>JACCDQ010096149.1_pt1 | contig 33322 bp, 31 predicted proteins | sample 7446031 | NCBI WGS metagenome assembly JACCDQ01 (sample SAMN15323442, study PRJNA562643) | freshwater metagenome | isolation source: river surface water | place: USA:Blue River Watershed | collected 2017-08-17 | reverse complement strand
CTGGCCTGCTGGTTTCGGCAGGCTTTCCCCAGTTCGCCCACGCCGCCTTCAACAAGGCCGCTTTTGACGCCAAGGGCGTGCAGGATGCTGTCAAAGCCGCTGGCGGTGGCGCGATTGCCGAAAGCAAGGATGTGACCATCACCGGTCCGGACATCGCTGAAAACGGTGCCGTGGTGCCCCTGGGCGCTGCCTCCAGCCTGCCGGGTGTCAAGCAACTGCTGATCCTGGTCGAGAAGAACCCCGCCGCCTTGGTGGCCCTGTTCCACGTGAGCGACGCTGTGGAGGCCAACTTCTCCACCCGCGCCAAGATGGGCCAGTCTTCGGACGTGTATGCCGTGGCGATCATGGCCGACGGCAAGGCCCTGTTCGCCAAGAAAGAAGTGAAAGTGACCCTCGGCGGCTGCGGCGGCTGATCGGTCCTTCATTTTTAAAAGACTTCATTTTTCAGAGATTCAGGAGAAAACCATGGCAGATCCGATGCGTATCCGCGCCCAGGCTTCCGGCGACAAGGCCACTGTGCGCGTGCTCATGAGCCACGAAATGGAATCCGGTCAGCGCAAAGACGCCGCCGGCAAGCTGGTGCCCGCCTGGCACATCACCGAAGTGACCGCTGCCCTCAACGGCAAGCCGGTGCTGGCCGCTGAGTGGGGCCCGGCCGTGTCCAAAAACCCCTTCCTCCAGTTCGTTGTCAAGGGGGCCAAGGCCGGTGACAAGGTGGCGGTGTCCTGGAAGGACAACAAGGGCGACAGCCGTACCGACGAAGTCACCGTTTCCTGATAACGTGTGCTGTGCAGAGGGTGATGTCTCTGGACTTCACCCTCTTCTTGTTTGAGACAACCAAGAGGTGACCATGCAACGATCACACCTGTTCATGTGGGCTGCAGCCCTGACGCTGGCCTGTGCGCCCGCGCTGGCCCAGAAGACGGCCAGCGAAGGCATTGACGAATACCGTGCCATGCTGCAGGACGGCAATCCCGCCGAGCTTTTTGAAGCCAAGGGCGAAGACCTGTGGAAGCAAAAGCGCGGACCCAAAAACACTTCCTTGGAGAAGTGTGACTTGGGCAAGGGGCCAGGTGTGTTCAAGGGCGCATTTGTGGAGTTGCCCCGTTACTTTGCAGATACCAACCGCGTGCAGGATCTGGAGTCGCGGCTGGTGACTTGCATGGAAACCCTGCAAGGTTTCAACGGTGCCGAAATCGCCAAAACCCCGTTTGGCCGCGGTGAAATGGCCAACGTCACCGCGTTGGCCACCTGGATTGCTGCTGAATCCAAGGGGCTGAAATTCAATCTCCCCTACAGCCACCCCCAGGAAAAAACCTTTTATGAGGTGGGTAAACGCCTGTTCTTCCAGCGCGGTGGGCCACATGATTTCTCGTGTGCCTCATGCCACGGAGAAGAGGGCAAGCGCATCCGTTTGCAAGACTTGCCCATGCTCACCAAGAACCCGGGTGACGGTGTCGGCTTTGCCGCCTGGCCTGCTTACCGCGTCTCCAATGGTCAGATGTGGGGCATGCAGCTTCGCCTGAACGATTGCTACCGCCAGCAGCGTTTCCCTTATCCAGGTTTCGGCAGCGATGCCACCATTGCCTTGGGAACCTATCTCGGTGTGAATGCCAAAGGTGCCAAGTCTGTGGCGCCGGCCATCAAGCGTTGATCGGAGACATTGCATGAAACAGCAAACCAAAATCGTGCTCTCAAGCCTGGTGTCTGCGCTGGTGGTCGTCGGATGTGCGACTGGCCCCTCCGTTGCCGAACTCAACACCCTGACCGACCAGATTGTCAAAGCCTCTTTCCGTGACCAGGGCGTTGCCAAAGTTGACCGGGTGCTGGCTGTGGATGAAACCAACCGTGCCTGCAGCGAGGCAGATGTTGCGGGCAAGCCGTTGGACGAAAAAACTGCCAAACGTATCGAAGAATTGAACCTCAAGACCATCAAGTGGCCCTCGGACGGAAAGTTTCTGGGGGACTGGAAGCAGGGCGAGGCGATCGCACAGAGTGGTCGTGGCCTGACCTGGACCGACGATGCCAAGACGGTCAATGGTGGCAATTGCTACAACTGCCACCAGATCGATAAGAAGGAAATCTCCTTTGGCACGATCGGTCCAAGCCTTTACAACTACGGCAAGATCCGTGGTGTGACCGATCCCAACAGCCAGGCGGCCAAACCCATCGTGGAATACACCTGGGGCAAGATCTGGAACTCCAAGGCCTACAACGCTTGCTCCAACATGCCGCGTGCCGGGCACATGGGCATCCTCAACGAAACGCAGGTGCGCCATGTGGTGGCCCTGTTGCTCGACCCGAATTCGCCCGTCAACAAATGACGGCGCCATGAACCCGGCTCTGCCGGGTTTTTTTGCCTTTTATATATCAGTGGTTGCAAATTCATGAATCTCTCCAAACGCGAATTTCTGCAAGTGATGGGTGCTGGCACCATGGCTGGCATGAGCCTGGGCCAGTACGCCGAAGCCAGTGCGGCCACAGCAGCCAACGGGCTCTACGACATTCCCAAGTTCGGCAATGTGTCTTTTCTGCACATGACCGACTGCCATGCGCAGCTCAAACCGATCCATTTCCGCGAGCCCAGCATCAACCTGGGCATTGGTGCCATGAAAGGCAATCTGCCTCATTTGGTGGGCGAGCACTTGCTCAAGGTGGCCAAGGTGCGCCCTGGCAGTGCTGAGGCCCATGCACTGACCTACCTGGATTACGAAAAAGCGGCGAAACGCTACGGCAAGGTCGGGGGCTTCGCGCACTTGGCCACGCTGGTCAAGCGCATGAAAGCCAGCCGTCCCGGTGCGCTGCTGCTCGACGGTGGTGATACCTGGCAAGGCTCGGGCACCTGCTTGTGGACCGATGGCCAGGACATGGTCGATGCTTGCAAACTGCTGGGTGTGGACGTGATGACGGGCCACTGGGAGTTCACGCTGGGCATGGAGCGTGTCAAGCAGATCGTCGAGAAGGATTTCGCTGGCAAGGTGGACTTTGTGGCGCAGAACATCAAGACTGCCGACTTTGGCGATCCGGTGTTCAAACCCTATGTGATTCGCGAAATCAATGGCGTACCCTGCGCCATCATCGGCCAGGCTTTCCCCTACACGCCCATCGCCAACCCGCGCTACATGGTGGCCGATTGGGAGTTTGGCATCCAGGACGAAAACATGCAGAAGATGGTGGACGAGGCCCGCAGCAAAGGCGCGCAGGTGGTCGTTGTCCTCAGCCACAACGGCATGGATGTGGACCTCAAGATGGCCAGCCGCGTCAGCGGCATCGATGCCATCATGGGCGGACACACCCACGACGGCATGCCAGTGGCCACGCTGGTGTCGAATAAAGGTGGCAAGACCATCGTGACCAATGCCGGTTCCAATGGCAAGTTCCTGGGCGTGCTGGATTTCGAAGTCAAAGACAAGAAAGTCACCGACTTCCGCTACAAGCTGCTGCCGGTGTTTTCCAACATGTTGCCGGCCGACAAGGCCATGGATGCCTTGATCACCAAAATCCGAGCCCCTTACGAAGCCAAACTCAATGAAGTGCTGGGTGTGAGCGAAGGCCTCTTGTACCGCCGCGGCAACTTCAATGGCACGGGCGACCAGCTGCTGGTCGATGCGCTCATGGACGTGCAGGGGGCTGAACTGGCTTTCTCTCCGGGCTTCCGCTGGGGCACAACGCTGCTGCCAGGCCAGGCCATCACCCGTGAATGGCTGCTTGACATGACCGCCACCACCTACTCGTATGCCACTGTGACCGAGATGACGGGCGAAACCATCAAGACCGTGATGGAAGATGTCTGCGACAACCTGTTCAACCCGGACCCTTACTACCAGCAGGGGGGGGATATGGTGCGTGTGGGTGGCATGAGCTACACGGTGGACCCGACCGCCAAGATGGGCAGCCGCATCAGTGACATGCGCCTCAAGGGCCAGTTGATTGAAGCCGGCAAGAAATACAAAGTGGCTGGTTGGGCGCCGGTGGCCGAAGAAGCGCGCACAGCCAGCAACAAGATGGTCTGGGAACTCGTCGAGCAATGGCTCAAGGCCCAGGGCGGTAAGGTGGGTGCACGCCAACTCAATGCCCCCAAGGTCATGGGCGTGGTCCCCAACCCCGGTTACGTGGCCTGACGGGTCACTGCGTGAAAGGGTAAGCCATGAAGCGTCGCCATTTCCTTGCAGGCACAACGGCCGTCGGTGCGGCGACCCTGTGGCCTGAGATGCAGGGTTTTGCACAGCAGGCACAGGACTTCATCATGGGTCCACCGATGTACGACATCGCGCCGCAGCAAATCTCCAAACATGTCTGGATCATCTACGCTCCCGATGGTTTTCCGACGCCTGAGAACCGCGGCATGATGTCCAACGTGACCTTCGTGGTCACGACTGCCGGCGTGGTCATCCTGGACTCGGGCAGCTCACTGCAGATTGGTGAAATGGCGATCCGCATGATCCGCAAGGTCACCGACAAGCCAGTCATTGCGGTTTTCAATTCCCATTTCCATGGCGACCACTGGCTGGGCAACCATGCCTTTGTCAAAGTGTTTGGCAAGCAATTGCCGATTCACGCGCTGGCCGCCACACGCAAAACGATTGAGGGTTACGAGGGCAACGTCTGGCGCACGCTGATGGAGAAGTGGACCAACCAGTCCACCAGTGGCACGGAGGTGGTGTCGCCGAACCGCTCGGTCACCAACGGGCAGGTGCTCAGGTTCGGTGATGTGAGCCTGAAGATGCATTTCTACGGGCGCGCCCATACCGATGCGGACCTGTGCGTCGAGGTGGTGGAAGACAAGGTCACACACATCGGCGACATTGCCATGGCCAACCGCATTGCCAACATCGACGATGGCTCCTACCCGGGAACCTTCAAGTACTACGAAGCCTTGCAAAAGGCTTGTGGTGAACAGCTGTGGACCCCCGGGCATGGCATGCCTGGCAAGGACATCCTCAAGACCTATGGCACTTTCCTGCAGGGCATCTGGGAGCCTTGCCTGCAGGCTGTTAAGGATGGCAAGAGTGAAGGTGAGGCCAAGGCGCTGGTGCTGAAGGACCCGCGTGTGGCCTCGCGCGCCCAGACCATGCAAGGCTTCGACAGCAACATTGGCAAGTACACGAGCCTGGCTTACCTGGAAGCTGAAAAAGAAGCGTTCTGACACAGCTTGTCACACGTCGGTCCAGCCCTTTGGCTATAGTGCCGGCCATGCTTCGACGTGATTTTTTGATGGCGGCCCTGGGGGCCGCTGCACCCTTGTCTGCGATGGCGCAGGGTCGTGGTCCAGCGCGTCTGGTGATTGTGGGTGGCGCGGAAGACCGTTTGCAAGACCGTGTGGTCTTGCGCAAGTTCATTGAATACGCGGGTGGTCCCAGGGCCCGCATTCGCCTGATCACAGCGGCCAGTGGTGTGCCCGAGGCAGTGGCCGAAAGTTACGGACGCGCTTTTGGTGACCTGGGCGCCCAGGATTTCTCGGTACTCCCGCTCGTTGACCGCGAGAGCGCTTTCGCGCCGCAATTGCACCAGGACATCCTCCAAGCCGATGGTATTTTCATGAGTGGGGGTGACCAGTCACGCCTGATGGCGGCCATATGGGAGACACCAGTCCTGGGCGCGCTGCACCAGGCTTTCCATTTCAGGGGGTGCTGCATCGGTGGCACCAGTGCCGGTGCGGCGGTGATGTCCCGCCACATGATTTCCCAAGGCCCGGCTTTGCTGCGTCCGCGCAAGGATGCGATCGACACCGACATCGGTTTGGGCCTCTTGCCAGCCGCCGTGGTGGACCAGCATTTCTCTGAACGGCGCCGCTTGGCACGACTGCTGTCCGCGCTCGCCCAGCGCCCAGACCTGCTGGGTGTGGGCATCGACGAAGACACGGCGCTGGTGGTTGAGCGTGGACAGGCCATTGAAGTCGTCGGGCAAGGTGTGGTCACGCTGGTGGATCCCTCGCTGGCCAGGACCAATGTGGACGTTCTGGAAGTCGACGAGCAGATCGAGATGCTCGGTTTGCAGCTGCACACTCTGCCGGCAGGGCATCGCTATGCGGCCAACGAGCGTGTGCCCCCGCGCCATTGGCCGCCAGGCCTTGCACAGGCTTTACAGCGCCTGGTGCAGCCAGGCCCTGTTCGGTCTTGAGGGGCTTAGGGTTTTTCTCTGGATTGCATTCCTGCGCGAGCACCTCTAGCATGGTCAGGTCATCCATTTCAGGAGGCCTTGCCATGAAGACGATTGCACAGATTCTGGACAGCAAATCACGCGAGATCATCACGGTCCGCCCTGGTGACTCGGTGCTGGTGGCGCTTGAAGTCTTGGCGGCCTACAACATCGGTGCTTTGCCTGTGATGAGCGATGGCAAAGTGGTTGGTATCTTTTCCGAACGTGACTATGCGCGCAAGGTGGCGCTCAAGGGGCTCACCTCTGCGGTGACCGAGATCGGCGAAATCATGACTTCGAGCGTGATCTGTGCTGACATCAAGGATTCGGTGCTCAGCTGCATGGGCTTGATGACCGAAAAACGCATCCGCCACTTGCCTGTGCTCGACAAGGGCGAATTGGTGGGCATGCTGTCCATCGGGGACCTGGTCAAGTCCATCATCGAAGACCAGCAGTTCCAGATTCAACAGCTCGAGTCCTACATCAATCCGGCCCTGGCATTGCACTGAGTTCAGGCCGGTTAAAAGACTGCATCACAGCGGTTTTGGCATGGCCAGCCCGAATTGCTCGGCCCAGGGTTGAAGCATGGGCATGATGTTTGGATAGAGAGAAACGCCCTCGTCTTCGGCCTGGCGCTTGAGTTTCAGACCACGCTCGCCTGGAAGTCGCACAGCACTGCTGGTGTCTGCCGGGCGCGATGCATGGCAACGCCGCACGATCTCGTCCATCTGGGTTTGGAAAGGTTCCAGCCCGGCAAATGCCCGGGGATCGATCACCTGCAAAAACACGGTTGCGCCCCAGCCTTCCGGGGCATCGGCTCGGCCATGGCCTCCCAGACCGCCCGTGAGGGCTTCCACCATGCAGCTCAGCCCATAGCCCTTGTGGCCTGAGTCCATACCACCCAAGGGCAGGATGGTGCCTTTGGGTTCATTGAACAGCACGGCGGGGTCGCAGCCGGGCTGGCCATGTCCGTCCATCACCCAGGCCGCAGGCAAAAGCCCACCTTCCTTGTGCAGGCGGGTCGTCATGCCGTTGGTGGTTGCTGAGGTGGAGACGTCCATCACCACGGGCAGGTTCGAGGTGGGAAAACCAGCCGACATGGGGTTGGGTGTGAACACCGGGTCCAGCCCGCCAAAAGGCGCGATGCTGGCGGCGTTGGGGTCAGAGCAATGCAGCAGCAGCATCAGACCCCGGTCGGTCACGCGCTGGTGGTATGCGGCCAAGCAGGCAATGTGGTGGCTGCGCCGGATGACCACCGTGCACGTCCCTTGTGTGGCTGCGCGCGAGGCGGCCAGTTCGATGGCCTGCAACACCAGCCACGGCCCGGGCAAGCGTCGACCGTCCCAGGTCACCGCCGCTGGATGGTCAGACACCACAAGCGGTTCACCGTCCTTGTGCATCTTGCCCGAGGAGAGTTCAGCCAAGTACGGTGCCAGCAAGGCCAGACCATGCGTGGTGTGGCCCAGCAAATCGCCTTCCAGCAGGACATCGGCTACAGCTTGTGCTTTGTCTTGCGGCAGTCCGGAAGACAACAGCAGTTTCAGGGCAAAAGACGAGAGGTCGGGGGCCGCGTATTTCATGCACGAAATGATAGTGACGCTCAAAACGGTAGCTGTCTCCCCATCGACTCCATTGAGTCGATTCGGTATAAATAATGTCAAAAATTCTTTTGGTAATAGAAGCCGATATTGTTTCTTGTTATTACCGGCATTAGCAGGTACTTATCAGCGTACCACGCACCAATCGCTGAGCCGACTGCATGGGAGGCCATATCGAGGTACTGGCTAGAACGATTTGCTCCTCTGGAAATATTAATACTCTCAACGACAATTATGGCGGTTGTGCTGACAGCGAAACCAATTGTGGATCGATTGGGGGAGTCACGATACAAGTAAGAGATTCCTCCTGCCATAAGCGCACCTCCGACCGCATGACTCATTTCGCTCCTGAAGCTATCTGAGCTTGGAGAGGCCGGTGCGGCGTGACACAGACACGATGTAGCTAAGAGGGTACAAGCAATAACTTTTTTCATAAATACGCCTAATGATTTTTTAAAACTGAACAGGTAGGGAGTGATTCCGTCAGACAGCCTTTTGAGTTCTAGATCTTTCAGCGTTGTCCTCATCGATTTGCTCTCTGAAATGACCCCGAAAAAAGTATTCGATGAGAAAACTCAATTAAATCAATGAGACATGCTGAATTTTTGGCGCCCCCAGCAGGAATCGAACCTGCATCTAGCGCTTAGGAGGCGCTCGTTCTATCCATTGAACTATGGCGGCTACATTTCGATTGTAAGCCGCCAGGTCATTTGCTCAGCAGGCGCATCGCGTCTTCAAGGCCTTTGAGCGTGAGCGGAAACATGCGTTGGCTCATGAGTTGCTGAACGATGGCAATGCTCTGGCGGTATTGCCAGACGCCCTGGGGTTCTGGGTTGATCCAGGCGTATTTGGGAAAGGCGTGTGTGAGGCGCTGCAGCCATTCAGCACCGGCCTCTTCGTTGTTGTACTCCACGCTGCCACCGGCTTGCAGGATCTCGTAGGGGCTCATGGTGGCGTCCCCGATGAAGATCAGCTTGTAGTCCTTGTTGTACTTGCGCAGGATGTCCCAGGTGGCGAACTTCTCGGCAAAGCGGCGCTTGTTGTTTTTCCACATGAAGTCGTACACACAGTTGTGGAAGTAGTAGTACTCCAGGTGCTTGAACTCGGCCTTGACGGCCGAGAACATTTCCTCGACGCGCGCGATGTGCTCGTCCATGGTGCCGCCCACGTCCATCAGCAGCAACACCTTGACGTTGTTGTGTCGCTCAGGCCGCATCAGGATGTCCAGGTAACCGGCATTGGCCGCCGTCTTGCGGATGGTGCCGTCCAGGTCCAGCTCGTCGGGTGAGCCCTCACGCGCAAAGCGGCGCAGACGGCGCAAAGCCACCTTGATGTTGCGTGTGCCCAGCTCCTGGCTGTCGTCGTAGTCTTTGTAGGCGCGCTGGTCCCAGACCTTGACGGCACTCTTGTTGCCGCCCTTGCCGCCGATGCGGATGCCCTGGGGGTTGTAGCCGCCATTGCCAAATGGCGAGGTGCCACCAGTGCCGATCCATTTGTTGCCACCTTCGTGGCGTTCCTTCTGTTCTTCCAGGCGTTTCTTGAGCGTCTCCATCAGCTCATCCCAGCCCATTTTCTCAATGGCGGCTTTCTGCTCGGGTGTGAGTTCCTTCTTCAGGATCTGCTCGAGCCAGTCCAGCGGGACTTCTTTGGTGAAGTCGGTCAGCATCTCCACACCCTTGAAGTAAGCGCCAAATGCTTTGTCGAACTTGTCAAAGTGTTTTTCGTCCTTCACCAGCACCGTGCGACTCAAGTGGTAGAAATCGTCCATGCTGCAGGCGTCGGACGTGGGGCCCACCACATTGGCTTGCAGTGCTTCCAGCAAGGTCAGGTACTCGCGGACCGACACCGGGACTTTCGCGGCACGCAGGGTGTAGAAAAAATCGATCAGCATGGCCGCATCCTCAGGCTCGCACGCGCGAGAGCTGGTAGTCCAGGTGGGCCTTCACGTTCGGCCATTCGCTGGCAATGATGCTGTAGACGCAGGTGTCACGCAGGGCACCTGTGGCCATAGGGTGCTGGTTGATCTGGTGGCTGCGCAGCACGCCATCGAGCTTGGCGCCCAGGCGTTCGATGGCACGGCGACTTTGCTGGTTGAAGAAGTGCGTCCGGAATTCCACCGCAATGCAGTTCAGCTGCTCAAAGGCATGGGCCAGCAACAGGCGTTTGGCTTCGGTGTTCAGCGAGCCGCGCTGTACGCTGCGGCGGTACCAGGTCGAGCCGATCTCGACGCGGCGGTTGGCTGCGTCGATGTTCATGTAAGTGGTCATGCCCACGGCTTGCTTGGTGGTCGGGTCAATGACAGCAAACGCACACATCTGTCCTTTGGACTGCAGGTCCAGGCGGCGCTCAATTTCGGTCTGCATGGCTTCTGGGCGAGGGATGGCGGTGTACCAATGGTTCCAGAGTTCACCATCGTGCACGGCGAGGACCAGGTCATCGTGGTGTGAGGTGTTCAAGGGCTCCAGCCGGACATGGCGGCCAGTCAGGGTGACCGATGCGGCGAAGTGGCTCATGCCTCGTCCTTTTGTTTGGAGCGCCAAAAGCGTGCCAGCTGCAAACCACCGCCGCCGCCCAGGCCGACCAAGGCAATGGCCCCTATGCTGGCGTTGCTGTAGCCTTCGCTGAAGATGTCCCAGCCCAGGAGCTGGCCCATCCAATAGCCGGCGAGTGCCCCGCCGACAAAACCCACGGCGTCGGAGACGCCTTCAAGCAAGAGTTGGCGGGCTTCAGACATGGGGTGTTCAGCGGTTGCGCTGGTTCATGAAAACCAGCTTCTCAAACAGGGTCACGTCCTGCTCGTTCTTGAGCAGTGCGCCCACCAGTGGCGGCACCGAGACTTTTTGGTCGGCACTTTGCAGGGCTTCGAGTGGAATGTCTTCGGCCACCAGCAGTTTGAGCCAGTCCAGCAGTTCGCTGGTGGATGGCTTTTTCTTGAGACCCGGCAGGTTGCGCACATCGTAGAAAGTCTTGAGTGCAAGGGCCAGCAGGTCTTGTTTGAGCGAGGGGAAGTGCACGTCCACGATCTGCTTCATCGTGTCGGCATCGGGGAACTTGATGTAGTGGAAGAAACAACGGCGCAGGAAAGCGTCGGGCAATTCTTTTTCGTTGTTGGACGTGATGAACACCAAAGGGCGGGTTTTGGCCTTGATCAGCTGGCGCGTCTCGTAGCAATAGAACTCCATGCGGTCGATTTCGCGCAGCAGGTCGTTCGGGAACTCGATGTCTGCCTTGTCGATTTCGTCGATCAGGATCGCGACCGGCACCTCGGACGTGAACGCTTGCCAGAGCACCCCTTTGACGATGTAGTTTTCGATGTCTTTCACCCGCTCGTCACCCAGCTGGCTGTCGCGCAGGCGGCTCACGGCGTCGTATTCGTACAGGCCTTGCTGGGCTTTGGTGGTGGACTTGATGTGCCATTGCAGCAGGGGCAGGTTCAGGGCCTGGGCCACTTCTTCGGCCAGCATGGTCTTGCCAGTGCCGGGCTCGCCTTTGACCAGCAGGGGGCGTTTGAGGGTGATGGCGGCATTGACCGCCAGCATCAGGTCTTGCGTGGCAACGTAATTCTCGGAACCGGTGAATTTCATGCGAACCTTCAATGCAAAAGAAGCTTGTCAGGATTATGCGGGGCTGGCCGATATAATGGCCCGTTGATTTTTATCAATCATTCAGGATTGTCCAAGCAAAATGAACAAGCTGCTGACCTCGATCATCACCCTCGCTGTCTCTTCCGTGACGGCTTTCTCCGTCCACGCCCAGGAAGTCAAGGGTGACGCCAAAGCCGCCGAGCAAAAGATTGCCATGTGCATCGGCTGCCACGGCATCAAGGGCTACCAGGCCAGCTTCCCCGAGGTGTACCGTGTACCCATGATCTCGGGCCAGAATGCCAAGTACATCGTGGCCGCCCTCAATGCCTACAAAAAAGGCGAGCGCAAGCACCCCTCCATGCGTGGCATTGCCGACAGCCTGAGCGATCAGGACATTGCCGACGTGGCGGCCTACTACGAGCAGCACGGCAAGACCGACGCGGTCGCACCGGCGGCTACCGCGGCCGACGCCAAGGTCGATGCGCTGCTCAAAAAGGGCGCCTGCGTGTCCTGCCACGGCGACAACTTCAGCAAGCCGGTCGACCCCAGCTATCCCAAGATTGCTGGCCAGCACAAGGATTACGTGTTTGTGGCCCTCAAGTCCTACAAGACCGAGAACCAGGGCACCTGGGGCCGCAGCAACGGCGTGATGGGAGGCATTGCCAAGCAATTCTCCAATGCTGAACTCAAGGCGCTGTCTGCCTATGTCGCCAGCCAGCAAGGCGACTTGAAGACAATTCCCCAGTCCAAGTTCCGCTGATCGTTTCGATTTCTGTCAAAAGGCCCGCTGATGCGGGCCTTTTGTTTTTGGTTGGTGCTTTCAGTCCCGTGTGGCGTGCCGCTGCACACAGTCAATGTAAGCCTGTCCATCGGGCATGCGACCCGAACGCTGGCTCTCGTAGACCATGCGGCCCAGGCATTCCATGGCTTGGTGGTGTGCGTCGTGCAATGAGTGGAGTCTGTGTGTCAGCAATTCCACCGCCTGACGGATGCCGCGGGGCTGGTCGATGCTGCACTGTTCACTGATCGACAAGTGCATCGACAGGTGCAAAAACGGGTTCTCGGTGTTGGGGTCCACTTTGGCCATGTCGCGCAGGGCAGCATCGACATCCGACAGCGCCAGGTGGTATTCGGGGTGCTCGTCGATCCACTGGCTGACCAGCATTTCCATGGCTTCCAACGGAGCGCCCGAACGGGCCTTGGCGTACACACCACAAAAAAAGCGCCGCACATCGGCCTGGGAGGGTTGGATCAGCATGACGCGATTGTCGCGTACAGGCACAGCCGGCCAGAAAGATGCTTCACAATGGACCGAAAAGTCCTGCGAAATATGCAGGATAATGCATCATTGATCAGCATTTCATGCATTCCACGTCAGGAGATACCCCATGAGCGCACCTCGTCAAGCCTTCATTTGCGACGCCATCCGCACCCCCTTCGGCCGCTACGGCGGTGCCCTGTCCAGTGTGCGAACCGACGACCTGGGTGCCGTGCCCCTGCGTGCCTTGATGGCGCGCAATCCGAATGTGGACTGGGCCGCCGTGACCGATGTGCTGTACGGCTGCGCCAACCAAGCCGGTGAAGACAACCGCAACGTGGCCCACATGAGCAGCCTGCTGGCTGGCCTACCGATCGATGTGCCTGGCGCCACCATCAACCGCCTGTGCGGTTCTGGCCTGGACGCCGTGGGCACCGCCGCGCGCGCCATCAAGGCTGGTGAAGCCGGCCTGATGATCGCCGGTGGTGTGGAAAGCATGAGCCGCGCCCCATTTGTCATGCCCAAGGCGGAGAGCGCCTTCAGCCGTGCCAACGCGGTGTACGACACCACGATTGGTTGGCGCTTTGTGAACAAGCTTATGAAGGCCCAGTATGGCGTCGATTCGATGCCTGAGACCGCCGAGAACGTGGCGACTGACTTCAAGATTGAGCGCGAGGCGCAGGACCTGATGGCCATGAACAGCCAGCTGCGCGCCGTGGCCGCCATCAAGGCTGGCCACCTGGCCCGTGAGATCGTGGGCGTGAGCATTCCCCAGAAAAAGGGCGATGCCATCGTGGTCGATACCGACGAGCACCCGCGCGAGACCAGCCTGGAAGCGCTGGCCAAGCTCAAGGGCGTGGTGCGCCCCGATGGCACCGTGACGGCGGGCAACGCCTCGGGCGTGAACGATGGCGCCTGTGCGTTGCTGTTGGCCGGTGAGGCCGAAGCCGCCAAATATGGCCTCACGCCCAAGGCCCGCGTGGTGGGCATGGCCACCGCCGGTGTGGCCCCGCGCATCATGGGCATTGGCCCGGCGCCGGCCACGCAGAAAGTGCTGGCCCAGACGGGTCTGAAGCTGGACCAGATCGACGTGATCGAACTCAACGAAGCCTTTGCTGCGCAAGGCCTGGCCGTGCTGCGCATGCTGGGTCTGAAAGACGACGATGCCCGGGTGAATGCTTGGGGTGGTGCCATCGCACTGGGCCACCCGCTGGGTGCCAGCGGTGCCCGCCTGGCCACCACCGCTATCAACCGTTTGCACACCACGGGCGGGCGCTACGCGCTGTGCACCATGTGCATCGGCGTGGGGCAGGGCATTGCGCTGATTCTTGAGCGGGTCTGATTCCGGGGGGCCAGCGGGCGGTCCCGGTTCACAGCCAGCGCTCTAATTCCGGCAGGCCGTCCACGAAAACGACTTGCTGCACCACCTCGGGGGGCAGGCCCTCGCGCGGGTGCAGACTGAACACCCGCATGCCTGCAGCCAGGCCGCCCAGCATGCCCGGCAGGCTGTCCTCCACCACGGCGCATTGTGCGGGCTCACAGCCCAGGGCGTGCGCGGCATGCAGAAACAGACCTGGTTCAGGCTTGTAGCTGCCCACCTCGGGGGCACAAAACACGCGGTCTTCGAGCCAGCGGTCCAAGCCGGTCAGACCCAGCGTCAGTGCGGCTTTCTCCCGTGGTCCATTGGTGGCCACGGCGAACGGAATTTTCAGGTTGGCCAGCAATGCGCTGGCGCCTGGAATTTCTTGCAAATCTTGTTTGAACCGTTCGGCCATTGCAGCGCGCAGCTCGCGCAGGAACTGGACCTCGTCAAGCGCGGGTCTACCGACGGGCAGGTGCTGGGCAATCACGGACACACAACGCGCCATGGGGACCCCCCGAAAGCGCGCCATGCTCTCTTCGTGGCACCAATCCAGGCCCAGCGCCCGTGCCATGTGGTGCAGCACTTCGAGGCCAGGTTTTTCGCTGTCGACCAGCGTGCCATCTAAATCAAACAGCAGGGCGGCGATGGGGGTAGTGTCTTGCATGATGCGGGGCATTATCCCTGTGCGGGCTAAGATGGCACGATGTGGTCCCTGCCGGTCATCGATGATCCCTTCTTTTATGCAGTGGCTGCACCGGCGGTGCTGCTCCTGGGCATCAGCAAGAGTGGGTTTGGGGCAGGCTTTGGTTCCCTGGCTGTACCGCTCATGGCGTTGGCCATTCCGGTGCCGCAGGCCGCAGCCATCCTGATGCCTTTGCTGTTCGTCATGGACGTCATGGGCTTGGCAGCGTTCCGCAATGACTTCGATCGCAAGCTGCTGCGCTTCATGCTGCCTTTTGCCATGCTGGGCATCGCCTTGGGCACCTTATTGTTCACGCTGCTCGATGCCCATGTGGTGGCGGGCATCGTGGGTGCGAGCACGCTGCTTTTTCTGGCGCAGCGTTTGCTGTTTCCGCCGCGAGCCGACAGCCGGCCGCCGCCTCGCTGGGTGGGCGCCTTGCTGCTCACGGCCTCGGGCTTCACGAGTTTCATCGCGCATGCCGGCGGGCCACCGGTCAATGCCTACGCCATTCCGCTCAAACTCAAGCCGCTGGTGTTCACCGGCACCATGGCCTTCTTGTTCTTTTTCGTGAACATGGCTAAGTGGGTGCCCTATGCTTGGCTGGGGCTGCTCAACTGGGGCAACTTGGCCACCTCGTTGGTGCTGCTGCCGCTGGCGCCGCTGGGGGTGTGGATTGGGGTGAAGATCGCACGCCGCATTTCGCCGCAGCTGTTTTACCGTTTTGTGCTGTGGGGCATGTTCTTAACCGGTTGCAAGCTGCTTTGGGATGGCTTTCACTGACCGGTGTGCTTGCCCACGGGGTACCGCATAGACGGTATCTGCAAACGCCCAAGGGCTGACCACAATGGGGCATGCAATTTGTCATGGTCCGCCCTTCTCATGGCCTGTCGGCGTCTTGAACCGAGCGAGCTTTCGCGCCATGTGGATGTGGGTAGCCTCGGGTTTGCCAGCACAGCCGAACTGACCGAACGCCCACTGCCCTGGATTGGCCAGCCACGTGCCGAAGCGGCTGCCCGCTTCGGTCTGGGCATGGAGGTGCCGGGCTACAACCTGTTGGTGGTGGGAGAGGTGGGTACTGGCCGTACCACTTTGATGCGCCAACTGATGCGCCAGCACGCCGCGACCCGACCGGTGCCGCCGGACCTGTGCTACCTGCACCATGTCGAGCACCCGGAGCAGCCGCTGGCGCTGCGCCTGCCTGCAGGACAGGGTCGCACCTTGCGCCAGCGCATGTTGCAACTGGCGCGGCGCCTGGAGGTCGAGGTGCCGCGTCGCCTGGCCGAACCGGATGTCAAATCCGAAAGCGAGCGGATTGAGCAGGCCTACAAGAGCGAGGAGTCGCTGGCTTATGGGCAACTCAATGCTTTTGCCGAGGCGCGTCACTTCAGCCTCATGCGCGATCAAGGACACCTGGTTTTCACTTGCCGCGATGACAACGGTGAGCCATTGACGGCCGCACGCGCCATGGCCATGAGCCCCCAACAGCGTGCTGCGATTGACCAGGCCGAAGCCAGCCTGCGCGAGCAGATTGCTGACTTTCTTGAGAAGACGCGTTCGCTCGAGCGCATCATGAACGAGGGGCTGGCGGCTTTGCGCCGTCAGATCATCAAACCCCTGCTCGAGCGCGAGTGGCGTGATGTGCAGGAGGCGGTGCAGCCTGAGGCGGCCGAGCAGATCAAGCTGACCATCTGGTTGCAGGCTTTGCAGACCGAGGTGCTGGAGCATGTGGCCTTGTTTCAACCGGGTGCCGAAGACGACCCCTTGCGCCTGGAGGCCCTGCAAGAGCTGCTGGACGGTTTGCGTGTGAACGTGGCCGTGGACAACCAGGGCTTGTTGGGGGCGCCAGTGATCCAGGAGGACAACCCCTCGCACCGTCAGCTGTTTGGTTGCATCGAGTACGAATCCGATGGCGACATGCTGGTGACCGATTTCACCCGCATCCGTGCCGGCAGTCTGCTGCGGGCCCATGGTGGCTACCTCTTGCTGCACCTGCGCGATGTGCTGGCAGACACCCCGGTGTGGGAAAGACTGCGCCGCTACGTGCGCTGTGGTGCTGTGCAGATAGAAGAACCCGGCATGCTGTACGCACCGGTGGCTGCTGTGTCACTCACACCGCAGGCCGTGAGGGCCGACGTGAAGCTGGTGTTGGTGGCCTCGCCCGAAGAGTTCGACGCGGTGCAGGCCTTCGATCCGGACATTGCCCGCCGTTTTCGCTGCAAGGTCGACTTTGCCGACAGCTTTGTGGCCAGTGCGCAGACCTGGCATGACACGGCTGTCTTCGTCGCCCGCACCTGCGCCCGCTGGGGTTTGCCGCATTGCTCGGCCGAGGCTGTGGCCTTGCTCATCGAGCACAGTCACCGGTACGCGCAGGACCAGCAACGCCAGAGTGCCGCTTTTGCCGACACCGAGGCCTTGGTCATGGAATCTGCGGCGCAGGCGCGTGCGCGGCAAGCCAGCGAGATCCAGCGTGCTGATGTTCAACAGGCGATGCAGGCCCAGCGGCATCGCCACGACGAACCCGAAGAGCGCCTGCTCGATGCGCTGGCACAGGGTGAACGAGTGATGCCACTGTCCGGCTCCATGGTGGCCAGCGTCAATGGTTTGAGTGTGGTGCAGTACGGTGACCATGCCTTTGGTTTTCCGGTCCGGGTCACGGCACGGGCGCAGGCCGGCGACCAGGGCCTGATCAGCATCGACCGCGAGGTGGCGCTTTCTGGCCCGGTGCACGACAAAGGGGTGCTGGTGCTGCAAAGCTACCTGTCCACGCTGTTTGCCCACCTCGCGCCGTTGGCATTAGATGCCAGCCTGGTGTTCGAGCAGGAATACGGCGGCATCGAAGGCGATTCGGCCTCCTGTGCCGAGCTGTACGCCTTGTTGTCAGCTTTGTCGGCGGTACCGTTGGCGCAGGGCATGGCCGTGACGGGCGCCTTCAACGCTCAAGGTGACTTTTTGCCTGTGGGGGGCATCAATGAGAAGGTCGAAGGGTTTTTCCGCAGCTGCGAGCGCATGGGACTGGATGGCCAGCAGGGCGTGCTGCTGCCTGAACGCAACCGCCGCCACCTGATGCTGCACGAGCGCATCCGCGATGCGGTGGCGCAGGGGCGGTTCCACATCCACACCGCCAACACCGTGGCGGAGGGCATGACATTGCTCAGCGGCTTGCCCTGGGGCGCGCTGGGGCCGCAGGGTTATCCGTCCGACACCCTTCTGGGGCACGCCCAGGCGCGTTTGCGCCGTCAGCGCCAGGCCTTTGACGCGGTCGGCACCCAGCATGACAAGCCGGTCCACAAGCGCCGCGCGCAGCACGGAGTTTGAAACCGACTGCTGGATGTGCCTGTGTGATCACAGGATCTGCTGAGGACCCAGCGCAGCGTCTGGGGCTGTTGCAGGCAGTGGCAGCGCTATCATGCAGTCGGTGGTCAGCACCAGCGCCGCGATCGAGGCCGCGTTTTGCAGCGCCAGGCGTGTGACCTTGGCCGGATCCATCACCCCCATCTGCAGCAAATCCCCGTATGTGCGGTTGGCAGCGTTGTAGCCGTATGCGGTATCGCTGGTAGCGTCCACTTTTTCGGCCACCACCGAAGGTTCAATACCGGCATTGGCCACGATGCGGCGCAAAGGTTCTTCCAGAGCGCGCTGCACCAGCCGGATGCCCGAGGTCTCGTCCAGGCTGTCTGCCTGCAGCGTGTTCAGAACACGCCGAGCCCGCAGCAGCGCCACGCCACCCCCGGGCACGATGCCTTCCTCGACCGCGGCGCGGGTGGCGTGCAGCGCATCTTCCACCCGCACCTTGCGTTCCTTGAGCTCGGTTTCGGTGCTGGCACCGACCTTGATGAGGGCCACACCGCCCGAAAGCTTGGCCATGCGTTCGTCAAGTTTCTCGCGATCGTAGTCGCTGCTCGCATTTTCTCGCTCCTGCCGGATGGCGTGGACCCGGTCGGCAATCGCCTGCTTGTCGCCCGCGCCGCCGATCAGCGTGGTGCTGTCCTTGCCCACTTCGACGCGCTTGGCCCTGCCCAGGTCGATCAGCTGCAATTTGCCCAAGCTGCGGCCGAGCTCTTCGCTGACCAGCTGTGCGCCGGTCAGCACCGCCATGTCCTGCAGCATGGCCTTGCGGTGGTTGCCAAAGCCCGGGGCCTTGACGGCACAAGTCCGGATGGAGCCGCGCAGGTGGTTGATCACCAAGGCGGCCAGGGTGTCGTTGTCGATGTCCTCGGCGATCACCAGCAGTGGCTGGCCGGCCTTGACCACCTGTTCCAGCAACGGCAGCAGCTCGGACAGGGCGGCCAGCCGACCGTCCACCAGCAGCACCAGCGCATCTTCCAGCACCGCACTTTGCCGCTCGGTGTTGTTGACGAAATAAGACGAGAGGTAGCCGTTGGCGAACTGCAGGCCTTCCACCACCTCCAGCACGCTGAACAGACCCGAGCCGTCCTCGATCGAGATGGCTCCTTCACGCCCCACCTTGTCGATGGCACTGGCCAGCAGGTCGCCGATCGAGGCGTCGTTGTTCGCTGAAATCGCCGCCACATGGGCCACATCCTGCCGCGTGGCGCAGGGCTGGGCCATGTGGTGCAGCTCGGCCACCACGGCGTCAATCGCCCGTTCGATGCCGCGTTTGAGGTCCATCGGGTTCATGCCACCGGCCAGGTAGCGCAGGCCTTCGTGCACCATGCTGGCCGCCAGTACCGTGGCGGTGGTGGTGCCGTCACCGGCCATTTCACTGGTGCGTGCGGCCACCTCCCGCAGCAGGTGCGCCCCCATGTTTTCGAAGGGGTCTTCCAGTTCGATGGCTTTGGCCACCAGCACCCCTGAGTTGACAATTTGCGGAGGGCCGAACTCGCGTTGCAGGATGACGGTGCGCCCGCGCGGTCCCATCGTCACCTGGACGGCTTCGGCCAGCGCGTCTGCGCCACGCCGTATTTTGTCGCGGGCGGCCTCATGAAACAGCAGTGGACGGGCTTTCATCGGGCAGACTCCTGGCAGGAAAACTGCCAGTGTCTGCAGCGAAAGAGAGCTGTGTTGTGCGCTGCCTAACGCCGCTTCAGTCGTCCAGGTCCCAGAGCCGGTGGGCGTCGAGTTCGATCTGCGCGCGGTTGTACAGGCCATCGAGCAGCAGGCGCTGGCTGGCTTCGTGCTGTTCGTTGGCCAGGCGCCGGTTTTGAATCAATTCGGTCATGCTGTGCTCGCCCAGGGTGTAGGCGGTCAATGACTTGTCGGCGGCCTGACGCTGGGTGGCCGCGGCGGCACGCAGTGCGACCAGCGCCTGCTGTTGCTGCGCCAGCTGTGCCCAGCGGGCTTCAAACTCTGCAGCCAGCTGGCGTTCGAGCTGCTGCACGCGCTGCACCAGTGCCTGCGCATCGGCCAAAGCTGCGCGTGCCTGGCTCTCTCGGTAGGTGCCTGACAACGGCATGGCCACCGACACGCCCACCAGCTGTTCGCCACCGGCACGCTCGCGTGCGGTGTAGATGCCCACGCTTGGGTCTGGCCAGCGGTCACGCTCGATGCGTTCGGCCAGCTGCTGCTGGCGTGCCGTTTCGGCCCGCAACAGGTTCAGTTCATGGTGGTGCGTCAGAAAGTCTTGCAGGGCTGCTGGCAGCGGCTGGGTGGGCAGGTCCGGATCCTGGGCCTGCGTCTGTGGCCAGCGGGGCTCGGGCAGGCCGGGGTACAGACGCTGCAGCTGGGCCGTGCTGCGAACCAGTTCTGCCTGTGTCAGCCGAAGATGGGCTTCACTGCGCTGGAGTTCGGCCTCGGCCAGTTGCGCATCCAACTGTGAAATATCGCCATGGCGCAGGCGGATTCGGGCCTGACGGTCCAGTTCGCGTGCCAGTTGCAGCGATCGTTCGGCGCTGTCTGCATCGAGCCGCACACGCAATGCAGAGAACCATTGCGTCAGCAGCTGACGGCTGGCTTCGTGCAGTGCATCCGAGAGGCCGATGCGAGCCACTTCACGGTCTTGTTCGGCGATGCGGGTGTCCATGCCCGCCTTGCCCCACAAACGCACAGGGCGTTCCAGTGCAACCGTGGTCTCGGCAAAACGTTCCTGTGGATCACGCACACGGCGCTGTTGCTGGTTGAGCCGAATGGCCCATTCGCCACTGCCTGCTTCCACGCCGCGAGCACGTTGCAGTTGTGCGTCTTGCCGTGCACGGGCAGCTTGGATCAGCGGACTGGCTTGCAACACCGGGGCCACTTGTGCATTGGAGGGCAGCCAGGCATCGAGTGTCTGGGCCTGTGCGCCCAGTGTGAGCAGCGTCAAAGCCAGCAAAGTGTGTCTGAAGAGGGTTGCGCTCATCGTTCGCTCCAGCGTTCAAAAATCAGGGGCAGCAACAGCAGGGTCAGCAATGTGGCGCTGACCAGACCGCCGGTCACGACGATGGCCAGCGGCTTCTGAATCTCAGAACCTGGTCCGGTGGCAAACAGCAGCGGGACCATGCCCAGGGCGGTGATGATGGCCGTCATCAGCACCGGGCGCAGGCGGCGTTCGCTGCCCAAACGCACCACGGTGGCCATGTCCTCGCCGTTGGCGAGACGTTCGTTGAAGTGGGTGACCATGACCACACCGTTGAGCACCGCGATGCCCAACAGCGCAATGAAACCCACCGAAGCTGGTACCGACAGGTATTCCCCCGACACGGCCAACGCCACCACGCCACCCACCAACGCGAATGGGATGTTGACGAAGACGATGGCCGCTTGACGTGGCGAGCCGAAGGTCAGACTCAGGATCAGGAAGATCAGGCCCATCGCGGCCGGAATCACGATGGCCAGCCGCGCGGCGGCCCGCTGTTGGTTTTCGAATTGACCGCCCCAGACCACTTGAATGCTGGCGGGCAATCCGAGCGCTGCCACCGCCTTTTGGGCGTCTTGCACAAAACCCGTGAGGTCGCGGCCTTCCACAGAGACCTGGATGGTGGTCAGGCGCTGGCTGAGTTCATGGTCGATGCGGATCGGGCCTTCGGTTTGCCGGATGTTGGCCAGCGCACTGGCCAGCCAGGCTCGACCATCCGGCGCGGTCACGGGCAGGTTGCGCAGGCTTTCCGGACTCTGGCGCACGGTGTCGCCGCCGCGCAGGGTCAGGGGTGTGCGGATGCCGCCTTCGAGCACCAGACCCACGGTATCGCCTTCGATTTGTTGGCGCAGGGCCTGCTGCACCCCCTCCACGCTCAGGCCCGCTTGGCCGATGGTATGGCGTTTGAGTTCGACCGTGAGGTAGGGCATGCCTTCGGCCTTGGGCGCGATCACCTCGGCCGCACCGCTCACGCCACGCACCGCCTCGGCCACGCGCTGTGCGTTCTGAGCCAGCTGGTTCAGGTCGTTGCCGAACAATTTGATGGCCACATCGCCACGCGTGCCGGTGAGCATTTCCGAAATCCGCATCTCGATCGGTTGGGTGAAACCGTAGACAAGGCCTGGAAAGCCGTCGAGCACTTCGCGCAACGCGCCGATGATGTCCTGCTTGCTGCCGCGCCACTGCTCGCGAGGCTTGAGCACCAAGAAGGTGTCGGTCTCGTACAAGCCCATCGGGTCCAGGCCGAGTTCGTCGGAGCCAACACGGGCCACCACCGACTGTACTTCAGGCACTTTGGCCAGAATCGCTTGTTGCACACGGGTGTCGAGTTCGACCGATGCGTCCAGCGTGATCGAAGAATCCTTTTGCAGTTGCACCAGGATATCGCCCTCGTCCAGGGTCGGCATGAAGGTTTTGCCGATCTGGGTGTACAGACCGGCGGCCAACACCAAAGAGCCAATGGCCACACCGAACAGCGCCTTGGGGTGCCGCCAACAGGCGTCACGCAAACGCACATAGCCGTTCAGCAGATGGCGCATCAGGGTTGGCTCGTGTGCGCCCTGTACCCGCAGCACCAGCGAGGCCAGCGCAGGAATGGCGGTGAATGCCATCAAGAGTGAGGCGGCCAGCGCCATCACGATGGTCACTGCCACCGGCGAGAACAGCTTGCCTTCCAGGTCTTGCAGCGTCAGCAGTGGCAAGAACACCACCCCAATGATGAGCACCCCGGCCACCACCGGCTGCACCACTTGGCGTACAGCATGCAGCACGCGTTCGGTCATGGTCACCTCAGAGTTCTGGGCATGCCTACCGAGCTGGGTTTCGATGTTCTCCACCACCACCACCGAAGCGTCCACCAGCATGCCCAAGGCGATGGCCAGGCCACCCAGGCTCATCAGGTTCGCGGTGATGCCCACGGCGTGCATCAGCAAAAAAGTGGCCAACAACGACAAGGGCAGTGACACCGCCACCACCAGTGCCGCGCGCACGCCGCCCAGAAAGAGGTACAGCACCACACACACCAGCACGGCGGCTTCCATCAGCGCTTGGGTGACGGTGTCAGCTGCACGAGCGACCAGTTCGCCGCGGTTGTAGAAGGTGCGGATGCTCATGCCCTGTGGCAGCCGCTTTTCCAGACTGGCAATGCGAGCGTCCAGAGCAGTCACTAGCTCGCGGGCGTTCACACCACGCAGGCCCAGCACCAGTCCTTCAACCGCTTCCCCTTGGCCATCCTGGGAGACAGCACCGTAGCGGGCAAGGGCGCCGGTGCGCACGGTGGCAATGTCGTCAAGCAACACCTTGCGTCCTGATCCTGAACTGCGTGCTGCCTCAATGCGGATGGCACGCAGGTCGTCCAACGACCGCACCGCACCTTCGACGCGCACCACCAGCGAGGTTTCGCCGGCGCTCATGCGGCCCGCGCCGTCGTTGCTGTTGTTGGCAGCCAGTGCTGCGCGCAGGTCTGCCATGGACACCCCCAGCGTCGCCATGCGCTCGGGACGCGGCACCACTTCGAAGGTTTGTACCTCGCCGCCCAGGGCGTTGACTTCTGCGACGCCGGTCACGGTGCGCAACTCAGGACGGATGGTCCAGTCAAGCGCCCGTCGTTTTTCGGCCAAGCTGAAGTTGCCTTCGATGGTGAACATGTACAACTCGGACAGCGGGGTGGTGATCGGCGCCAGACCGCCACTCACACCCGGGGGCAAATCGCCCATGACACCCGAGAGCCGTTCGCTGACCTGCTGGCGTGCCCAGTAGATGTCGGTGCCTTCTTCGAAGTCGAGCGTGATGTCGGCGATGCCGTATTTGGACACCGAGCGCACCATGCGTTTTTTGGGAATGCTGAGCAGCTCTTGTTCGATGGGTCGCACCACACGCAGTTCCACTTCTTCGGGCGTCATTCCCGGAATTTTCAGGATGATCTTGGCCTGCGTGGGCGAAATGTCAGGGAAGGCGTCGATGGGCAGCTGGAACCAGGCGCGCAGCCCCGCCAGTGCCAGCAGGGTGGCCAACAACAGGGTCAGCGTGCGCCAGCGCAGCGCCGTGTGGATGAGTTTGTCCATCTCAATCGGCTTTCTGCAACAGCGGTCTCAAGGCCGCCAGACCGGTGCTGGCCACGCGCTGCTGTGCGTTCAGGGGGCCTTGCACGGTGGCGTTGTCGTCGTTGGTGCTGAGCACTTGCACGGGCGTGGGGGTGTAGCCTGTGGTGGTGGCCACCAGCACCCAGCTCTGGCCTTGCAGCTGAAGCAGCGCGCGTGCGGGCACTTGCCAAGCGGGGGCTGTTTTGCTGTCCACGGCGGCTTGCAGTTGTACCTGAATGGCCTCGCCAGGCTGTAGGCGGCCAGGCGCCGTCACGCGGGCCCGGGCCCGGGCTTGCTGCGAGGCGTCCAAGTTGCGGCTCACGCCCAGCAATGTGGCTTTGGCTTCATGGCTGGGGATGTTGACCGCATCGCCTGCACGCAGCCGGGCCGCCTTGTCACCCGAGAGGGTGATGTCGAGCTGCATCTGGCGCAAGTCGGCAATGCGAAACAGAACGGTTCCGGCCTCGATGCGCTGACCTACGCTGGTCTGCACGTCCACCACGGTGCCGGCACGTGGTGCCACGATTTGGCCATTCGCGTAATCGTTGCCGACATTCAGGCCTGTGGCCTTGAGGCTGGAGCGTTGCGCCTGCCAGTTCGCCTCGGTCATCTGTTGGCGGTTGCGGGTGACCTGGAGCCGCGCGGCAGGAATGATGCCATCGTCGTGCATGGCTTGATCGCGCTGGAGCGCGGCTTGGGCGTTACGAGCTTCGAGCTCGGCTTCACGCAGCTGGCGGCGCGCGTCCGCCAGCTGTGGACTGCTGAACACAGCCAACGGTGCACCGGTGCGGACAGCGTCGCCGAGGCCCGCCTCCAGCCGCGCAATCACGCCGGCAAAGGGTGCAGCCACCGTGACTTCCTGGCCTGGGGGCACCGTCACGGTGGCCGAGGCCAACAGCTGTTGCTGGCTGGCGGGCAGAACAGCGGTGGTGCGCACCCCCAGCGTGGCCTGCTGGGTGGCGCTCAGCGTGATGGCAGGCAAGGCAGGGCTGCTTTGTGCGAAGGCTTGCACGGCGGCAAGGGACAGTTGGGCGGCGCACAGCAGCAAGGCGCCTGTCGAGGGTCGGGTCATGACCTGCTCCAGAAAAATATTGGGAATTCGTCACCGCGGTCGGTGCGGTGTGCGGGTGCAGGCGCGCGTGCCTGCGGTCGGCCAATCAGGCGGTGGGGGGTGCCAGACTGGGCGGTGGCAGACCGTTGCCATAGACGGCGGACTTCGGTGCCCAAGACCGGTTGCTGCGGGGTAACCTCTGACGCAAGAGGGGCAGCATGGGCAACACCACCAGCAGGAACGCGAGCAATGGGCCGGACTGGCCGTCGTTTTCGGGGTGAGGCAGCGAGGCGGACACGCCCAGGGCGGGCGATTCTTCCTCGTTGGCGTGGACAGCCCCTATGCCGGTAGTGTCGGCAGCGTGTACCGCATGCACGCCATCGAGGTGAAAACCGGTGTCATGGCTGGTGCCGAAATGGCTGTGCAGGAAAGGCCCCAGCGCCAGCAGGCCAACCATCAAGAGGGTCAGCCAGCGCCGCAGCGGGGAGGGGGCCAGGGAACTCATGACCGGATTATAGAAATCCGCTGTGTCAGCAGCGTGACGCCGCTCACGCAAGCCAGGCAACAAGCCAGGGCCACACCCCAGCCGAGTCCGGGCAGTGGAGCCAGGCCCAGCGGGTGGGCCAACATTGGCCAGTGCATCAGCACGGCCAGCAGTGCCAGGGTGGCACCAGACAGCCCCCAGGCCACCGGATGGTTGCGCCGCCAGCTGCGACCGCTGCCTATCAGGATCAGGGCGGCATTGCCCGTGACCAGTGTGACCAAGGCCAGGCTGCGGACCTCTGGCGAATCCACCGCCCACAGTGCCCACTGTGTGGCCCAGAACAGGGCCAGTGCAATCGCCAGGCTCAGTCCCAGTCCCTGCAGACCTGACTGCACAAAGTCGCGTGCGCCAAACAGCGCGTCACGGGGGTTGCGTGGCGGCCGCTGCATCACGTCGGGGGCTTCGGCCTCGTGTTCGAAAGCGATGGCGCAGGCGGGGTCGATCACGAGTTCGAGCAGCGCCAGGTGCAGGGGCAGCAGCAGGGTCGGGCCACCCAGCAGTGGCCACAGTGCCAGCAGGCCGATGGGCAAGTGGATGGCGAAGATGTAGCGCATCGACAGGCCCAGGTTGTCGAAAATGCGCCGACCGGTGCGGATGCCGCGCACAATCGCGCTGAAGCGGTCGTCCACCAGCACCAGATCGGAGGCTTCACGGGCCACATCCGTGCCGCGCTGGCCCATGGCGATGCCCACGTGTGCAGCATGCAGGGCCGGGGCATCGTTCACACCGTCACCGGTCATGGCCACCACCTCGCCGTTGGCCTGCAGCGCCTCGACCAGGCGCAGCTTTTGTGCCGGGGTGATGCGGGCGCAGACGTGCACACGACGCAGGCGTTCGCGCAGGGCGTCATCGCTCAGTTGTTCGAGTTCCTGACCGGTCAGCACCTCACCTTCGGGCAAGCCGGCTTGTGCGGCCATCACACGCGCGGTGGCCGGGTAGTCGCCGGTGATCATCACCACACGGACGCCGGCGTTGCGGCATTGCGCCACCGCCTCCTGGATGTCTGGACGCAGCGGGTCGGTCAGGCCGATCAGACCCAGCCAGTTGAAGCTGAGCTCGTGAGCGCTGCCGGGGAAATCGTTGCCTGCCAGTCGCCCCCGGGCCACGCCCAGCACCCGCAGGCCCTGGCTGGCCAGCTGGTTGGCGGTGGCCAGCCATTGCTCGCGTTCGGTCATGGGCAAGTGGCACAGGTCCATGACCGCTTCGGGCGCACCCTTGGCCGAGACACTGTGGCCGTTGCCGTTGTCCGTGAGGTCACCGGTGCGCCAGATGTGCGACATGGCAGGCAGGGCTGGGGTGAGCGCATAGCTGTGCACCAAGGTCCAATCAGAGTGCAGATGGTCCGTGTCCTGCAGGTGCTCGGCGCCCATGCGGTGAAAAGCGTGCTCCATCGGGTCAAACGGTTCGGGTGCGCTGGCCAGGATGGCGTGCTCCAGCAAGGGATGAAATTCGGCGGCCAGCACGGGCAGCTCAGCCCCTTGCCACCGCAACACCTGCGGGGCCTGCGCTTCGCCCATGGCCAGAGCCGTCACCGTCATGCGGTTTTGTGTGAGCGTGCCGGTCTTGTCGGTGCACAGCACGCTGACCGCGCCCAGGGTTTCGATGGCGTTGATGCGGCGCGTCAGCACGCCTTCGCGGGTGAGTCGGCGTGCGCCCAGTGCCGGAAACAGGGTCTGCACCACCGGGTATTCCTCAGGCAGCAGTGCCATGGCCAGGGCAATCGCGGACAGTGCCGCCGCCAGCCAGTCGCCATGGCGCAGGCCGAGCGTGAGCACCATCAAGAGGCACAGCAGGGCCACGCCCAGTGCCAGTTTGCGCACCAGCGCAGCGGTTTGTTGCTGCAGGGGACTGGCCGCCTCCTGGGTTTGCGCCAGTGCGGTACCGATCTGGCCGACCTGGCTGTGCGCCCCAGTGGCCGTGACCTGCGCCAAGCCCTGGCCACGCACCACATGGCAAGCGGCGAACACGGCCGGGCTGTCGTCGCCACCTGGGGTTGTGGCCTCGGGGATGTGGTTGGGGGCGGCGCGTTTGCCCACGGGCACCGATTCACCGGTCAGCAGCGATTCGTCGACCTGCAACTGTTCGGCCTGCAGCAGCCAACCGTCGGCGGCAATGCGGTCGCCTTCTGCAAGCAGCAGCAGATCGCCGGGCACCACCTCGTGCGCTGGAATGCGTTGCACCTGCCCATCGCGCAGCACACGGGCCTGCGGCTGGGTCAGTCCACGCAGGGCCTGCAGGGCAGCGTCGGCGCGGCCTTCTTGCCAGAAAGTCATGCCCAGCACGGCCAAAACAAAAAGCGAGAGGGTCAGGCCTTCGACGAAGTCCCCCAGCGCCACGTAAAGCAGCGATGCGCCCACCAGCAGCATGAACATGGGTTCGCGGGCCATGTCGAGCAGGCGTTTGGGCAGGGTACGTGCAGGCTCGGTATCGAGCGTATTGGGGCCCATGCGGTTCAGGCGCGCGCGTGCATCTGCGCTGCTCAGGCCACTGTGCTCGACAGAAAGTGGGGTGTCAGCCATGCGCCAGTATGACCCGGACGCGGAGTACGGAACATGACAGAGGTCAAGCCTGTCGCCGCATGGACAGGCCAGGACTGTGCCATTGCCTACAGTGGTGTGCATGAAAGTCTTTGCCCAACTCTCCGATTTGGCCGCCTGTGTCGGCCAGCATGTGGCCACCACCGAGTGGCTGACCATCACCCAGGACCAGATCCAGCAATTTGCCGATGCAACGCATGACCAGCAATGGATCCATGTGGACGCAGACCGGGCCAAGCAGGGGCCCTTTGGTGCGCCGATTGCCCACGGGTTTCTGACGCTGTCGCTGCTGCCCAAATTCTTTGGCGATTCGGTCCATGTGCAGCAAGCCCGGATGGGGGTCAACTACGGCCTGAACAAGGTGCGCTTCCCGGCGCCGGTGCCCGTGGGTAGCCGGGTGCGTGCGCACTTGAACCTGGCCGAAGCGACGCCCATCGATGGCGGACTGCAGATCCAGTGGAATGTGAGTGTGGAGCGTGAAGGCAGCGACAAACCGGTCTGCGTGGCCGAATCGCTCGCGCGCCTTTACATCTGAATCGGAGGCAGAACCGCGCCTGCAAAGCCGTTCTGTCGCCAAGCTTCAAACACCGTCACCGCCACGGCGTTGGACAGGTTCAGGCTGCGCTGGCCCTCGCGCATGGGCAGGCGGATGCGTTGCGAAGCTGGAAATTGTTCGCGCAATGCGGGGTCCAGTCCACGACTTTCGGCACCGAACACGAACCAATCTCCGGGCTGAAATTTCAGCTCCTGGGCGTGCCGACTGCCGCGTGTGGTCAGCGCGAACATGCGTTCGCGGTCGGGTTGCTCGCTGTCCATGAAAGCTTGCCAGTTCGGATGGCGCTTGACCTCGGCGTATTCGAGGTAGTCGAGCCCGGCACGTCGCATGAGCTTGTCGTCCATCGAGAACCCCAGCGGCTCGATCAGGTGCAGCGCACAGCCGGTGTTGGCCGCGAGTCGGATCACATTGCCGGTGTTGGGGGGAATTTCGGGTTCGACGAGGACGATGCGGAACATGGCTGCGATTGTCGCAGTGCTCAGCCGTGGGGCCCATGCATCGCGTCATCTTCCCCCAGGCCCGTGCGCGCCAGCACCAGGGCGCTCACTTGCGCCGCGCCTGCCTGAAGCAGTACCCGTGCGGCGGTGTGCAGCGAGGCGCCACTGGTCATGACGTCGTCGACCAACAGCAGGTGTCTGCCCCGCACTTCGGGCACACGCAAGGGATCGAGGGCAAAGGCACCTTGCAGATTGGCCAGTCGCTCGGCGCGTGGCAGGGTTCGCTGGGATGGCGTGTGGCGGATGCGCAGCAGCAGCGCCGCCTCTGCTTTGTCTGGGGCCAGGCGCCGTGCCAGCAGCCAAGACTGGTTGTAGCCACGTTCGGCCAGTCGCTCCCGCGAGAGAGGGATGGGCAGCACCTGATCTGCGTCGTGCAGTGTGTCTTCGGCCCCAGTGGCACTGCGCATGAGCCACGCCAGTTGTCGATCCCAGCCAGCCTGTTGCCGAAACTTGAAGCGGGCGATCAATTGGTCCCAGGGCCAGGTGTAGTCCACCGCGCACAGGCAGCGCAGCAGGGGTGGTGGCGCTTGCAGGCAGGCCCCGCATCGCAAAACCCCCTCGGGTGTCGGCAGGGCGCAGCCCAGGCAGCGGTGTTGGGGTGGGGCAAAGCGGGCGATGCAGGCGTCGCACACCGGGCTGGCTGGCCATTGTCGGCAGATGGCGCAGCGACTGGCCAGCGGCATGCCCGCAGCACCAGCCCATGCTTTGCGCAGCCAGTGTCCGAATTCTTTGGAAGCTCCCATGCGGGCCAATATACTGCCCGCTCTTTCCATGAGCACTTCCGAAAAACCCCCAACCCTGGATCCCGCCGCCGCCAAGCGCTGGGCGGCTCGCCCATTGTCGGCATCGGCCTGGCTGCACGAGGAGGTGGCGCGGCGCATGCAGGAGCGGCTCGACGTGATCCGTTTGCAGCCGCAAGCCTGGGCCGATTGGGAACCCTGGCGCGGTGGCTTGCAAGCGCACCAGGCGTTGCGCAGGCGTTATCCGCAGTCAGGACTCTGGCAGGTGGTCGAACAGCCTGAAGAGGCGCAAAGACTGCAGGCGTTGACCCGGGCGGCCTGGTGGCAGCCTGCTCGCTGGACGGGACCGAAAGTGCAGGCAGGTCTGCCGCCCGATGGCGGGGTGCAGATGGTCTGGGCCAACATGCTCCTGCACCAGGTGGCCGATCCGCAAGCGTTGGTGGGTCAATGGCATCGGGCGCTCGCGGTGGATGGTTTCTTGATGTTTTCCTGTCTCGGCCCGGATACCTTGTCCGAGTTAAGGGCTTTGCATACGGGCATGGGCTGGCCGGCACCGACCCACGACTTCACCGACATGCACGACCTCGGAGACATGCTCGTACAGGCCGGTTTTGCCGAGCCCGTGATGGACATGGAGCGCATCACACTGACTTTTGGGACGCCCGAGCGCCTGCTGCAGGAGTTGCGGGAGCTGGGGCGAAACCTCCATGTCGCGCGTTTTCCAGGTTTGCGGGGGCGGCACTGGCAAAAGGCGTGGTTGCAGGCAGTGGCGAATCAGGGGTCACGCGACCGACAAGGGGCGCTGAGGCTGACGTTTGAGGTGGTTTACGGACATGCGCTCAAGCCAGCGGGACGCGCCAGAGTGTTGCCCGAGAGCCAGATTGGGCTTGATGACATGCGTCAAATGCTGAGTCGGGGGCGTCCCGCGCGGCAGTAAGCTTTGAGAAATGTCAAAGCCCCTTTCCAACTGGGCTAAAATCCGATGGAATTTCATCCGCTTGGCTTCGGGCAAGGCGTAGGGTTTCTGAAAGTTGATCCGTGTCTCATCCGGCTTACCAGTTCGCACAGGTGTCGGGTCCCAGCGTCAGCTGGCGGCTGCGGCGCAATTGTTCGGTTTCGCCTGCGCAGTTGCTGGTGGTTTACCTGATGCTCTGCGGGCTGTCTCTGACGGTCGGCATTTTTTTCTGGCTGCAGGGGGCCCCTCTGGTGATCGGTTTCACCGGTCTGGAACTGGCAGCGGTGGGTTGGGCTTTTGTGGTTTATGCCCGCCATGCCACGGACGGCGAATGGATTTCCCTGCAAGGCGCAAGCCTGGTGGTGGAACGCGAAACTGCAGGACGCTGCGAGCGGGCCGAGTTTGAGCGGCAGTGGGTTCGGGTTGAACCCAAGGCCGGCGAACACAGCCTGATCGAGCTGTCGGGCAGAGGGCGAAAAATGGAAGTGGGCCGCTTTGTGCGGCCCGAACTCCGCCAAGTGCTGGCGGGGGAAATCAGAAGGGCTTTGCGCACTGCGTGAAACCCGGCCCCGGGTTCAACAGATCTGGGGCTGCAGGTGTGGGATCAACCGAGACTTGGAAGTTTGTGAGAACCATGAAGAACATTTCCAGAAAACTGGCTTCGCTGCTGTCCCGTGTGGGCATCTTCACGGGCATGGCGCTGTCGACAGCCGCCCACGCCGTCAATGACCTGGTGGGTGGCCCGGCCGTCAACCAGCTCAACCTGGGTCCTGCAGCGAGCAAGATTGCCGAGTGGCAACATGGCCTGCACTGGTTCATGCTGATCCTGTGCACGGTCATTTTCGTGGCCGTGTTCGGCGTGATGTTCTATTCCATCTTCAAGCACCGCAAGGACAAGGGCTACAAGCCTGCCACCTTCACCGATTCCGTGACGGTGGAAATCGCTTGGACGGTGATCCCTTTCCTGATCGTGATCGGCATGGCTTTGCCGGCCACCAAGGTGCTGGTCGCCCAGAAAGACACCACCAACGCCGATCTGACCATCAAGATCACCGGCTACCAGTGGAAGTGGGGCTACGACTACCTCAAGGGTGAAGGCGAGGGCATCGGCTTCATCTCCACACTCGACACCTCGCACCGCGCCATGTCGGATGCTGGCAAACCCGCTGGCGACAACTACCTGCTCAAAGTGGACAACCCCTTGGTCGTGCCTGTGGGCAAGAAGGTCCGCATCATCACCACCGCCAACGACGTGATCCACGCTTGGATGATTCCGGCCTTTGGCGTCAAGCAGGATGCGATCCCCGGCTTCGTGCGCGACAACTGGTTCCGTGCCGACAAGACCGGCGACTTTTACGGTCAGTGCGTGGAGCTGTGCGGCAAGGAACACGCCTACATGCCCATCCATGTGAAGGTGCTGTCGGCCGAAGACTATTCCAAGTGGGTGGAAGGCGAGAAGAAGAAGCTGGCCGCCAAGGCCGATGATCCTTCCAAGGTCTGGAACCTGGACGACCTGGCAAAGCGTGGCGAAAAGGTCTACGCCGCCAATTGTGCCGCCTGCCACCAAGCCAACGGCAAAGGCGCTGGCCCGATCAAGCCGGTCGATGGCTCTGCCGTGGTGCTGGACGCCGACAAGAGCAAGCAGATTGCTGTGCTGCTCAAAGGTCAGAACAACGGTGCCATGCCGGCCTGGAAGCAACTGTCGGACACCGACATCGCTGCCGTGATCACCTACACCAAGAACAACTGGTCCAACAAGACTGGGCAGATCGTGCAGCCGGCTGAAGTGCTGGCCGCCCGCAAGTAAGCCAGTACCGCAGATTTAGAAAAGAGGAAGTCAAGATGAGTGCCGTTCTCGACCACCACGATCACGCTCACGACGACCACGGTCACGCGCCTGCGGGCTGGCGTCGCTGGGTCTTCGCGACCAACCACAAGGACATCGGTACCCTGTACCTGCTGTTCAGTTTTGCCATGCTCATGATCGGTGGCGTGTTGGCGCTGCTGATCCGTGCCGAGCTGTTCCAGCCCGGTTTGCAGGTGGTCAACCCTGAGCTGTTCAACCAGTTGACGACCATGCACGGTCTGATCATGGTGTTCGGCGCGATCATGCCGGCGTTTGTGGGCTTTGCGAACTGGATGCTGCCGCTGCAAATTGGCGCGTCTGACATGGCGTTTGCCCGCATGAACAACTTCAGCTTCTGGCTGATGATCCCCGCAGGCATCATGCTGGCCGGCTCGTTCTTCATGCCCGGCGGCGCGCCGGCGGCCGGCTGGACACTCTATGCACCGCTGACGCTGCAGATGGGCCCGTCGATGGATGCCGGCATTTTTGCCATGCACATCCTGGGTGCTTCGTCCATCATGGGTTCGATCAACATCATCGTGACCATCCTCAACATGCGTGCCCCTGGCATGACGCTGATGAAGATGCCGATGTTTGCATG
>JACCDQ010368522.1_pt1 | contig 33333 bp, 18 predicted proteins | sample 7446031 | NCBI WGS metagenome assembly JACCDQ01 (sample SAMN15323442, study PRJNA562643) | freshwater metagenome | isolation source: river surface water | place: USA:Blue River Watershed | collected 2017-08-17 | reverse complement strand
CAGAACAAATCAAAGAGGCTGTTCAATGGATTGACGGAAGAATACTTACAGAAGCATCTGGTGGTATTACAGAGCAAAATGTAGTTGCCTATGCCGAAGCCGGTGTGGACTATATTTCAATGGGTGCGTTGACCCACCAAATTCATTCTTTGGATTTTAGTTTAAAATCATTTTAATTGATGACCCAAAAACCAAAAGGCATATTACAGATTTGGCGCAAAAAAATTGAAGCCCGTTTAGACACCATGGTGTGGCCCGGTTTTGAGGGACTATCTATGCTTATCGTTGGCCGATTTTTTATTGAGGCAATGTCGAAAGGTTCTATCAATACCCGCGCCGCTGCCATTTCATTTCGATTGTTCTTGGCGTTCTTTCCAGCAATCATTCTATTGCTTTCCTTGATTCCCTTTGTTCCTATTCCCAACTTTCAAAAAGAGTTGATGGACAGTATTCATTCATTTTTTCCCGGAGACACCTTTGCGTTGGTCGAAGAAACTCTGGATGATTTGATCAATAAAAAATACAGCTCCCTTATTTCTATCGGTTTTATTTTGGTGATTTATTACGCATCCAACTCTATCAATGCGGTATTGCTTGGATTCGATGAAAGTTACCATTTCGAGGACAAAACGCATCCCTTGCTAAGACGTGTTATCAGTATTCTTTTGATTTTTGTTTTGGGCATTATTATGGCATCTGCCATTACCCTGATTGTTTTCTCAGAGACCATCATCGGATTTATAGCAGACAAAGAAATACTTGCGGACAAAGCACTGGTTTTTACCTTGGATTTGGCAAAATGGGCCATCACTCTGATCCTAATCTATATGGTCAATACAACATTGTACAATGTTGGCATGGGTGTAAGAAGAAGAAAAGCTTGGAAGTTTTGGAACGTTGGCGCAATGATGGCAACGTTGCTATTTGTAACAACCTCTATCGGATTTGCATACTTCATCAACAACTTTGCACAATTCAATAAACTCTATGGCTCTCTGGGTACGCTTATGGTTCTGTTGATTTGGATGAATTTGAATTGTATTATTCTACTTGCAGGTTTTGATTTGAATGCGAGTATCCGAAAAGCTTTGAAAATACATCGAGCTCCAACTATTAAACCCATGGCTGAGCCAATTAAAGAGACCTCGAAAGTTGAAGAGAACAAAAAAGAGGAACCTGAAGCCCCTCTTCCTATTCGAAACACATTTAAAAGTTAAATTCCTTTTTAAGGATTTAATTTGACGAGACGAAACCCAATGTAATCCTTGTGCCAATCTTTTGATGTAGGCATTCTATCCGCTACTCTGCATTCCGCCGTTCCAGATTTCCAATTTCCACCTCGCGATACCACTTCATCGGAACGGTCAGCACCTTGAGGATCTACTTTATTCTTCGCATCCAATCGGTAGTCAGCATAAAGATCCAAGCACCATTCCGATACATTTCCGGACATATCATAAAGACCCAAACCATTGGGCGCTGTCTCTGCAACGACATGTATACGACCTTCTGCATTGGCAGCAAACCAACCATTGGGCGTCAGACCATCACCACCGCCAAACAAGGCTTTTTCATTGTTGGCTCTGGCTGCAAATTCCCATTGGGCTTCGGTTGGCAAACTGTACTTCTCTCCGGATATTTTATTCAAGCGATCGATAAATTCCATTGCATCTAAATAGCTAACATGCGTCACAGGATAATCCAACCACGTTCTGTCTGAAGAAGGATTCTGCGGCATGACCAAGGTCCACAATCTTTGCGTTACTTCAGTAGATTGTATGGCATATGGAGACAATAGCACTTCATGTTGCTTTTCGTCATTACCTCTACCCTCTTCTGTTAGCGGACTTCCCATCACAAACTTACCGCCAGGAATGACCACAAACTCTCCCAACGCGGATTGAATTTTCTGCTTTTGCTCCTCAGTTACAGCGCCTTTCTTTTGAGCATTAACTTGTCCTAAAAAACAAATCGTGATCAATAAAAAAATCCATTTTATTCTCATCTCATTTTTATTTTTGAGCCTCTTTCTTCAAATTGGCTATAAAGTTTAACGCTTCCAAAGGTGTCATATTGTTGACGTCGAGTGTCATCACCTCTTGCTTGATTTTATTCCATTGCGGATCTTCCATTTCAAAAATGGCCAATTGTGGTGTTTGTGCAAGGACCTCTTTGGTCGCGGTGTGATCTCCACGCAATGCTTCCAATTCCTTTAGCAATTGGGTGGCTCTTTTGGTCACCCCAACTGGCATTCCCGCCAACTGGGCAACATGAATACCGAAACTGTGGTTGCTTCCTCCCTCCACAAGCTTGCGTAAAAACAAAACTTTGCCTTTGTCCTCCTTGACCGCTACATTGAAATTTCGAATTCGCGTGAAGCGATGTGTCATCTCATTCAACTCATGGTAATGCGTTGCAAAGAGTGTTTTGGGATGATGGCTGGGGTGCTCGTGCAGGTACTCTGCAATTGCCCACGCGATGCTAATTCCATCATATGTACTTGTTCCTCTTCCAATTTCGTCCATTAGAATTAAACTGCGACCCGTCATTTGATTTAGGATGCTCGCTGTTTCATTCATTTCCACCATAAACGTGGACTCTCCACCTGAGAGATTATCAGAAGCGCCAACACGCGTAAATATTTTGTCTACTATACCAATTTTTGCGCTCGCCGCTGGCACAAAACTCCCCATTTGCGCCATCAATACGATCAATGCCGTTTGACGAAGCAAAGCAGATTTACCACTCATATTGGGACCGGTGATCATCATGATTTGCTGATGATCTGCATTCAATGATAAATCATTCGCGATATAGTTCTCTCCCGTTGGAAGAAGACGCTCTATCACAGGATGTCGTCCCTGCTTTATCTCTAAAATATCACTTTCAGAAATTTCCGGCTCCGAATAATCAAATGCTTGCGCATTAAAAGCAAAACATGTCAACGCGTCCACTTCTGCTATGCGTTGTGCATTGAACTGAATTGAAGAAAGAAATGGCATTATCTCAGCCAATAATTTCTGAAACAATCGCTGTTCAATGGCATAAATCTTTTCCTCAGCACCCAAGATTTTAGTTTCGTAATCTTTCAACTCTTCGGTTATGTATCGCTCAGCTTGTGTCAGCGTCTGTTTGCGAATCCAATCTGTGGGTACCTTATCCTTGTGGGTATTTCTTACTTCTAAGTAATAGCCAAAAACATTATTAAAAGCAATTTTAAGCGAAGTAATTCCCGTCCTTTCAATTTCCCTTTCTTCTATTTCTCGCAATTTCTCTTTGCCAGATGTTTGCAAACCCCGCAATTCATCCAAATCAGCATCCACACCATTGGCTATGGTATAGCCTTTCCCTATGGCATGTGGCGCTTCTTCATGGAGCATTTCACCCAACATCACACTAAGCGCCGATAAATCATGAAGGCTGTCGTAAAGTGATTGTACTTCAGCAGATGCTGATTTCCAATTTGACACTTGAGACAACGAACGAGAAAGCTGTACCAACTCTCGCGGTGTAATTTTCTGCACTGCCACTCTAGCGGCAATTCGCTCCCAGTCACCTAATTCACTAAGTTCTTGGCGAATCCATTCCAATTGATCTGGATTGGCTTTCCAATTCCGAACCTGCTCCAATCGAGCTTGAATTTTATTTAAATCCCTCAGCGGGGTTCGCAGCCATCGTTTCAAAAGACGAGCTCCCATTGGATTCTGCGTATTGTCCAAAATATCTACCAAGGCCTTGCCATTGCCGTGCGGCGTGTACAGCAATTCCAAATTGCGCACGGTAAATGCGTCCATACCGACCAATTGGCCCATGTCCAATTTTCCAATCTTCTGGATGTGGGCCAATTTATCATGTTGCGTGTCTTTCAAATATTGAAAAATAGCACCGGCAGAAGCCAATGACATGTCCATTTCATCGACACCAAAACCTTTCAAGTTTTGGGTTTTAAAATGTTGGTTCAATTGGTCTCTACCAAAGTCAGGCGTGAAAGCCCAATCATCCATTCTAAAAATCGCAAAGCCATCACCAAAATGAGACTTGAAGCTCTCATCGCGGTGTTTTTGAAAGAGGACTTCCTTGGGTTGGTAAACGTGCAGCAATTTCTTGACAACATCCAATGAACCTTGGGCTACCTCAAATAATCCTGTTGAGATATCGACAAAAGCGATACCCCATTCCTTTTTACCCTCGGCAATGGCTGCCAAAAAATGGTGGTCTTTTATGTCAATTGTTTTTTCATTGTAAGATACGCCTGGCGTCACCAATTCAGTAACACCACGCTTCACAATTCCTTTCACCATTTTGGGATCTTCCAATTGATCACAAATGGCTACACGCAATCCAGCCTTCACCAACTTGGGCAAATATGAATCTAGTGAGTGGTGCGGAAATCCTGCCAAGTCAACATAGGCAGCGGCACCATTTTTTCTTTTGGTTAAAACAATACCCAATACTTGGGCAGCACGAACCGCATCTTGACCAAAAGTCTCATAAAAATCCCCTACCCTAAACAGTAAAACCGCATCTGGATACTGGGCCTTTATGGCATTATATTGTTTCATCAGCGGCGTCTCAGCCACTGCATTAGCACTACTCATTGCAACAAAGATAAATTCTATTTCGCCTGCTTGCGCATCCACCAAAAAGGTAGATAAACCAAGGTGTAGGACAAGATACCGATTAACTCCAATTCAATCAAATAATAAGGCCATTCATGCAGCAAGTCCAGAAAAGATCCACCCATCGGCTTTTCCTTCAAATAACCATAATTGCTTCCGACCAATGCATTCACCAAAATGGCCAATACAAAATAAACCTGCGATGCCCAAAAGGCACGTTTAATGGCGCCTGGCTGTGGTTGTACTTTAAGACCTCCAACCAAATAAATGGCGCTCCATACCAATCCTGAATGACCAATCATGAAAGTGACATACGTAAAATGTGGAAACGGCTCATGGATATCTGGTGTAATCACGCCATGTATACTCCCGGACATTACCCAGAAGTAAGCAAGCTCGGCCATCCACAATCGTTGTGTCCACAAGGCAATAGCCGTAAAAAACACAGCCCAATTACAAAGCTCCAAAGGCAGATCAAACTGAATACTCCAAAACCCAGATTGAACGCGATAAATCTGGTAACTCAACCAGTTGGCAACCAGCATCAATCCCAAAGCCTTACCCAGAAGAACTTTCTGCGCATCATTGGCACGTCTGGCCCAAAGCACCGAAACCAAAGGAAGGACAACGGTCATTGCAATAATGATCAAATGCTCCAATTCCCAATATGGAAAACGATATTCGTTCATCGATATGGACTCTTGCCCTTGTCATCTTCTAACATAGAGCGATAATTGTGGTACCTAGAAGGCGCCAACTCACCGGACTCTACAGCCTTACGAACCGCACATCCCGGCTCTTCAATATGTTGGCAAGTGTTGAACTTACAGTCAGGCAATAGCAAGAACATTTCTTTGAAGTAGCGGCCAATTTCCTCCTTGGGTATATCCACCAATCCAAATCCCTTGATACCCGGTGTATCAATGATCCACCCTCCCTGGGATGTTGGAAAAACTTCCGCAAATGTTGTTGTGTGTTGACCCTTCTCACTCCAATCGGAAATGTCCCCAACTCTGATGTCACGGTTTGGAACAAAGTGCTGAATCAAAGAAGATTTCCCTACACCACTATGACCAGAAAAAAGAACCACCTTGTCGTGCATGGATTCTTCCAGTTTTGACATCCCTTCTCCTGATTCCAAAGAGGTACGCATCGTCTCATACCCCGCCTTCTGGTACAATGATTCCCATTGGGACAATTCCTCTAACTCATCCGCATCATACTGATCCACTTTGTGAAAAAGCAAAACCACCGGAATATCATACGCTTCAGCGGTTACCAAAAAACGATCTACAAAACCAGTTGTCGTAGATGGTCTGGAAAGGGTGACCACCAAATAGGCAACATCAATGTTGGCAGCAACTATTTGAGCCTCCTTGGATAAGTTGACCGATTTACGAATGATGTAATTTTTTCTGGGAAGAATGTCTTGAATGGTCGCAATGCCCTCCTCGGTTTTCTCGTCCCAAATGATTTCTACAAAATCACCAGCAGCAACTGGATTTGTAGTCTGAAGGCCTTTCGTACGGAGCTTTCCACGCATTCTGCACTTGAAATACTCACCTTCCTCAGTTTGTACTTCGTACCAATGACCCGTGGACTTTAATACCCGCGCAATCATTGGCCTTGAACGGCAACAGAAAGATCCACCAACTTTTGACGAACCAATTGCAAGCGCTCAACAACAACCAGTTTGCTAACGGCATCGTCTTTTCTCTTGAGTGCGTTCTTTGCACCTTCTAATGTATATCCCTTCTCACGAACCAACAATTGAATTTGGGTGAACAACTCGATATCCTTTTTGGAATACATTCTGTTACCTCTGGTGTTTTTCCTTGGTTGCAATTGTGGAAACTCCTTTTCCCAAAAACGAAGCAAGGATGCATTCACTTGGAACATTTCTGAAACTTCACCAATGGAGAAGTAAATTTTTTCTATGGTATTCTGTCGGTTCAACATTAGTCAAAAGATTGTCCAGATTGCGATGCGCGCTCAAGCAAAGCTGCATATTGGTCTGGAGATAAGTCATTGTAAAAATAATAAGCCGGGTTGACCTTTTGGCCATTCTTGATAACTTCATAATGCAAGTGAGGTCCTGACGACACCCCTGTATTGCCCACGTAGCCGATGATCTGACCACGTTTGACCTTCTCTCCGGGACGCACTGCCATGCGGCTCATGTGTGCATAAAGTGTTTGATACCCGAAACCATGTTCGATGACGATGTGCAAACCATATCCGCTTCCGCCATCAGGAGATTTGACCACACCATCGCCAGTGGCATAAATCTCTGTTCCGATATCTGCTGTAAAGTCCAATCCGGTGTGCATGCGCGCAACGCGGTAAATGGGGTGAATGCGAAATCCATATCCAGAGGCCATCCTTTTTAAATCTCTATTGTCCACTGGCTGAATGGCTGGTAGACTCGCTAAAAATTGGTCTTGCTTTTTGGACAACAACAACAATTCGTCATATGACTTACTCTGATTCACCAACTGCTGCTGGATATATTGCAAACGTTTTTGTGTTTCTACGATTCCTTCTTGTGTGGAATAAGATGCGAGTTCTTGGTAATAATCACCACCGCCGTATCCGCGTTCGATAGGTGCTGCTCCAAAAATGGTTCGGTAAATCTCGTTGTCCCTTTTCTCCAATACATTAACATATTGGTCTAGGGTATCCATTTGCTGGCGCATCCCTTTGACTTGGGCCTGCATATACTTCAATTCCTTTTGAAGACGCGATGTCTCGGGATCTTTGAAAAAAGAAGCGTACAAAATGACACCCATTCCACCAATCACCAAGCCAACTATCAAATATTTCAATATCAACCACACATAATCTCGAACAGTATAACTGATCTGTTCAAAATTGAGTGTTGTTGGGTTGAATATGTATTTAAACTTGGCCAAATCACATTTTGTATTCAGACAAATTTAAGCACTTTTTTTTGGCGATTTGACATTAGTTTTGTGTCCCTATCTCACTGATATGACATCTCAACAAATACGACAACAGTTTCTAGACTTTTTTGCTTCGCAAAAACACCAAATCGTTTCTTCAGCGCCGATGGTTATCAAAGGTGATCCTACCTTGATGTTTACGAACGCAGGAATGAATCCTTTCAAAGACATTTTCTTGGGCAATGCACCTGTGGTGCATCCTAGAATTGCAAATACCCAAAAATGTTTGCGCGTAAGCGGTAAGCACAACGATTTGGAAGAAGTAGGTGTAGATACCTACCACCACACCATGTTTGAGATGTTGGGGAACTGGAGTTTTGGTGATTACTTTAAAGAAGAAGCCATTGCTTGGGCTTGGACATTATTGACAGATGTATACAAGATTCCAAAAGACCAGTTGTATGTCACGGTATTTGAAGGCGATGCCAAAGAGAACTTGGATTTTGATCAAGAGAGCTATGACATTTGGAAAAAATACATTGCTGAAGACCGCATTTTAAAAGGCAATAAAAAAGACAATTTCTGGGAAATGGGCGATACAGGACCCTGTGGTCCTTGCTCTGAAATCCATGCCGACATTAGAACCGCCGAACAACGTGCGGCAGTTGACGGGAAAACATTGGTGAACAATGACCACCCTCAGGTGATTGAAATCTGGAACAATGTATTCATGCAATTCAATCGCAAGGCTGATGGCTCTTTGGAATTGTTGCCACACAAGCATGTGGATACAGGAATGGGATTTGAACGTCTGTGCATGGTTCTGCAGGGGAAACAATCCAATTATGACACCGACGTATTTACGCCCTTGATTCAGAAAATTGAATCATTGAGTGGATTGAATTATACCGCAACTGCAGATAAGAAAGATGTTGCCATGCGCGTCATCAGTGATCACGTGAGAGCGGTTTCATTTGCAATAGCAGATGGTCAATTGCCTTCTAGTGGGGGCGCAGGTTATGTCATCCGAAGAATTTTGAGAAGAGCCGTTCGTTATGGATATAGTTTTTTAAATTTCAGACATTCATTCATCCATCAAGTGTTCCAGGTTTTGGAACAACAGATGGGAGGCGCTTTTCCAGAGCTAACCAAGAATAAAACACTCATCACACAAGTCATTAAGGAAGAAGAAGAGAGCTTCCTAAGAACATTGGAAAAAGGGATTGACTTGTTGGATCAGGTGATTCAAAAAACACCTGGCAAGGAAATAAATGGCGCCATCGCATTTGAATTGTACGACACTTTTGGATTCCCCATTGACTTGACACAATTGATCGCGGGAGAAAACAACAAGGAAATTAATATTGTTGAATTTGAGCAGCATCTTCAAGCACAAAAAGAAAGAAGTCGCGCAGCTACCAAACTGGAAACAGATGATTGGGTAGTTCTTCACGAGGGAGATACACAATTTGTTGGATATGATCAATTGGAAACAGAAACGCAATTGTTGAAATACCGCCGAATAAAAGCCAAAGGAAAGGAAATGTACCAGTTGGTATTGGAGACAACACCTTTCTATGCAGAAGGTGGTGGACAAGTGGGTGATCAGGGAGCGTTGACCATCGGTGAAGATAAAATTGCTGTAGTAGATGTAAAGAAAGAAAATGGATTGATTGTGCATTTCACTGAAGAATTACCTGCGCATCCAGAGAAAAAAGTTTGGGCCAAGGTTGATACCACGTGGAGAAACCATACCACCGCCCACCACAGCGCTACTCACCTTTTGCATGAGGCATTGCGTGAAGTATTGGGTACCCATGTGGAGCAAAAAGGATCTTTGGTCAATCCTCAATATTTGCGATTTGACTTTTCACATTTCTCCAAAGTTCAAGATGGAGAGTTGACCAAAATAGAATCATTGGTTAACGAGCGCATTCAAGCGAACCATGTCTTACAAGAAAATCGTGCAGCCACCATTGAAGAGGCCAAAGCGAGCGGAGCCATGATGCTATTTGGCGAAAAATATGGAGACAAGGTTCGTATGATTCAATTTGGCAACAGCATTGAATTGTGCGGAGGAACACATGTAAATAGCACCGGTGCGATTAAGAAATTTAAATTGCAATCAGAAGGAGCAGTTGCTGCTGGTATTCGTCGTATCGAAGCCATAGCAGGCGATGTCGCAGAAATGTGGATGCAAGACGAATTGGCAACTTTGGAGGAAGCTCGATTGACTTTAAAAACAAAAGACATCAACAAGGGTATCCGAGATTTACAAAGCAAATTAGCCGAAGCACAAAAGCAAGTGGAGGATTTGTTGAGAGCGCAGGCCATGCAAGTAAAGGGTGAATGGAAAAATCAAATCACCGCACACAACGGAAGAAATTTATTGTTTGTAGAAACCCAATTGGATGCAGGTTCAGTGAAGGATATTTGTTTCCAATTGAAATCTGAATTTTCCAATTTTGGCGCAGTAATTACCACAAAAAATGATAGTAAACCCATGATTGCTGTGGCATTCAGTGATGATGCGTGTACTGCATGGAATTGTCATGCTGGACAACTCGTTAAAGAATGGTCCAAAGAAATCAAAGGCGGTGGCGGCGGTCAACCCAGCTTTGCTACTTGCGGTGGAACAGATGCTAGCGGATTAACCACAGTAATGGAAAAAGCCAAATCATTGTTGATGGTTTAAACCACAACCGAAGGAGAAATTTTGATGGAGGGGCTCGTCTGGAAGACGGGCCCTTTGTATTCAATGCTGTAGGAGAAGGCCAAGTTCAAAATGTAAAAAATATTGAACACACAGGCTAGAATAAAATCACTCGTTTTGGTTTTACCAAAAGCTTGGGCAATCTCTATACAAATCACAAAAGCAAAATAAACATTGTAAACTGGAACAAAGAGACGAAGCGCATGTGCATCCGGACGACCCACCAGTCGCATCGTGATGATCACATCATAGAACGGAACAAAAGCGGCCCAATAAGGCTGATTTGCTTTACTAAACAAAGCCAACTTCCCAATCAACCCCACAGCGGACAGAATACAAATGGTCATGATATAGGGAGCAAATTGCTTCCAGACATCACTCCACATGAGAAGGCGTTCCATATTTCAAAGAATTAGTTGAGCGACGTTGCTCAATGATAAGACGTTATCAGAAAAAAAGGTTGCCTATAACGATTTGGGGAGCATCTGTAAAAATGGAACAGCCCTGCTCCAATCCGTATTTTGGTATTCAATACCACAATTTTTCAAAAATTGATAGTACAAATCCTTGTTTTCAAAATAATATTTCTCACTTTGTAAAAACCAAGCTTTTTCACCCAATTTTTCTGCAACAAACCACTTCTCAATAAGTCGCGCAGAACGGCCATTGCCATCACTCCAAGGATGTATTTTCACGAATATTAGGTGTAAAAAAGCCGCATAATAAAACACATCATTAACTGACAAATCCGACTTCAACAACTCATCCAAATCCGAGTAGAATTTACCCATCTCTTTTTCTAGTTCATTGGGTTCCGGCGCTACGTATTCTATTTGACCTTCAGAATTGGTCACATACATGTTTTGAAGACGTAATCTACCACGATGATGCGTGGGCAGCAGACTCTCAGCCAACAAAGAATGAGCTTGAGCAATGTTGATTTCATTCAAAGGATTAGCTTGAGCAAATTGATAAGCCGAATAAAGTTGATCTATTCGTTTTGTATAATCTGGCTCAAAAGAGATTCCCCATCCTCGGTGTTTGATGTAGCTGTCCAACTCAATCTCTTCACCTTCCAATTTACTGCTGTATACAGAGGCAACAGATGTATAAAAACTAAATTCTCCTTTACTAATTGGGGCATCCTGCAATTCAACAAATTTAGAATCCAAATTTTGGAAAAATTCAGTCATTACTGACTCCTTCAAATTTTGGGGAATTAATTTAAGTTCCATCATTCTTTATAAACTGCAAAAATGCAGGACCAAAGTAAGGATAAAACAATCATGAATACCATATCTAAAAAGCAACAAGGGAAGCATTTCTGCTTCCCTTGTTGTTTGTTTAGGAAATCATGTCTTTGTTAAGCCAACCGTTGTCATTCTTAACCAAGTACTTTGGTTGCGATTTGCTCATCGCATTATAAAGACGTAAGAAAATGATGATGGTTGCCTCAGGGAACGTACAATAAATTGCAGCCCCGTGTTTCCGCGGTAGACAGGCGCCCGAGCACCCTAAATCCATCCCCCATTTTCTCCCCCAAATCATCGGTGGCAAGAAAAGGACACGAATAATAATTGGCCAAATCCACAACGTTGATTCCGCCTCTTTTGTTTTCAAGAGATACCGCCAAGGGATCATCCACTTCCCGTAAAACGATGCGCATCCATGGCGGCGTTTGGAATCCATTGTCCTCTTGGGAGTACCCCTGACTCAGTAGTTCGGTCATTCCATACTCACTGTGTATCTCAAACTGATCTCCCCAAGCTTTGCGAAATACTTCATGAACCTCAGCACGAATAGGCTCTCTACCACGTCCCTTCATCCCGCCGGTTTCAAGAACTATCGTATTCGTAACGGCCATCGGAAATTGCTCCGCTAGATCCATCAAGGCAAAAGTTACTCCAAATAGCAAAGTCTTCTTTCCCATCAACATATTCGTTTTCCACTGGCTGATGAGGTCGTTAAAATTGTAAAGGAAAAATCCACTACCCGCTTGTGCCCCTTTTGAAATCAAATCATTCACCATGTACACCAAGGAAGAGTGCTCTCGTTCCAAATAAGAAGGCAGCAAGGCCAAAATCACATATTCGTCTGAAGAACCATATTTTGCTTCAAAAAATGTTCTGAATGAACGCTCGTACAAATCAAGATCATGCACATAATGTTTGGAAGGAACCTGACCTGTGGTGGAGCTGGACTCGAACCAAAAATCTTTTCGGACCTCATTGCGTATCACATCATGGGACTTGAAAAACCGAACCGGTAAAAAGGGAATTTCTGTCCAATGCTTGACCACTGAAGGGGTTCGGCGAATCAATTCAGCATAGGATCGATAAATCTCATTGTTTTGAAATTGATCTAGAAAAATATTCAAGCACAGCCCATTCCAATCGTCAATGGGGGACATTTTCATGTGCGCTTCGATTTTTCCAATCATGGTCGCAAAATTAAGGCAAGCAAGTACACAATAAATGAGCAAGTGCAATTGTTGGCTACTATCGATTAAATTTGTTTGAATGAAAAGCGCAACACTTCCACTTTTTGCTTTGGCACTGATTGTAATGGTCAGTTCTTGCATGCAATTGGACGAGTATCCCAACGAACCCAAGATTACGCTTGAAAGTTTCACCACTGCAGACAGCGGAGCAACACTGATCATGAACTTCACCGATGGGGACGGTAATTTCGGTTTAGAGCAAACCGACACTTCAGGTGTATTTGCAAATTGTAGAAACCGCTACAACATTTTTTGCGAGTATTATGAGAAGCAAAACAACGTTTGGCAACATGTGGAATTGGATCCATGTTTAGATCCAGACATCATCCCCTTTTATTACCGCGCTCCCTTTGCATCTCCATTGGGGCAATACAAAGCACAAAAAGGAAGCATCGAGTTATTCATCAATCCGTTGTATTATTTACCATCAGGATTTGACACTTGTAAATTTCAAATAACCGTGATGGATCGCGATTTAAATTTGAGTAATACTGTTTGGACATCCGAGTTTTTGAAGCCTTGAAAGTCCTGAAATATACTCCAAATGGAGTATCAACTTCTACCAGCTATAGCGTAGATTAGATTCGTGATTAATTCTCGATGTTCAATTAGAATTTTTATTTGGTTTATTCTCTTATTGGGACTTTTTCCGGGATTTGCAATTGCTGGAAGTGAACTTAATTTCTTTCATGAAAAGAAAAAATCCCAATTCCCAGAGGGTACTGAATTCCTATGGGAAAAAGGTGGTAATCCCGGCTACACCAATTTTCTCTACAATAAAACATCCTTAAATCGAACTGTACCTGAGAAGTTGAGTAACCAAGAAGAGTCCCTATGGATAAAAATTCCTTTAAAAGGAATAATATTTAATTCAACTGAATACATTGTTATTCCCAACAGTCATATCAACCAAATTCAAGGATACTATCTGAATGAGAACGAAGAATTGATAGACAGTACATTGCTGATGGGCGACCATCTTGCCTTTTCAAATCGAAACATTCATTTTCCAGAATTTATTTTTCCTGTCCATCCAATTCTTAAAAACGGCTATCTAATCCTATATTTAGACAAACGAAACGAGCCCTTCTTTACATCCATTTTATTACTAAATCAGAAAGAACTTGACTCTAGGAAAACCAATTATTTATTACTTTCTGGAATCCTTTTGGGTATACTCATTGCAGCATTCATTATCAACGTTTATATCATTCTCAATGCTAAAAATGTCCTAAACTATTTATATAGTTTATTCCTTGCTTTGTGCATTATTTACACCCTCTCTGATTTCGGATATATTCACTGGGTTATTAATTATAATTCGAATTGGATAATTGACATCATCAGACCGTTATCTCTTTCTATAGCCTTCCCTATTTATTTATTCTTCTTTTTACATACCGTTTCATACAATATTCATTTCCCAAAATGGACCAAACGGATTAACTTATATGGCTGGATTTGGCTTTCTTACGTAATAATAGCTTCCTTAATATCCCCATTTCTATATGACAACTCTTACAAGTATTATTCACTTGCGATTTCGCTTTTGTTTCAGCAAATCACACTGCTAATTGTCATCGTATGCTCTGTTCAGGTTTTACGTAAAAAGGATCGTTATGCCATACCATTCTTAATAACATCTACGTTATTCATTCTTACTCATTTCCAATATCTCGCTCATCGCTTTGGCAATACAAATGAATCTGTATTTCAAGAACACTTTGTACCCATCATATTGGGGATGGACTGCCTTATAATAGGTGGCATTGTTGCTTTGCGTTTTATAGAATTCATTCAAAAAAACAAAACACTTGAAATGGCGCTTCTAAACAAAGACAATGAAATCAACGAAAGGATAACAAGCATTCAATTGAGAGAACTATCAAGAATAAGTCAACTTCTACATAACCATATTGGCATAGAACTAATAGGTCTTAAAAACAACTTAAATCAATACGAAAAAAAACTTCCAAAAGAATTACATCATATTCTTCACGAACAAACGAAAAGTCTTATTGAGGATGTACGAAATACAGCCCACTTTCTTTCCCCTCAAGTATTACAAAAGTTTGGATTAGCCCATTGTATAAAACTTTTCACCAACGAAATCTGTAAGACTAAGCAGATACAACACTACGTTGAAATATCAGAAAATTGTAATGAAACAACTACCAACATTCAATTGGTTGTTATGTTGGTCATCCAAGAATGTTTAAATAACACAATCAAACATGCGAATGCAAGTGAGATTCAGGTTCAGTGCTTTATAGAAAATCAACATTTGTACATATCATATGAGGATAATGGAATTGGCATGAACAACAACAAATCATTCGATGGAATTGGACTGCTACAAATTTCAGAGATGATCAATGTTTGTAGAGGTACTTGCCATATTCATAGTGAGCATGGTGAAGGTTTTCAATTAAACGCAGAAATTCCCTTAATATCATGAAAACAATTGGTATCATTGAAGACCACCCATTGATGATGCAAGGTGTACAGAATATTGCAATTCATACTTGGAAGGGATGTAAAATATATTTGTTTGATAAGCTTCCAAAATTTGGAAAGGAAAAACTAGATCTTGATAATTGTGAAATAGTTATTGCTGATATTCACTTGAGAGAAGAAAATATTCTTGATGAATTAACATCCTATCAACTACGATTTCCATTAAAAAAAATAATATTATTTACAAGCTCTCATCCATGGGAACTCGGACTTCATTTTTCGGTGTTTCCTTTTTGGGGTTACGTTCAAAAAAATGCAGATCTAGCTGAGCTCACAGCGTGTTTATTTGATATTGAAAATAATATTAAATACATTCAAGAGTCCCTGGAGTGGGAAAGGAAAAAAGAAATAAATCTTGACGAAATAAGGTTAACCAAAAGAGAAACAGAAATACTTAATCACATAAAAACAGGAAAAACAAGCAAAGAGATAAGCAATATCTTGTTCTTGAGTGAGCTCACCATCAAATCACATCGACAAAACATGATGCGAAAGTTTGATGCGCGGAATATCGCTGAGTTAATTTCGAAGACAAATTTTAAAGATGATAAATAAACAATATTAAAATTTCAGGAACATCAAATATGTTCTGTCACCATACACAAACTTTTCTCTTACTAATACTAATTGGTGATATCCTTTGCCAACCATGTCATTGAATGTGGTGTTGCAATCTTTATAAATTGCCAAACATCTACCCTGAAGATCCCAGATTTCACGGGAGAGACATTCACTCATGTTATTACCAGAATCAATAGATACAGTTTGAACAAAAGAACTTCCTTCCGACAAACAACCCCTATTATCAATGGCTGAATAGGACAAATCACCACTATAATTGGATAGACATAATGTATCAGTCACCCATTGATTATTCCAAACTACTGAGGTAAAATAATCATTTGACAAATAGTACCAATTGCAAGTATCATCAACAAAAGTAGAAAGTACTAGGTCAACCATTGGGTAAGCAAAGACATTCACTATTGTATCCCAATGACATCCAGTATGAGACTCAAAAACGATTGAATTCACTCCTGGATATAGACTGTCACTCTCGAGATTATTTACTTGCCAAATCCCTGAATCACTCGTCGCAAAAACATCATATAAATCGATTGCTTCATTCCAGCAAAGCGTATCTATATTTCCAATCAACACAGGAGCTTGAAATAAATCAAGAGCATCAACAGAAATTTGTGAGGAGCAGCCATCAGGAGAAACTAGAATTGCCTGACCCACATCTGATGGTGAACCTGAAAAATAAAATGAGTCTACCACAAATTGATTCTCATCAATACAAAATAACATAAGCGCAATTGAATCAGAGCAATTACCATCTAACAATTCAAAGTCAAAACTGAAATTTGATTCATTCACTTGAACAAACATCGTCCTATTCAATCCATATTGTGATCGAGTTTGTATCAAATAATCACCTGCTTCAGAAAAAACTAATGTATCTGAAAAACCAAAATCCGGATTTACACTTAAACGCAAATTGGACAGACTCAAATAAATAGAATCTCCTGGACAAAATACAAGTTGCAATGAATCAGGATACAACCCAGAAGATCCCTCTTCAATAAAAAAAGATTGACCTACTTCTAGATTATACCACGTTTCACTTATTCCACTGGGCCATTGTATCAGCAATGAATCTACTTGGTTATAATTGTTTGAAACTGGTAAAATAAGATTTTGAGAATTCTGAGATAAGTAATTCTCACCAGAAAAAACTTGTCCATACTTGCATATTCCATTCGAATAAGAATTGTATTTTACGCCCACTCCATTCCGATTCGACCATGTCCCTTCGAAATGTACTTTAATTGCTGATGCACCATATGAAAGATTATGCAGTAAAAGCGGATGAAAACCAGAATCCGGTGCGAGAACCGCGTCATAAAATAAATCATTCTCAATATCCCATTTGGATGCAGCAAAATACCTCGCGCTTGAAAAGGAAGGTACAAGACATTCATCAAATTGGCCTGCGGTATTGTCTAAATAATAAACAGCCCCATCGTTGGTCACCACATTATTTCCAGTAACCAAGATATCATCATAGAAATCATTATCAGCATCCATCCAAAGTGCAGACCAAGTCCAAAACGGCACAAAAGCATCATCATAAATTGGCGAAAAGATTCCTTCATTGTTCTCCAATAGATAAGTGCGTGCGGTGTCTGTAATCATAATATCCAAATCACCATCCAAATCAAAATCAGACCATGCATTTGACATACATTGCAATGGGAAATTCAATTGATTCAATTGATCTTTCTTCTGAAATCCTAATAGAGGATTGCTTTCATAATAGTCGTTTCCTTGATTGAAATCATTGACAACAAAAAGATCTGAGAAATCATCGTTATTCAAGTCTATCCAAACCGGTTGAAAAGATGACTTGGCGGTCCCCGTCAGCATTGAGTTATAGTCCCCATTTAAAGATACATCTCCATTCATAAAAGACAGATTTCTCAAAAGCACATTAACTCCTTCATCGTAAGCGCACAGATACAAATCCAACCATCCATCCCGATTGATATCTCCTAGCGAAGCTCCCATCCAAATCTGATTGGGCAATTGCTGATTTAAACCTTGACCAACATTGATAAAGTATTCATTTCCGACATTTTGATAGAGTAAAATTTCGCCCTGAAGCGTTAGTCCTATGAAATCATTAAAACCGTCGTTATTGAGATCTCCCCATAAACATTGTTTGACGTCATCATAAGATTGAAAATTCCACCACAATTCTAAACTTCCATTTATATTTCTGAAAACGAAGTAACCTGAACCTGAAATACCGACAGTCAAATCATCCCACCCATCCTCATCAATATCATAAGTACTTACACCTCCTCCAAAATAGGTTGTCCCCATCACTGGGACATCAGTAAATACTTCTTGGAAAAAACCTTGGGGACATTGCTGAGCGCAATTATCCCCAGAGGTTCCTAACAATAAAATCAGAAATAATAAAACCCTCACTTCGCGATTATCAAACGTAACAATTGAGTTTTACCTGAACCTGTTAAACGTATCTGATAAATCCCTGATGCAAGTTCATCATTCAATCGAAACTCACTTTGCTCATCTGTTAAATTCCAACTCTTCACCAACTGTCCAGTTTGATTGTAGAGTTGACATTGAGAATAATTTCGTCTATCATAATTGACTAAAATAAACATCTCACCACCATTGGGATTTGGATAAACAATTGCCTCTGAATTCAAGCGCTGCTCAAAATCAATTTCTAGTGGCATCCCAGCTGAAGCTATAGTCCTCAAGCACTTGTAAGATCCCCAATTGGTATATTCTATATTATTCAAATGCCTTGATCTGACTCTAACATCATACACTTGATTCTGTCCTATGCCTGGAATAACTGAAATAGGCAATATTCTGGAGGTTGAAGTTCCACTAACTGTAACATCAAATGGAGAAGGGCTCGGCATTATTTGTGTAAAAGACCAATTGTAATTGGATGATCCACAAACAGATCTATTTGTCGCGATTGATCCAGCTACACTTTTATAAACTGGGCATTGATCCGTTGATCTTAAAAACAAATCAGATTCTGGATTTAATCCAACTGCTCCCGATACGACCCCATTGGCCATAATCAGGTGGTCATTACCAAAAGCATCTTTTAATGAGTAATTCACATCAACCTTGAAATAATAGGTCATCGAATTGGCTGTTAAGTTCGCGGGCACCAACTTACCCAATTGACAAACCGTAGTAGCAACTGTTCCACTTCCTGATGGTATAGCATACAACCAAGTTGTATTGGAATTCACATCTAAATTTTCAAGTCGATGTACAATATAACCTATTGCTTTAGGTCGGAACTTGACTTTAAAATTTTGACAAACGTTGCTGTAAATTCCAGTATACTGGGTATATGGACCAATATCTGTTTGGCTACCCTGCAAATTTGCAATCTGTAATTTACAAACACCAGGTATTCCATTTGTATTTCTAACGCATATCCAAATAGGTACTCCAGGAACCAATTGATCCGTTAATAGGACTTCATTTCCACCATCTAAAGATACACCGAGGTTATTCGGTTGGACAGCATCTTCCACCATTAATGGAATCATGGGACCAACCAACCCGGATTGATATGTGTAAATAGAAATCTCATTATCATCTTGTACTGAGGCAGAACCTGACAATGAAATACGCATGGCATTGGAAGATGGCGTTGCTAAAATCCACATATCACTTCCAGCTCCAAAACTCTCAGGGCTATCGGTTGCCATATTCAAATTCAATACTGACGTTGGTTGTGCGCCTGTTCCAAATTGATTGGCAATAGAAACTGACATACTACTATAAATATCGTCTCCAAGAATTAAATTCCCACAACCTTCATTGATTAATCCATTGCAATTGTCATCGATAAAATTGTAACAAAGTTCAATCGCTGTAGGATATGTGCTTGGATTTTCATCGTCACAATCATCTTGAGCTCCAAAGTAACCTGCAAATGCAGGTGTGAAGCAGTTGTTTCCGATTAATGTCCCTGCGTATGAATCACCATCGTTGTCTGCGTAGTAATTGTAGAAAGTCAATCCCTCATTTTGTTGTCCATCGCAATCTTCATCTGTTCCTCCACAAACCTCTGTTGCACCAGGATTTACTCCTATTGCAGAATCATCACAATCTTCGCTATTCACAGAATAACCCGCTGGTACCGAACAAGCCAAAGTTGTTGTCACGTTATCTCCGTATGTATCATTATCTGCATCTATATAGAAAGTAATTTGAACGCCCTCATCGGTTAATGCATCGCAATCATCATCTGAGCTGTTACATGCTTCTATTGCGCCCGGATAAACCGATGATGCTGTATCATCGCAATCTGTGCTGTTTTCTGAATAACCCGCTGGCACAGAACAAGCCAAAGTTGTTGTCACGATATTTCCGTATGTATCAGTATCTGCATCTATATAAAAAGTAGTTTGAACGCCTTCGTCAGTTGATCCATCACAATCATCGTCAATACTGTTACATGTCTCTGTTGCACCGGGATAAACGGTTGCTGATGCATCGTTACAATCTGTGTTGTTCGATACATATCCAGCTGGTGCCGTACATGCTGAAGTAGTTGTTGCCAAATCACCATAAGTATCGCTATCTGCATCAGCATAGAAAGTAGTTTGAACTCCTTCGTCCATTGAGCCATCACAATCATCATCTACACCATTACAAGTTTCAGTTGCGCCAGGATGAACAGATGCAGAAGCATCGTTACAATCTGTGCTGTTGGCTACAAATCCTGTTGGTTCCGAACATGCCGATAATGTAGCGGTCAAATTGCCATAGGTATCTCCATCTGCATCTGCGTAGAAAGTAGTTTGAACGCCTTCGTCTGTTGATCCATCACAGTCATCATCAATGCTGTTACATGTTTCAGTCGCACCTGGATTCACTGCTGCAGAAGCGTCGTTACAATCTGTGCTGTTGGATACATATCCTGTTGGTGCTGCACATGCTGAAGTGGTTGTTGCCAAGTCACCATACGTATCGTTATCAGCATCTGCATAGAAAGTAGTTTGCACGCCTTCGTCTGCAGTGCCATCACAATCGTCATCGATGGTGTTACATGTTTCTGTTGCGCCGGGATAAACCGTTGCAGATGCATCGTTACAATCTGTGCTATTTGAAACATATCCCGCGGGCAAATAACAAGATGTAATACTATTATTGATATTGCCAAAATCATCTTCATCAGCATCCGCGTAATAAGTATTGACATTTACAGTAGCGGAATAGTTACCTGTCTGAACACTCACACCGCATCCATTGGTAACATTGAAAATACCTGAGCATATGCCACTTGGTAACTGCACAGTTAATGAAGTTTCAGATTCTGAAAGAACCAAACAATTTACACCTCCAAAAGTGACTATATTACCACTAGCAAATCTATCACCTGAAATCGTAATTTGATCTTGATAAGCAAATGCAGAAGGAGAGATAGAAGTTACAACTGGTGCCAATTGAGTGGAATAATTAAAATTATTGGATACGATTCCACACGAATTGGTAACAGTTAATGTCTGACCACAAACAACTTCAGACATATTAAATTTTATCAAATTGGGTGATTGAAAAACGGGAGTGTAACTTGTTCCTGACACATCAATCAAATTATTTGAATAACCAAATCCATATCCAACAATACTTACCTGAATTAAACCACCAACGATTGCTTCAGAAGTTGATGAAATTACAGGAATGGACAATGGGTCAAAAGGAAGTGAATTGGTAATAGTACCACAACCAGTGATCACTTGAACATCACCCGGACAGATTCCACCTGGAATTACGACAACAATTTCAGTGGAAGATTCACTAACGATGGCAACTGTTTGATTGGACATCAATACAGTATTACCTGAATTAGCAAATCCAGTTCCAAACAATGTTAACTGATTTCCAGATTGAGCAGCGTTAGCTGATAAGGATACCAAAACAGGATTTGTACCAACGATTTGAATATTGGCGCCATTGTCTGGACTAATGACTGCAGGACTTGTAGAAACTATCCTCATTCTGTAACCGGAAGAGGAGTTGACAACACTTGGAAGCGTTACCAGAATTGTTCCTGAATTATCTTCTGAAATACTTCCTATCACTTGTGGATTGGCGAAACTTCCAGAGGCATTACTCAATTGGACACTAAAGACGTTACCTGAATCAAAAACTCCCTGTATGGTATACCCTATGGTTAGTTGACTTCCAGAACAATAAGATAACGGGACATTACTTGAAATCTGAATGCTCTGGTTCGCTGGTTTTTCAAGAATGTAATATTGATTTGTTGAACCCAAACCTACTTGCCATTTGCCTGTAGATAAATTCATCTGAACGTGATCATTTGTTGCGGAATTTCCAGTAGCCGTTGTTGTTCCAGACACCCAATTGGTGTAGGTAGAAAAAGTCTGACCCGTAGTCCAAACAAATGTGCCTTCGGTCGTTGCATCACTCGCGCCTATCCATTTATTATTGCTAGGCAAAATAGTTTGTACATAAGCTTGTTCAGCTGCGGAATTGATTGAAACCAAATTCCCACAACTATTGATACAATCCGAATTGGCCGTTGTCCAGGGAGCCTGTTGGTCGCTTGAGTAATAGTTCTTGCCTCCTGATGTTCCAAAAAAAGTAAACTTGGTTAAATCTACGCCTATTTGATTCGCCGTTGTTACGGTGATTGATTTTACCACTGGACAAGCAAAATTCACTGCGTTCACTGAGACAGAATAGGTAGTTGTCGAGTTGGGATTTGCAATGGGGTTTGCAATCGTTGCATTTGACAAGGTAGATGCATTGTCCCAAGTGCAAGGGAAAGTAGCCAATGAACTTCCCGTTATAACTACATCGTCCAATACCCAGTTATCGCCTTCATACTCATTACATGACAATTGCTCCCATCGAAACATTGTTGCAAAACTCTTGGCTGCGTTCGGTATTGGAACTGAAACTGCTGTAAGATTATTGTAAGTGCCCGTTGTATTATATGTAGCAATTGGGACCCAAGTCGAACCAAAATCAAGAGAATATTGCAATTGTACTTCCTCGCCTAAATCCGCGTTTTCACAACCTTCCGATGTCCCACCTGAAATTTTCAATTTAAATGCAACAGTTCCTCCGTTGGACACATTCATAGGCTTAGTTGTCGCCCAACGATTATAGCTTTCCGTGAATAGGAGAGAACGCGTTCCAGAGGCTGCACAATGGTTGTAGTAATAAGTGTATGAATAATATCCATCAGACCACCAACCACTTCCTGAATTCCAAACTGCCGTGTAATAGACATTATCCCCAACAATCTCTTCCCACATGGCTCCAGGACCCGTCTCAAAGTTATCAGAATACGAAGTGGGATAAGCTGAACTGACTAACAATTGGGCTGAGGTCCCACATCCTGCAATGAAATCAGGAGTAGCTGAAATATTAAATGCACTTGTATAAGACTGAGCAGCTACATTGTTAGACTGAACCAATAGATTGTAAGAAGAAGAAACAATGTAGAATTTCAAATTCAAATCCACCTGCAATGGCAAACTAAAATTCAAAGTCCCAGACTGGTATGCACCCACGGAATGTATGAGTTGATTGCCGTTGTACACCTGAATAACATTATTTGTTGGTAAAGTGCAATTGACTGAATAAGGAATAGAAATATTGGATCCTGCGCAGATTGTTGATGGAAGATTAAATACAATCGGTGCCTGAACATTTAGCGTGTATGATTGAGCCACCACCTGAATTGGACTTGACGTAACCAAGCGCAAAACTGGATTTCCTGTAAAATTGGCCGGAATAGTAATATCAATAGTACCTGTTGGCTGATTGCTCAACAATGATCCCACTACTGTCTCTCCCATCATGACTTGAAAAACATTACCCGGATTTAAACTACATCCTGAGGCAATGTAATTAATTGGAAAAGTAATTCCACGACAGGCAGCCCCTGAATAACTCAATGAGGTATTTAATCCAATGCCAAAGGGAGTGGACAATTCTGATTGACAACTCACATTTTGCAACGATCTTATCCACAATTTAAAACCAACACCTCCTGTAAATGAATTGGGAATTGCAATTGACAATGTTCCAGAATTATTTGAAGCATTAACGGTACCCAACAAAATTGAGTTCGCCTTAGTTGTGTTGGTTATAAATACTTCAAATTGATTGTTGGCGGGTAAATTACAACTGTAGTTGTATGTCAATGTAGCAGATTGACCTTGGCAATAATTGCTGGCAACTCCTGTAACAGTTAACGCACCATTGACAGGTATTGAAAGAGAATTAGACGTCCAACCCGTAACCGTATCCTTAATTCTGATGAAATAATTAGATCCAATAATTAAATTACTGGGCAACTGAACGTTAAAAGGCGGATTCAAAAACTGCTGAAAAGTCATGGTTGAGAGTACAGTAACATTATCAAATTGACCTATAGAATTGGATAGCTGGACCTGAAGAGGATTAGACGAATTGGGATAGGAACACATTGCAACCATCAAAGGGACAATGCTACCCGGACAAAATGTATTTCCCCCTGCAGGTAAGGTCAAGGTCATTTGCTCTGTGACAATAAATTCCCATGAAACAGGGGCCCAAACAGTTGTACTAGGCGACAAAATAAATCGATAAATATCTCCTGGATTTAAATTACCTGAAATGGTAAAATTGGTGGAAGGAATAACCCCTGAACCCGAATAAGTCTGAATCACTTGTTCCGGTTCACTTGGATTGGTAAGATTCTGTAGCTTCCAAGTTGCTGAGAAATTGCTAAATTGATTTATTGTCGTCAATCCACAATTGTAATAGGTAACCTGTGGTAAAACAAATGGAGCACTGCCGCAATATGTGTTGAGCATTTGATTGTTCCAATAATTGGAACCATAAATTAGGTTATTATTTATTTGAACCTCAGACTCGAGATAAAACCAAGTTATTTGCTGACTTGTGATGCCATTTGATATCGCTCGTGCTCTAAAATAATACCCTCCCAACGGAACATTGATCGGTAAGGATAATGGCACAGAACCCGTCAATGTATTTACGGTATCAGAATACAAAGTATGGATAACTGGAGATGCCGCACTAAAATTAGTTGAAATATCAACTATAACCTGAATGGATGGATTAGATGTGATACAGGAAGTGATTGTATACGGCAAATAATTCGGAATTCCACAATTGACCGGATAACTGAAAACACTTGAGTCAATGATCAATCCATTTACTACGATGGGATAAGTTGTATATGCCGCACCGGTTGTTGTGGTTGTTTTAATTCTTAAAAAATAATTCCCTGCAGGAACAGATGACGGAATATTAACTACCACATTACCTGTTACCGAAGTACTTGATAAACTGCCCACAGTGTAAATCGTCGAAGAGAAATCTTGATTCGCACATATCTCAGCGGTAAAAACATTTCCCGCAGCCAAAGTGCAACCAACATAGGAATAGGCATGTGTATAATTTGTTCCTGTGCAATAATTACTCTGCAATACAGATGTAATTGTGGTTTTACGACCAATAAAAATGGAATAATCATCAGAAACTTTAACAGGATTTGTACTTCGCGCTCGAATGGTATAGGTCATACCTCCTACAACTGATGCCGGAATCGTGAATGTATGATTGGCAGTAGCCAATGAAGTTGTGTAGGTGGCCAAAACCGTTGGGTTGGTAAAATTGCCAGATGCATCACCCAATTCATAAATGATTTGATTGCCCGAGCCAAATGTACACCCCGGATAATTTGAATACCCGAATGTTCTCGATTGCCCGGGACATCCTTCAACCAAACTTCCTGTTAAATCCAATATTTGGGGTCCGACATACCGGGTTGCATACCCACTGGCGTCCGTAGCCGGAGCAGTGCCGATGACCCGTAAATAATATTGACCCTGATAGCCTGCAGGAATTGTCGCTGTGATATTTCCGGAATTAGCCGTTGAACTCAATGACCCAATAACAATAGGATTGGTAAAACTTGGATCGTTACTAATTTGAACGCGGTAGATATTACCGGTGGTTGCTGGAAGTACACATCCTGCTGTAGCCATTCGAATGAAAGGAACGGTGATACTTCCTCCCGCACATTGACTTCCAGAAATTCCGACATTCCAATCATCTATAGCGATTGATGCATTTTTTTGATACAAATAAACTTGGGTACCTCCGATTGATTGAGGCAATGAACTAGTCACCCTAAAAGTATAATATCCCTCCGTCCAAGTAGATGGAATGGTATATGTCAAAGTTCCTGTTGTTGCTGTAGATGCCAGAGTTGCAACATTTGTCCAGGTATTGGTAGATGAGGAAAAACTTTGCAATGTGTAGACATTGCCAGCCAAGGGTAAACAATTACCTGTATTAAAAGTAAAGGACAAAGGCGAGCCAATACAAGTGCTTGAAGTTGAACTTACGTTTGTTGAAATCGTCATGCCAATGGAAGCATTTATTGTCGAACTCGTTACTGAAGGACTCGTGGAAACCAATCGAATCTTATAACTTGAACTTCGAACGATATTGTTTGGAATCGTGAAATTGATGGTTCCACTTGGATCAGATGTTGTCAAGCTACCAATGATTGATGGTGCGGAAAAAGAACCTTGGGCATCACTCAATTGAACATTAAAAACATTGGATATTTGATATGAGTTGGAACATGCCGAAGTAGTGGTATAGTTGAGAGCTCCCACACCAGGACAGATAACACCAGGAGTGACCAAACTAATTGCGATACTACCCAATAAACCTAAAGTTAAATTATTAGAGCCTGTCCAAACCCCATTTGGCATTCCTGTTGGTCTAACTCTTAATTTGTATCCCGTACCTGAAGGTTGACCTTCTAGAATAGAAAAACTGATTGTTCCTGAAGAAGCGAACGAAGATAAAAGTCCGACAGAAATTGGATTCTGAAAACTTCCAACTGCATCACTCAACTCCACGATGAATTGATTATCGAAACTCAAATCACAACCCAAGTAAGTGTAATTTAGAGTATACAAGACTCCAGTACAAAGGAAATCGGAAGTTGGATTATTGATTGCATGAATGGTTCTGTTTCCAACCTGAAAAGTATTTGAGGAAAGAGTATAATTCTGATTTGCGTAACTCAATTGATATAAAAGTCTATAATCAGTAGCCGAATTTAAATTGCTCGGTAAATTGACATCAATTACACTTCCTGATCCTGTCATTGTTCCAACAACTTGTGAAAATCCAAGAGATGTTGATGTTAATGTAGCGGTTAAGGTTAAGTTTGAACTTGTGATACAATCCGATAGAAAAACGGGAATTTGGTAATTTGTTCCAGGACATAGAAAGCCCCCGTTTTGATTGTACACCTCATCAAAACCAACACTAAACATACTCTTGATTCCAACATTAATGGGATTAGATAAACTACCACTGAGTTGGCGCTTCAATCTCACTTTATAGTTACCATTTTGCACCACATTAGCTGGAATAACAAGATTAATAATGCCAGAAGCTTGATTAATCGACACAACCTCTGAAACTGCTGGATTCGTTGCAAAAACTCCGAATTCATTGCTCCATTGAACATCGTATTGACTATTTTCCGTAAAATTTCCGAGAACATTGTAATTGACAGCAATTGTACTGCCCGGACATTGCGAAATGATATTGGGTTGTACCAAATTCAATGTTACAACATCATTTGACACAACTTTATACACCTCTATTTCACCAACACTTATCCAGTTACTATAACTCGCGACATTCTGCCCTGGAGCATTATATAACAAATCAGCGCATACAGCATAACCTGAATTACAAAAATAACTATGGCTATTACCTCCATACATCTGAGACATATCACTACTGATTTCAAATGATGTGTTGAAAATTGGACCATAATATGTATAGCTATTTGTCGCATTAAATCCTGGACCGATATAATCCAATTTAGTATTCGTAGATAAATTAAAAACAAATGAACCTGCACCACCAGCATTTGGATAACCTGACCAATCCCCATTACTGTAGCCCCCAAATACAACGTTATTCTGACTATTTCTAATCAGTGTGATAGTGGGCCCTTGCCCATTGCATTTTTGATGAAATATTGAACCAGAAGCGCCGTCAATTGATTTGGTATAAATCTTCACTCCATAATAATTGGAACCCAACCAATTCTGCAAAGTTGCTTCATCACCTGCATCTTTCAGACTTGAACTTGGTAACAATTGCGCTCCAAGATCAGCAGTCAAAAAACACAATACAATGAATACAAGTGATACAAATAAATTTTTCCTTTTCATGATCAAAATTTTACTCAACGAATAACACTAATTCTTCGTTGAATTTCAATCGTGAAAATTCATGATACCTACATGCTCCTACAATACTCCAAAAGAATCAATTTTACTCGCTCTCATTTTTAACAATAGCAGAAATGGGAAAATTTATTTGGTAATCAAACCTATTGTTGCCTGGTTCTATTACTCCTTGCCATCTTGAAATTCTGTTTTGAATGCTTTGCAGGCCCATTCCAATAGTGTTTTCAATTTGATTCACACGCCCAGCATCTTCCCACTTGAATCTAATCATATCGCCATCGATAACTATTTGACAAACAATTTTTTCAGCAGTAGAATATTTTAAAGTGTTACTTAGTATTTCAGAAAATAAAAAATAAAAGTCTCTACTGAAATCATCAGACACTTCTATGCTTGAATCAATTGAAATTTCAGTTTGAAAAATTTTATTTAACTTCTTCAACTGATCCTCAGCCTTACCCACAATAAGTTCAACCAAGTTTCCAAAATGGCCATGATCCTGTAATCTCCAGACTACTTTTCTTAAACTCTCAGACATTAAATCAAGATCTTGATTCAGAGAAATAAACTCATCCTCTCCCCCAATCATTCTTTTGAAAACAGAATGCACTTTCATCCGCACTCCAAATAATATGGATCCCACACCGTCATGAAGCTCTGAGGATATCCGCTTTCTTTCTTGGAGTATAAGTGCAATCGCTTCATCCTTCTTTCTTGATTCAGACAAAAGCAACTGATATTTATAATCCAAATTCTCATCTCTAATTTTCTTGAAACGAAAAGCAATTGCTATAAAAACCAAAACAACTTCGATGATAATAAAAATTTGAAGATTGCTCGGAATTGTAGAATTAAACAAGAACAAATATGTAATCCAACCGTTGATATTCAGAACATACTCCAAGGCTCCAAGGAATAGTATAAGTACAGCGATTAAAAACAATATTGACTGTTGTCTTCCTCTTCGAACGCTTCTCCATGAAAATCCTATTAAAGCAATCATCGATACGAGACTCAATATTGATAGAAATCTAAAAGCTAAAATTTTTAACCACGACGAATCATCCCAAAATGCAAAAATTAAAAGAGTACCTACAATAACTAAAAAGTGAAGGGTTTGAAAAGACCTTATGTATTTTATCCAGGATTTAGACTTTAACTCATCGTCCATCACAAAGACCTCCAGGAGTTTGAATAAAAGGATGTATGTGGTTGATGTTGCCACATACCTTGAAATATTGGACAAAAAGGGCCAGTCCGGATAAAAAAACTGAAAATCTATACCGTCATAAGCCAAAATCAGAACAAGATTTGAAAAAGCATAAATACTGTACCACAAATGAACCTTGTCCTTTATACCAATATAAAGTACCAAATTTAGCATAATTGATAGCAGAATAATTCCTGCAAAAATTCCAAAAACCAAATAAACATTTGTTTCCATTTTGTGAAATCCCGAAGAGGTGGAAACATCAAAAGCAGAAAAAAAATTCTCATTTCTCTTGTCCAATTCAAAAATTAAATAACCTTTTTCTCCAATTTTCAATGTCCAAGGAAAAGTAAAATTGCAAAAAATATAAGGTCTAGAATCAAAATGAAAATCATCTCCCGTTATACCGCTATTTACTATGGCATTATTAATTACATAATAATATCTTATTTCATTAATTGCCGAGTTCTTTAATGTCACATGAATCGTTTGATTGGACATCATGTCATTTTGAATTGGAAAAACAATCCAATGATAATTTCCAGAAGGTCCTTTGTTTAATGCTACCTCATTAAAAATCTGAAAATCCCTCAACCCATCTTCAATCCATTGGCGGGGATTCGTTCTTGTTTCTTCAGTTCGATAAAGTATATAAGGATTTAATTCAAAAAAATGAGTAGACCCCTTATCTATAAAGGAAATTGGCATGTACTCAATTGATTTACAATCAAGAAACATGAGAATGAAAATTGATAAAAAACAAAATCTCATTATCTCAAATTTACCCAATTCAAATTTGGCTTTTCATTTATCATGAAAAATCATGGTTTACCGCATACAGAAACAAAGGAAAAAAAATAGAAATTTACCCTGTGAAACTCAAAGTCTGTATTGTTGACGACCACGCTGTTGTGAGGTCAGGTTTGAAATCTCTAATCAATTCACTTCCTGAAATTGAATGCGGATGGGAATTAGAGAATGGTTCGGAATTGCTTCATTTGATTAACCAAAGGATCTTACCGGACATTATTATTTTGGACTCTTCCATGCCTGTTATGAGCGGTATAGATCTTTTGAACAATTTGGCCAACCATCCAATTATTGAACGAGTAATATTTCTTTCCTACCAAATTTCTAAAGAAGAAAAAGAAAAAATTGAATCGCTTGGAGTCAAAAAGATAATCTCTAAATCAGCTAATGCCGAGGAGATTATTCAGGCTCTTCAATATTTCATCGAGCGAGATACGGACATTAAAATAAAAAAAAATCGTCCCAATATAACGAACAGGGAATTAGAATTCATCCAACTCATCTGTCATGATCAGGAGTATACCTATGATCAAATTGCAGAAATTATGGGAGTTCACAATAGAACAATTGATTCATTTCGCAAATCACTTTTTCAGAAACTACAAATCAAATCCAAATCTGGATTAGTTCTTTACGCGATTAAAAATGGATTATACAAATAAAAAAAGCCCAGCTCTCGCTGGGCTTTTTTTATTCAATCTTACTATTCTTATCTGTTCACTGCCATTCTCATGGTGTGACGAGAAGTACCGTTTAAGATTTCCACTTGGTACAATCCGCTAGCCAATGCTTGCGCAAATTCTACTTGAGCAGTAAATCCGCCTTCAGCAACATAACGCAAACTCTTCACCAATTTACCAGTAGCATCTGTAACATTCAATACAACATCACCATCCATTCCTTCTACGTTCAAAGTAAATCCTTGTCCTGCATTTGGATTGGGATACAATGTAGCTTTCATGTTGTTGTTAGAAATCTCTGAACCTGCTTCATCTGCTGTTGGCATTCCTGCAGCACCCAATGTGCGAACACAAGCTGATGTTCCGTATGCTGTATTGCTCGCTCCATCAAAATGCTTGCTTCTGATTTTCACTCCATAAGTTTGACCTGCTGCAATTCCATCTACTTGATTCATTGCCAAGATACGTGAACCTCCCACAGCACCCAACTCATACACAGGAAGTGAAGGTGTTGGCAATGTTTGTGTAAACTCGTACTCGTAACGTTGTGTTCCGCAAATAGAACGATTGGTAGCTATACTTCCCGCAGTTGCACTTTTGTATACAGGGCAACGATCTGTTGCTCTAACATTCAAGTCCAATTCTGGAGCCATGGTAAATGTTGAAGCCGTTGTTCCAATACCTACAGCAACTTCAGGATTACCAAATGCATCATTCAAGTTGTAAACTACGTCCACTTTGGTTGTGTACTGTATAGGTGCATTTGTCAAGTTAGCCGCAACAAATTTACCCAATTGACAGAATGAACTTGTTACCCCACCAACTTGTGTATTGTTTTGATAAGTGAATTCAGCAGCACCTGCAGCCGCAGACCCAGTCCAACGATTGATTGAATAACTCGATGCACCAAAACGGTAAACAGACTTAAAGTTTTGACAAGAGTTTGAGAATGTATTTGTGTTAGAAGTAACTACCGCCAAGTCATTGGCGCTACCTCTCAAATACTGACAAACCATTGCGCAAACACCTGGCGCACTGTTGTTATTTCTAACGCAGATATAATAGGTTTGACCAGGTACCAATTGATCGAAAATCAAAATCTCGTTTCCTGCATCCAAGGCAGCACCAATGGCAGCAGATGTAACCGCATTCTCTCCTGCAACAGGAATCAATTGCACACCCAATTGCGTAGGGTTGTCAAACAAGTTGATGTCATTGTCGTCAGTTACAGCATTTGAACCTGTCAATGCAACACGAATCGCGTTGTACTGTGCAACAAACTTGAACCAACGATCTTGACCGTTTCCGGGGTTTTCTACTGAGTTGGTACCTACAGGTAAATTGACAGAAATTGTTGGTGATGTAGCGCCATAGAATCCAATGTTAGCCAACAATAATGCAGAACCAGGACCTCCATCAGGACAAACCAAATCCGCACCTGAGCAATCCTCATCAATGCTATTGCCACACAACTCTGTTGCACCTGGATTTACAGATCCGTTGTTGTCATTACAATCATTGCTGTTGGTTACATAACCCACTGGCAAAGTACATGCTTGAACAGTTGATGTTGCACTACCATAAGTATCGTTATCATTGTCTTCATAATACGTTGTGCTTACACCTTCATCGGATGTTCCGCTACAGTTATCATCAATGCTGTTGCATGTTTCTGTTGCACCTGGATTTACCGCTGCTGAAGCATCGTTACAATCTGTGCTGTTGGATACATACCCTGCAGGAGCTGTACATGCTGAAGTGGTTGTTGCCAAGTCACCATAAGTATCGCTATCCGCATCTGCATAGAAAGTAGTTTGAACGCCTTCGTCAGTAGATCCATCACAGTCATCATCAATGCTGTTACATGTCTCTGTTGCACCGGGATTTACGCCGGCCTCAGAATCATCACAGTCCGTGCTATTCACTGAATAACCCGCTGGTACCGAACAAGCCAAAGTTGTTGTCGCAACATCTCCGTATGTATCATTATCTGCATCGGCATAGAAAGTAGTTTGAGCGCCTTCGTCTGTTGAACCATCACAATCATCATCGATAGTATTACATGTCTCCGCTGCACCTGGATAAACAGTTGCTGATGCATCGTTACAATCAGTGCTGTTGGATACATATCCTACTGGTGCAGAACATGCAGATGTAGTGGTTGCCAAATCTCCATAAGTATCGCTATCTGCATCTGCATAGAAAGTAGTTTGAACACCTTCGTCAGTTGTACCATCACAATCATCATCGATAGTATTACATGTCTCGGTTGCACCGGGATAAACCGTTGCAGATGCATCATTACAATCTGTGCTGTTCGATACATAACCTGCTGGGGCAGTACATGCTGAAGTTGTTGTTGCCAATTCTCCATAAGTATCGCTATCCGCATCTGCATAGAAAGTAGTTTGAACACCTTCGTCTGTTGATCCATCACAATCATCATCGATAGCGTTACATGTTTCTGTTGCACCTGGATTTACCGCTGCTGAAGCATCGTTACAATCTGTGCTGTTGGATACAT
>JACCDQ010897418.1_pt1 | contig 33421 bp, 30 predicted proteins | sample 7446031 | NCBI WGS metagenome assembly JACCDQ01 (sample SAMN15323442, study PRJNA562643) | freshwater metagenome | isolation source: river surface water | place: USA:Blue River Watershed | collected 2017-08-17 | reverse complement strand
AGTATTTGATGAAAAAAGATTGGTATTGAAAAAATAAGTCTTAAAAATCTAAAAATGAGTGATTGTCATTTTGGCTTGTCCAAATGACGAGAATATTATGATAATAATATTCGATATATATTAATATATTATATATGTAACTATATACATTTTTTTCAAAAGGTTAAAAATTAAACTTCTAAAACATAAAAAATCAATAAAAATAGGTGTTTTAAGACTGTAAGGCTTTCTGTAAGGCTTTCTGTAAGGCTTACATAATTTACCAAAACAAACAGCATGAAAATTAACAACTCAATGTTTATCGGTGTTTCAAGGCTGTAAGGCTTTCTGTAAGGCTTTCTGTAAGGCTTACATATTGATTTTAATTTTGTTTATGTTAAAATAATTAAATATTCAAAAAGGTATCAAAATGGCAACCATACAAAAAAGAAAAAGAATTGTGGCATCATACAGAATTAAACAAGAAAAATTTGAAAGGTTTAAAGATTTCTGTAAAAAGAAAAAATTAAGTCATTGTAAAATAACAGAAGTGCTTATTGATAAGTTTCTTCGTGGTGAAATTATGATTCTTCCAAAAGATTTTGATTTTTAATCTTGACAAACAAAAAAAAGTTGCTATAAGTATTAAGTAACTTTTAAAAAGGGGAATAAAATGTTAGATTACAATTACGAAAATGAGCCATTAATTAAAATTGAAGACTTGGTTGTTGATAACACTACAAAACAATCTATTACATCAAAAAAATACAACAATACTATTGACTTTTGTTTTAATAAAAACTATAAGAACAAAGCACAATTAACAAAAAAATATATGGAAGAAAGCAGAGAAGTTTTAGAAAGATATGAAGCCAATAACTTTGCTTTATTAAAACAAAAGATTATCAATTCAAGAAAGATTTGCTACAACAGAAAAGAAATTGAAAAACATATCAACACATTAGATTTTCAAATCAATTTAATCAAAAGTTGTTCAAGCCATGCTGAGTTTATCAAAAAGAATTATGACTTAAATTTATCAAACGATAAACTTGAAAGAAGAGAATATAACTTAGATATTTACTTTGATATTGTTGATTATTTTGTAGAAAATATCTTAGAAGAACAAAAAGAATATTATGTTTAAAAAAGGAGATTAAAATGAGAATTATTATATATGAAGAATTATTAAACGATGAAAACTTTTTAAGTTTATCTAAAACAGAAACAGATAGACTTTTAAAGATTATGTTTACTATTGCTAAAAACGATAAAGGAGAAGTATCTTTTAACTATTTAAATAGCAATTTTGGTTTAAGTGATGACTTTGTTGAGAAAACAAGATTTTGCTTAAATTATGGCACTACTGTGAGTGTTATTAAATACTTTAAGTGGTTTAGTAGTAATAAAGAATATGTTGCTAAATCAAGAATGAAAGCAAAAGCACCAAAAGAAGAAGTTATTGTTGAAACTCCAAAAGTTGTTGAAGAGCCAAATTATATAGTTAAGGTTGAAGTCCAAGAAGTTGAAATTGAAAAAGAAAAGAGAGAAAATATTGATTATGATAAAATTGTTGAAATATTTAATAACTGCTTTAAAGATACAAAAGTTCCTTCAATTAAGTTTTTAAGTGATGGAAGAAAGAAAACAATTAAATCGTTCTTTACTAAAATGAATAAAGACATTAAGTGTGAAGATATATATGAGTTTTATGATAGTTATTTTGAAGTTATCAAAGATGTTGGAGATAAGAAGTTAAACTTAGTTAAAGGTTGGAATAATCCAAGGTCTAACACATGGTTTCAGCCAGATTTTGATTACTTTTTAAAAGATAAAGTATATGTTCAAGTTAGAGAAAAAGCCATTGGTTAAAAAATATTTTAAAAAAAAAATAAAAAACCTATTGACAAAATTAAAAAAGTGATTATATTAAGTATTAAGTGGTAGCAATAATGTTATCACTTAATGATAAAAAACAATAATATTAAAAAAGGAGAAAATATCATGAAAAATATTATTACAAAACCAGCCTTATTATCTAACAACAATAAAGATAATAGAGAACCAAAACAATACACAAACAATCAACCATTATTCAAGAAGCATAACTTCTTTGTTAAAACTGTTAGTGGTGAATTTAAGGCTTTCTCTTATGAAGCAAATTATAGTGGTGAAAACATTAAGATTAGAATTTTTAATTCATATTATGATACAGTTAAAAAATTAGAACCTTCAATAGATTACATTTCAAAATACTTTATATCAAAAAATTATGCTGGAGCAAACAATGTAAGTTTAGTAGTTTATGAAGAGTTTTGTGAAGCATTGTTTGATTTTATAGTGGATTATATAAAAGAAGACGAAGAATTAGGAGAATAAAAATGATTGATTATGTGATTAGAAATTATGTAAAAAACATAAACATTGAAGAATTAAAACAAGATGATATTATGTATAGTATATGGTTATCAGGTTTCATAGAAAAGATTGAAAATTTTTGTGACACCTATAATAAAGATAAAGTAGAAGTTTATCAAAAGATTGGTAAGATATTATACCCAAATTAATATCAAAGGTTTTTAGTGGTTTCCTTAAAAAACTACTATTTTAAAAAAGGAAAAAAAATGACAACAAAAAAATACCCATCAGCAAAACAAACAGAGTTCTCAGTTGCTTCTATGTTAATTAGACATAAGAATAATATTGAAGTAGCATTAACTCATGGTTTAGATATTGATTGCTTTTATGAAGAAGCCACAAGAAATATATTCAATGCTATTCAAAGACTTCATTCAAGAAGAGCATTTGTAGACCAGTATACAATTATTGATGAATTAACATTGTTAAAAACCCCAATTAAACAAGAACAGTTAGCAGAATTAGTAGGTAAAAAAGTTGAACATAGTGATAGCCTTATTGGTTATATTGAACAATTAAAAGAGTTAAAAAGCCAAAGAAAGATTGTTGAAAGCCTAAAAGTTTTTGAAGAAATCTCATTATTAGATAAAACTACAGATGAAAAGATTGAATTAATATCCAATGAAATAGCACAAATATCAACTAAAAAAGAAGATGTTAGAACATTTAGAGAGCAAGACCAGTTTGATGACTTCATCGCCAATTTAGAGTTAAATATTAAGAATAAAGGTAAAAATACAGTTCATTTTGGAGTAGAACCATTAGATAATCAAATTAGTTTAATTCCAGGAACATTACATATCATATCTGGCAGTCCTGGTGCTGGTAAAACAGCATTAGTTCAACAAACAGTAGATTATAATGCTATGAATGATAAAAATGTATTAATGTTCAGTGCTGAGATGATTTATGACATGTTAATGATGAGAAAGATACAATCTTATTTAGGTATTCAAACATGGAAAATGCACTCTGGTAATTTAACACAAGAAGAGTTAAATAAGATTAGAGAATTTAAGAATACATTATCTAATAACATTATTTATAACGATGTATCTAATATTGATATATCAAGGTTAAAATCCATAGCAAAGGTTGAAAACAATAAAAGAAAATTAGACTTAATAGTTATTGATTATCTTCAATTAGTTCGTTGTTCTGCAATGAAAAACGCAAGAAAAGATGAAATTGTTGAATTTATTTCAAGTGAATTATTAGGGTTAGCAAAAGATTTAAAAATTCCAATCATAGCATTAGCACAGTTAAACAGAGAATGGCAAAAGAATGAAGGTAGAAGACCAGAGATGAGTAACTTAGCAGCAAGTTCTGCGTTAGAAAAAGACGCTGCTTCTATTACAATTCTTCATAGGCCAGGACAGTTTGATAGAACAATGCCACATAAAGAAAAAACTGAAGCAATTGTAGGTAAAAATAGATTTGGTAATAGTAATTCTGTATTTATGAAATTCAATGAAGAATTATGTAGGTTTGAAGAGTATTCAGCAAGTGAAGCAGCAGAAATAACTCAAGAAGATTTAGATAATTTAGAATTTGAAGGAGATAAGAAAAAGAAAAATAAGTTTCTTAAGTAATTAAAAAAGCCGGTTAATTCCGGCTTTATTTTATTGTAGTGAATTATTATAATCAATACATTTTTGTCTTATACTTTCAATTTCATTTGGTATAATATTGAAATCAAAATCTTCAATAACTATAAACTGTCTTAAGTAATCTATGTTTGATTTTAATGAGTTTACTCTTTCAGTTATATAAGAAAATTTTTCAATATCATTATTAAAAGTTTTTGTTATATCTAATTTATTGTAAAAAAATGAAGATGTTTCAAAAATCTTTTTATCTGATTTTAAAACAAAAGATAATATTTTTTTAAATTTTTCAATATCTACAATGTTTTCATTTACAAATTTATCAACAGAACTATAAATTCTATTATCATATAAAGATACTATTCCTTGTTCAGCAAATCCTAAATTATCAATATTAGATAAATAATTTATTCCTTCTGGAATTGTTGATGCTATTTCATTTGCATCAAAACTAATTGTGTTTACTATTTCTAAGTCAATCATATTTTTACCTTTTAAGTTATTATTTATTATATAAAAATAAGTTATTTTGTTCAAGTTGACTTAATGTAATTTTATTATATAATAAAACCAACAAGGAATAATAATTATGAATATATACAGTTTTAAGCCAAGAGAAGTAAGGTATGATGATTTAGTTTTTGAATTAAAAACTTCATATCCACCAACAATAATTGAAAAAGAAAAAATAGAATTTAATTTTTTTAGAGTTTATCGTTCAAAAGATGTTAATAAGCATAGGTTTGTAGTTGTAGGAAACTATAAAAATACTACTGCAAATAAGAATTTTGAAATATGTGTTGAAGAATTAGACTCAAAAGATTATAACACTTCTCAAATTGAGTTTGTATTTTTTAAAAATAGAAGCACTATCATTGGTTTAATTCAAGCAGTTATGTATGGTTATAAAGCACCAGAAATTTTACCTAAAATTGAAATTACAAAGGTAGATGTTCCAGAAGAGTTTTTTGATGATACTTTTGTTAAAGAAGAAAGCATGGAAATTAAAGAAGTTGTTGAAGAAATTATTCAAGTAGAGCCTATTGTTGTTTTAAAAGAAAAAGTAGGAAGAAAACCTGGAGTTAAAAGCACTTCAAAGAAAAAAGTAGTTAAAAAACCAAGAAAGGCTATATCTGTATGATTAAATTAACATTTGAAAACCCAAATTCATTAAACAATCACTGGAACAAATCAAAGTCTGGTGTTTTTCTATCAGCAAAAGGTAGAATTTTTAGAAACCATGTTATAGATGTAGTTACTAAGGCTGGTTATTTTAATTTAAAACTAAAAGGAAGGCTTAAGTATACTGCTGTTTATTGTCCACCAGATGCAAGAGTAAGGGATTTGGATAATTTCTGTACAAAGGCTGTTTTTGACGCATTAAAACATGCTGGAATATATGAAGATGATACACAGATTGATTATGTATGCTATACTCGTGGAGAAAAACAATTAGATAAAATAGCAAGAATTCATATTATTTTAGAAGAAATTAAATAATACTATTGACAAATCATTTTGTTCTGCTATAAATATATTAACTGTTTAAAAAAGGAGAACTAAAATGATAGACAGAAAAACAATAACTAAAGAAAATTTAATAAATTTAATTCAAAACTCCAAAACAATGGAAGATGCTGCTTCTAAATTAGGTGTTGATAGAAGAACACTATTAAGATTAAGAGAAAAGTTTGGAGTTGTTCATATATCTGCTAATGTAAATAATAAACATGAAGTTCGTTATGAAGAAGAAATTAAACAACCAACACTAAATGAAGCCTTAGGTAGAATTCCAGAAGTATCAAAAACACCTTGGACTGGTGTTCATTTAAGTGATGTTCCAAAAGAAGATATTCTATATAAAGGAGATTGCTATATAAGTGGTTCAGCACTTCCTAAATCAATTACACAATTAAACCTAAACGCAGATAATAACTTAAATTTATTAAGAAAAGTTTTAGTTGATAATCTACCAAAAGAAGAAAAGAAAAAACCATCATTAGAAAAATTTACTGGATTTATTGGTAAGAAAACAAGAGAAGTTGAAATGGAAGCAATTCAATCTAAACTTCTTATTGACACAAACGATTATACACATGTAGTTATTTCTGATTGCCAAGTAAGTCCTGGTGTTGATACTTCTTATTTAGAATGGATTGGTAAATATATTGCTTATGTTAAACCACAAAGAATTATATGTTTAGGTGATTTTGCTGATATGAAATCATTATATAATTATAAAAAAGAAAGTTTTGACAGTGAAGAATATAAAGCAGATGTTAAATCAGCAAAAGACGCAATGGCTATTCTTATGAAGCCAATATTAGAAGAGATAGCAAAAACTGAATGGAAACCATCATTAGATTTAACATTAGGTAATCATGAGCATAGAATAACCAAAGTAGCAAAAGCAGATAAAAAAATAGGTTCTTTTATTAGTGTTGATGATTTAGAATATGAAAAATATGGCTGGACTGTTCATGACTTTTTAGTTCCAGTAACATTAGATGGAATAGCATATTGCCATTATTTTACAGCAACTAACATGGGAGCACCAATTCCTTCAGCAAAGAACTTAGTTGATAGAAAACACATGAGTTGTGTTATGGGTCATAGACAACATTATGAAACACATAGAGCATCTCGTCCAGACGGAACTACTATTGTAGGTTTGTTAGCAGGAAGTTCTTATGTTCATGATGAAGATTATTTAGGTCCACAAAACAATGATTATTCAAGACAGATTTGGGTTTTAAATAATATAGATAGAGGTTCATTTACACCAGTTCCAATTGAGTTAAAACAATTAAAAAGAGTTTATGGAAATTAATAATAGAAATGCTACCAAGTGTAGCATTTTTTTATTTGATTTATCATTATTATTTTATTATAATTAAAAATACACGGAGTCAATTATGGCAATCATTACAGCAGAACAGTTAGAAAAATTAGGAGCAAAAAAATCAGATGTATATCTTAAATTTGCTTCAAGTTTAAATGATACAATGGAAAGATACGACATAAACACAAAAGAAAGAATATGTCATTTCTTAGCACAAGTATACCATGAAAGTGGTGCTTTATCTATAGTAAATGAAAACTTAAATTATTCAGCAGAAAGATTGGTTGCTGTGTATCCAAAAAGATTTCCAAATATTTCAGTAGCATCAGAATTCGCAAGAAACTCATCAAAACTATCAGAAAAACTATACTCTGGCTTTCATGGCCGTGGGTTAATCCAATTGACTCATCGTTATAATTATGAAGCATGTGGTAATGATTTAGATATTGATTTTATTAATAATAAAGAATTGTTAGAACAACCAAAATATGCATCATTATCTGCTGGCTGGTTTTGGGATAAAAACAAATTAAATAAAATAGCAGATGAAAACAATGGAATAGAAACTGTTAAAAAAATAACTAAAATTGTTAATGGTGGTTTTAATGGTTTAGAAGATAGAATTAAATATTATAACAAAGCAAAAGGGATATTCTAATGAAAAAAGTATTGTTTTTATTAATGCTATTATTTAGCACAAAATCATATTCAGTTGAAATTTATGAAGGACAAAATTGTTTAACATATGTTTTTATTGTTAAAATTGTAGAAAAAATGAAAACTGAAAGAATTTCAAAAAAAGAAGCAATAGAAGCAATAAAAAAATCTAAAAATAGTCCAGAAATTAAAAATGTTTTTTATGAGAATATTGAATTAATATATAATATTGATACTGGAAATGCTTATTCTAATTCATTATTAAAACAATGTGTAAATAAAGGCAAAATTAAATTTGAAGAGGTTTGAAATGGTTACAATAACAAAATTAGAAGAAAAATTAATGTTTGATTGTCCTAAAAAGTTATCATATGTAAAAAAGGTTAAATATACTTTACTTTTTATATATTTAACCTTAATATCTTTTATAATAATTGATTTATTATTATTTGCTTGATTCTTCTTTTTCAGACTTTAAATCAAATCTTTTATTGATATATTTATCTAAAACATCTTCCATTTTTATCAAAAATCTTGTTCCAGACCAAGCAGCAATTCCTGTAAAAACCCAAAGCAAATCTTCAGTTACAGAAAAGTATCTTGCTAATCTATATGCCATATAAGCAGATATTAAACTAAAAGAAATCTCACTGAAAGCATTAAAACCAGTAAATTTTGCTTTACCTTCTCTTACTTTAAATAAAAAACTTGCCATACCAAAAACTAATGATAATATAAACAAGTGTATGTGTTCAAAAAACTGTTCTAATCTTTGCATAATACTCTCTTAATTATTCTCTAAATCTTTTTTAAGCCTTTTAATCCATTCAGATAAAACATCTTTATCAAAAGAACAAGAATTATATTGATTTGAAGCATCTATACCCCATAAATATAAATCTTTTGGCTTATTTCCTTTTAATAATGGCAATTCTTCACAAGATTTTAAATATTTCTCATCTGGAAAAACATATTCTTTTTTGTTTGATTTGTCAACAATAACTTCTTGCATTTCTTTAGTTGAAGCACAACCAGTTAAAAACAATACAAGAAAAATAATAACAAATGTAAATCTTATCATTTTATTTTCCTTGTTAATCTATTGAATTCTTCAACTTCTTTATCTGACATTATTGGTTCTTCACTGTTTAATTTTTTTGATTTCTTAATAATTTCAATTGCTTTATCCTTATTTTTAATAGATTTTTTTTCAATTTCAATTTTTGATTTTTCTATATTTAATTTTTCAGTAAATTCTCTTGTAAGTCTTTCTGAGTTTTCTTTTAATCTTTCTTCAAGTATTTTTGAATATTCAACAGCAAGTCTATTTCTCTCTTGTTCTTTACCATTATTAATTCCTTTATTATATACTACAAATAAAGACAAAGCAAAAACACTCACAATAAGTAAATATTTTATTATACTTGATTTGTTTGTAGTAAAAAAAGACATTATTAAACTTAACATGATAAACCTTAAACCATAGTATCTTCTATGTATAAACTTGAAAGAGCAAAACCTACTTGAGAAGATGTTCCACCAACACTTGTATATCCTCTTGGTAATAATAGTGTTGATGTTGATGGTAGTGTTGCTGAACCGTTTGTTATTGTTCCACTTATTGATATATTAGAACTTAAATCTCTAAATATGTATTCAACAGATTGGGTTGTTCCAGGAGCGCAATATAAAGACAACTCATACATTTTTGTCCTATCAGTTGAAGTTTTAGGAAAATTAGAACCTAAGTCAATTTTACCCATTAATTGGTTTGAACCACAAAAAACAATTTGAAAATTTGTATCGGTTGAATCAAAACCAACCCCAACAAACTCACCTAAAGATGAAGGACTTAAAGCAACATCTGTTGGTGCTGTTGTTAATGAACTCATTCCAATAAAACCTCTTTTCGTTGAAATTGTTGAGCCGGTAGCAAAACCAAATCTTGATTTGTAGAAAAATCCACCCAAACCATTACTTGCTCCACCACAAGTGTATGTAGCAGCAGCGGCTATCCTTATTCCAGCAATAGCAGATGTTGACGCTGTAGTAACTAAATACTCAACTCTATTGTGATATGTATAATAATTTGTTGTAGCAAAAGATGCTACTGTAGCAGTTCCAGTAGCAGAAATAGTGTTACTTTGGTTTGTTTGAACAGTAACATTTCCAGAAAAAGCATTCCAATATCTTGTTTTATTTAGTCCTAAATCAGATTGTAAATAAGTTGATTTAGAAACAGATTGTGCTGAACCACCACCACCAATAACTGCTGTGCTTCTATATATTTGACCATCTAAACCGATGTAAATGTTTGGATTATTTGCTGTTGTGTTTGTATATGTTCTATTAGCATATAATTTTCCAGCAGAATCCATTGTTAAAGCAGTTTGTTGAGAAGTAGCAAACCTTAAACTATCATCTGCATGATTGTAAATAATAGCACCACGAGCCTCTGTATCAGTATCAGAGAAATAAATTCTTTGTTCGCTTGCATTACCACCAATCAAGTTTATTCCAGTTATTGTTTGATTTTCTAAAACTAAATCTAAGTTTTGGTTAGGACTCCATGCTCTTCCAGATGAACTTGATTTAATATATGCTGTTACACCAGTCGGATTTGATGTATCTCCTATGGTTAATTTGTCTTTTGTAACATTTGACCATTCATTTACATAATTATGTAAAATAGGAGTTGAATTATCACCAAATTCTGCTGTTGGCAATGTAAAATTAGCAGTATATCTACCAACACCTATAGTTATTCTTACATCATCAAGATAACCAATAAATCCGTTTATTGTTCCGTTATCTCTGCCTAAATAAGCATTTCCAGTTGGGTTGTTTATTGATAAACCAACAACTGTTGATGTTGCTTTTTGAACACCATTAACAAAGAAATAAAAAGTATCTCCTGTTCTTGAAAATGCTAAGTGATTCCATGCGTCTTGTGTATAACCAGAACCAGAAATTGGAAATGAAAACAATAATGTTCCAACAGAAGAACTCATATTATAGTAAACATAAAAATCTGTAGCATCATGGTATATTTCAAATGGTCCAGTTGTATTAAATATAAATGTGTTTACACCGTTAATATTTGTTGGATAAGCCCACATTTCAATTGTAAATGGATTTGTTAAGAACCCATAGTATTGTCCTATTCCACTTGGAATTAATATGTATTGGTTTTTTGCTGAATATTTTGCAGATGAACCATTCCATTTAAATTGTTCTGTGCTAATGGTTACACCAGAGCGTGTTAAATTTCCTAAATTAGCAAAAGAACTATCGGTAATGGTTGTTGATAAGTCAGCACCAGTGAAATTTAATTTACATATTGTGTTTGTGTAATATTGGTCATATGATGGATTATCTTCTGGATAATCGTTTGTTACATATTCAAAAGATTGTCCTACTAATGGTGTTGTTATTGCAACATCTGTCAATCCATCTAATGTTGCTGAACCACCACCAGAAATAACTAAATCACCAGAACCTAAAACTGAATTTCCATTAATTGTTTTAATGTTTGTTCCACTTACTAATGTGTTTTGTTTAGCGTTTAATAATGTGTCTGTTTGTGTTGTAGTATAAGCACCAACTTGTGCTGCTGTTGTGCTATGTGGATTTGAAGTTGAACTTATGTGTGTTTGAATGTTAGCATTAGCAGGCTCATATGTTCCATTATGGTTGTGAGATACTGTAGCATATAATGTATCAAAATAAGTTTTTAAAGCAGCCTTAATGCTTGACCACTTAATTCTTTTTAATACGGTATCAACAATTCCCATATGGTCGGAATCTGCTGGTGTAACTTTTTCTGTTGAACCAAGAATAGCACTTTCAATACCATCTTTAAATGTTAAGTTTTCAACATTACCTAAGCCAACTTGTGCTGCTGTAACATTGTGTGGATTTGATGTTGAACTTATGTGTGTTTGAATGTTAGCATTAGCAGGTTCATAAACTCCAGTATGGTTGTGAGTTGTATCAGATTTGCCACTTAACGCTGTATCTACTTGTGTTTTTGTATAGTATCTTGCATCTCCACGAGTATCGTTGTGATATTGTGTATGGTCATCATCACTTAATCCAGTTAAATCTCCATGGTCATTAACACCACTTGTAACTGCTATATTTCCAGTTCCAAGAATAGTTTCTCCATTAATTGTCTTAATGTTAGTTCCAGACACAAGTTTATCTTGCTTAGATGTTAATTGAGTATCTAAGTTTTGAACTTGGTCTATCGTTGGTTTTGCTCTTGCCATAAATTATCCTTATTAAGCGTAGTTTCTCAATCCAATCATTTTTACAAATGATACATTAGCATTTCCGGAAGTATGTGCGCTTGTTACATACACTCCAGGTTGAAGTTTAACATCAGAAGCAGGAAGATTTGTAGTTAATTCATGTGTTGCTGTAAATCCATTAATAATATCTTTAACTAAAACTGTTACAGTGCTTGATGATTTTAATTTAGTTATTTCAATTCTTAAATGTCTATAGGAAGTCTTAGGGAAATTGCTTCCTAAATTAATAGAACTTGAAGTTCCTCCTACTGGTCTATAAACAATTTCAAGGTTAGAACTTCCAGGTCTTGCCATAACACCAATAAATCCAGCAGTTGTAACAGCATCAAAAGAACCATTGCTTAATAATGAAGTTAAACTTCCAAATCCTTGAACACTTGAAGAATATGAAATTAATCCAAATAACATGTGTGTATTTGTAGTCCAATCTAAAACATAGTCTATACCAGCAATAAATACATGCTTATATCCATTGTTTCCTGAGTAAACTGGTCTTGCGCAACTCATTAAAGCAGAATTGTTTTGTGTTGGTCTTAACAATAATCCACCAATGTTTCCATAATCATCAGAAATCATTCCATCTGTTGTTCCAGAAAGATATGTTAACCCAGTTTTAGCAACTTTAGATGAAGAATTTTCTACAATTCCTTCTGTAAGAACAGTAATGTTGTTTGTTCCTTGTGTTTTTATAGATATAACATCTGTATCTAACAAATCTAATTCAGAACCACCAGCAATAGTCAAATTGCCAGAACCTAATAATGATTGTCCATTAACTGTTTTAATGTTAGTTCCAGATATTAAATTGTTTTGTTTTAAGATTAAAGCATCAAAAACAGCATTTTGAGAAGGTGCTTTATTAGTTACACCGTCTATAATTTGGTCTTCTATACCAATAGAACTTGCTAAATTAGTTCCGTAAGTAACAATAACTTCATCATTTAATGTTAAAGCATAAGTAAATATCAAAGAAGTTCCAGATATAGAATAATCTGTTGTTTGTTTTTGCTGAACACCGTTAACAGAAACTATTGAAACACCAGTTGCTTCTGTTGATAATGTGAATATTGTTTGTCCTGCTGTTGCTGTAAATGTGTCTTGAACAGCAAATCCTTGAACTCCAGAACCACCACTGTCTACACCGTTTATCCAGTTAGTTCCGTTATATTTTAAAACTTGTCCTGCTGATAGTGGTGTTAAAACAACATCAGATAAATCACTTAATGCTGTTGCAGCACCTGCTGGAGCATATAAAGCATCTGCTTCTGTTTGTGTTAAATACTGTGAGTGTGGGTCTGCTTCTGCTTCGTGAGCATTTATAGCAGTATTAACTAATGAATTTACAGCAGTATTAAAATCAGTAATATCTGAACTTGTGTGTGTATGTCCTAATTGTGAATATTGTGCATCACCTTCGGCATCTGTTAAATACTGTGGAAATGGGTCTGTTTCTGCTTTTAAAGCAGTTATTGAAGCATCAATCAATGTTTGACTTGCTGTGCTAAAATCAGTTATATCTGAAGCAACATGAGTATGAACAGTAGCAGCATAATCAGGAGTAAAGTTTTCCCATTTTCCAGATGTAGCATTATATTTAATTAGTTGTCCTTCAGAAGGAGTTGTGATTGTAGTATCTGTTAAATCTGCTAATGAAGTTACAGCACTATCTGTTTGATTAACCCAATTTGTTCCATCAAACTTTAATACTTGTCCATTTAAAGGAGTTGTTAAAACAACATCAGATAACTCATCTAATGTATGTGAATGTCCTAATTGTGAATATTGCGCATCGCCTTCGGCATCAGTTAAATACTGTGGAAATGGGTCTGTTTCTGCTTTTAGTGTAGTAATAGAACTATCTATTAAGGATTGAGCAGCAGTATTAAAATCGGTTATATCAGAACTTGTATGATTATGGACAGCACTTGCTTTACTGTCTAATTCTGCTTGTAATTGCTTAACTTGGTCTATCGTAAGTTTTTGTCTTGCCATTTTATTTATCCTTTAATTATCTTAATTATATACTTTTATACCTATAAAAATCAAATTATAATCTTATTTGTTAAAATATGTTATTATAACATCATCATCTAATTCTAAACCATAAGTAAATACTAAATTTGTTCCAGAAACAGTATAATCTGTTCCTATTATTTGCTGAACTCCATTAACTGTAACTATTGACATATTTACTAATGCTGCTGCTATTGTTAATGTAAAATTAGTCTGTTCATCTATTGATTTAAAAACTTGCTGATGCATAGACATATCATTTACTGGAATCCATGATGTTCCATTCCATTGTATTGTTTGTCCAGGCTGTAAACCAGTAAAATCAACATCTGTTAATGTTGATAATGCATGATTATGATTAATATCTGCTTTATTGTCTAATGCTAAATTTATATCGCTAATTTCGTTATTTATAGCATCTAATTCGTTTTGTATTGATGATATATCAATTTGTTTGTTTTCCCATAATCCAGTTGTAGAATTATAAGATAAAACATCATTTGTTTGTGGATTTGTTATTAATACATCGTGAAGTTCTTCTAATTCATAACCATTTTGAACATGAATAAAAATAGAACCTACAGTTTCGTGCTGCCTAACACACCAACCTATTAAAACCAAATGATTTGGAGCAGTAGGTTTTACCGATGTTAAACCACCAGCAACTGTAGGACTTAACCATACAGCAGCACCTTCAGTTAAATGTAATGTATTGATATTTCTTACTAAACCAGAAGTTGTTATAAAACCCTTATTGTTGTGGTTAATATTTTCAGTTAAAACACCAAAAGTTTTAGAACTTGTAGATTCTGTGTTTGCTTGTGCTAAATGTATATTTAAACTGTTTCCAGTTGAGCCATATATATATACTGCTTGTCCTTCTATAAAATTAACACCAGTATTGTTTTGGCACATAACAACAGTTTCTTGTCCAACTTGTAGCGTAACATTTCCACCTTTTAATCCAATATTAAGAGTTCCATCTGTATCGTTCCAGTTAACTCTTGCTTCTTGTGGTATTGATAATGTTTGGGTGTTAAAATCAATATAATCTACGGTAGATATTCCACCAGTTATTCCAGATAAAGAAGTTATATCAGAATTATCACCTTTTTCTGCTTTTGTATCTAATTCTGTATTTATATTATCTAATTCTGTTTGTAAACCAATAATATTTGCTATTGGCCATTGAGTATCAGAACCAAGAGTATCACCACGAGTTCCATCTATATGAACTTTAATATCTGGTTCTTGATTAATCTTTACCTTTATTTGGTCCATATTTACTCCATTGTATTAGTAATTGGTTTATCAATAGTTAATTTTCCACGCAATGCAGTAAATTGTATTTCTGTAGGTAAACCTATAAATGAAATTCTTAAATCATACTCAAAAACACCAAATAATTCTTTGGTTTCGTTTGTTGATAAACTTAATACAAATTCAAATGTTTCTTCTGTTCCAATATCAAAAACTTTTTTAATAATAGCGTTATCATCACTATCGTCAACATCTTGTTTTACTGTAAAAACAATTCTTCTATTTTTTAAATCTAATTTACCAACTTTATCATGGAAGGTCATAGTCCAAGCCTTGTGGTCGCCTGAAAAAAACCTTCCTAAATTAGTTTGTTGAACATTATTCATAACAAATCCTTTTATTTACACTTTGTTTATTATACAAATAATTGAAAGTATAATCAAATTAAGTTTAAAGGTTATTAAATTCTTTTCTTAATTCTTTAGGTAGTTGTTTTAAATATCTATCTTCTAAAGTATTTTTTCTATCATTAATTCTTCTTGTTAAAGCACCTTCATCAATAACAAGTTTTGTTCCTGGATTTTCTTGATTAAATTTATCAATAATTCTCTTAGCAACTGCTCTCTTTTCAGGATTTCCTTCAATTTTAGCATCTGCCATTAAATCATATACTAAAGATTTAATATAAGAAACATTTTGCTTTTGAATTTCCATTCTTTCAATACCACGATAAACTTCAGCAAGATTTGATGGTTGGAATCCTAACAATCTCAAAATACCTTCATTTGTTGTTGCTGTTGTGATAATTCTACCAGCCTTATCAGTGAAGTTTCCTTCTGTAAGTGCTTTACCACCTTGTAAGAAGCCTTTAATACTTGATGGAGCAGCATTGTATGTTCCTTGATAATATTCACCTTTAGCATATTGTTTAATTGCTTCAAGAATATTAGAAGTGTTAGAAACGGTTGGACCACCAATTTCTTTCAATTCTGTTGTTTTATCTTTAACAGCAGGGTCAAGCAATCTTGTTCCTGGAATGATGTTATTCATTGAAAGTCTTTGTTGTAAGTTAAACGGCAATCCAAATTCAGAAGCAGCACCATAAAGGAATAATCCAGAATTTTCTTTACCTACCATATCAACAATAAAGTCTTCAATTTCTTTACCAATATTGGCATTTTCATCACCTAAAACTCTTCTTGCTGTATCAATAATATCGCCAGTATCTTCTGCTAATGGCATACCTTTAGCACCAGCCAATAAGAACAATATAGCAACCATTGCTCCAGCAGCAGTTTTATCTTTCTTATCTCCAGCAGCCAATCTAATTAATAATTCAACATAGTTCATTGGATATGTTTTGAATTGATATAATAACTGACCAACACTGTTTCTTGCCCAAACTGGTCTACCAATCTTGTCATAATAACCTTGTGTAGAATAGATTGTTTCTTTTGTAAAATCAAATCCGTTTTTATTATTCTTATATGCTATATTTAAAGCAGCAATACCAGTTACTGTTCTGTTAATCATTTCAGATTTAGCAAAAGGCATCATAAAGCCAGTTACAGCAACATTTTTAATGTTTTGGAATTTTCCAGTTAAATCAACACCATCTTTAACTTTTGATAATTGATAATCAGAAGTATCCATTAAAATACCACTATCAATCAATCTTTTAACATCTATTAATGCTTTTTCTCTGTATTCTGCTGGAATATATTTTTCAACAATATGTTTAGCCAATTCATCATTGTCTTTACTGAATAAAACTTTTGTATCTGTTGAAATTTGTCCAAGAAGTTTAGAAAGGTTAGCAATTGAGCCATAACCTTCATATCTTGATAGATAAGGCCAAACAACTGTTGGTAATGATAACAAGTTAACAAAACCAGATGCTACAGAACCACCTAAGTTATAAATTGAGTTAAAGTTTCTTGCTTTTGTTGCCAAATAAGCATCTTGACTTAATTCTGCTTCTAATGTTTTTTCTAAATCTTGAGCAGTTTGTGCTTCACCATCTTGCTTTAATCTTTCAATATATCTGTTTATAGGTGCTAAATGTATATTTAATGATGAGTTCTTAGAAACATCGTCAATAATACCAAATGAACCCCTGTAATAGTCAAAAGGAACTTTTGTAGTCTTTCCTGTTGTGTATTGCTCAACCATATGTCTTTTATATTCGTTAGCAATAACATTGAACTTTAATCTTTCATTTTCTCTATCTTTAATCTTTATAGGAGTTTTATCTAAAGATACTGTAAATCCATTTTTAGCATTAAATTTTTCTTCTCTAACTTTAAACTTTTGTGCTTGGAATTTAGAAGAGAATTGTTTCATGTTAACAACCTTACCAGATTTATCTTTTACATAAACATAATATTTACCAGTTGGAACAATATCATAGTCAACAACAATTTTTGCTTCTTTTGTTTTCTTATTTAAAAATTCTTGGAATTTAGCATAAGAATCTCCACTCATTCTGTTTGAAAGTTCCATAGATATTTCTTTTTGGAAGTTAATAAAACTTCTTTCAGTAATATTTCTAAATTTTTCATAGAAATCATCATCAGTAACACCAGATTTAACAGCCTTGTATAATATTTCAGACATTGCTCTAATCTCTTGACCTCTATGTAAACCATCAATTAAACTTTCATAAGCAATAATACCTTTATCTGATAGATTGAATTTTTGCTTCAATTCATCAGCAGTAAATCTCTTATTGTTTAATTGTGTTTCAAATAATGCTTTATTAACAACTTCAACTTCTTGTTTAGAAACACCACTTTTCCAGCCAAATTTTTCAGTATAGATGTTTTTTAATGATTTTTGTAAATGACTGTCAATTGATTTATCTGTTTCAGAAATTCTTGACATTTTCTCAAATCCAGGTTTATACAATGGGTCAGACATAGCCTTACCCCAACCAGTTCCTAACCATGGAGTTTTTGGTAATGTAGAGAATAGGTCAGCAATCTTGCTTGATACTGTCATTCTATGTTCTTCTGAACTTATATAGTCAGGGTTTTCACTCATTTTTTCAGCAAGTTTAATAGTTTCTCTATCTGCTTTCAATTTTAATTTTGAAATCATTTTTGTTTGTGCTGAAACATTTTGTAATTGTTTATTAAAGTCTTCTGCTATATCTTGAATTTCTTTGCCAGTTTTTTGATAGAAACTGTATACTTCATTTCCAAAAACTTCCTTAGAAACATCATTGAAATAATCAATAAATCCTTTTAATGTTTCAATTTCAAGTTCACCTTTACCAATTTTATCTTTAGCATACATTTCAGCAAAGAATTTAGAGAAACTTGTTACATCAAAAAATCTCTTCTTTCCATTAAAGTCAATGATTGAGAAGTTGCCAGTGGACAAATCTGCTAAAATTTCTTCTGCTATAGTGTTTTTACCAGTATAACCTTGCTCTTTTTTAACAGCAGTTAAAAATCTAAACACTTCAGTATCTTTATGCTTGTTATAAAAGTTGTTTAAGAAATTATTAAGTTTTGGAATATCACCAAAGAATCTTCTCATCATTCCATGACCAATGTTTTCATGTAGATATACAAACTCAATATAGTCTTTAAGTTTAAAGTTGTTAGCAAACTTATCTTTCTTGATTTCTTCCATATTGATATGAACATATTCTGAACCATCTTTATCTCTAATATAGAATGCTGGGACTATTGCTTCTGGGTCTTTTGACTTAATTCTATCGTATTCTTGTTTGTATAAATCATAAGAATTTCTATCTTCTGGATTTATTTTTCTTCCAGGATATTGAACAACAAGTTTAACATTAGGAGTATTGGAAGCCTTATGTAATTCATTGATATAATCTTCAATTTTCTTAGTAGCACTTAACAATTTACCTTCATTTTGCTTGATATTACTTGAGAACTCTTTAAATGTTAAATCTTCTTCTTTATCTAACTTTAATGGTTTCTTTTTTGCAACAGTAGGCTCTACTGGCTTTTTAGCAAGTTGTTCAGTTAAATCTTCAGCATCTTTTTGTCTTTCTAATCTTAATTGCTCAATTTCATAATTATCTACAAATTCTTTTGCAGTTTTTCCATATTTATCAAGCAAGCCTAAACCTGGATATATCTGTTTAAAAGCAGTATCATTATTTTTTACTGCTTCGTATACAAATTTTTCATTATCATTAAAGAAATCTTTATCTAATGCTCTGTAAAAAAATGGATTTGCTTTTATTGCTTCAATAACAAACTTTTCATTATCAAGTGGATATTTTGATGTGTTTTCACTTAAAACTTTTAATCCAAGATTTCTAATATCTTCTATTTGTTCTTTTCTTATATCATTAAGTTCATCATCTTCTTTATCCATCTTCATGGTTATAGGTGCTTCAACTCCTGCTTTATCTTTATAAGTAGAAGTCATTAAAACATCTTGCATGCTCTTCATTGATGAATAAATTCCAGCAAGTTCATTTGCTGCCTTTGTTTCACTGATTTCTTTGAATGTTTTACCACCAGTTAATCTTGAGAAAATATCTTTAATAGTATTGTAGAATTTCTTTATTAAACTTGCTTGTTCTTGTGCTGTTTTGGCATTCTTTTCAGCAAATTCTTTAGCAACAGTAAATATATCTTTAATAACATATTTATCACCAACTTTAAGTTTAACCTTACCATTAGCCATATCTGCTAAAACTTCTTCAGTTACTTCTTTTTTCCAAGCATCTTCACTATCATACTCTTCTCTCTTGTATGTTAATGCTTTATTGTCAAACAATTCTTTAAATACAGAACCTTTAACATTTAATTCAGCATAAGCAAAATCAATGAACGCTTCTAATTCAGCACCCTTAAATAATGTGTTTATAGCACCATGACCTAATACTTCATGAGTGTATACAAATTTAGCAGTATCTTCAAAAGAAGCATTGTTTTTCTTAGATGTTTCTAAGATTTTATTTAATGACAAGAATGCTGTCATATTTCCAGTTTCATAACCTTCAATAAAGCCGTTAGCATTAGGTTCTCTTGCTTTTAATTCTGATATTCTTGCTAATTGTTCTTTACTGTAGATAGCATCATTACCTTCAAAATCCATTAAAACTTCAATAGATTTATTTTTATCTTTGTTTAAGGCGATGATAGATTTAGCAACATTTAAAACTGCTTCTTTTTCTTCTTTGGTGGATATTCTACCTCTTGATAAAACTTTTTCTAATATTTCATTAGTTTCAGCAATATCTCTTTCAATAGCAGCCTTTTTCTCTGCTTGAATTCTTGCTTCTTCTTCCATAACAAGTTTTTTAGCATTCTCAATAGAAGCCTTTTCTTCTTCTTCAAGAATTTTTTGCTGTTCTTTTTCAACTCTTAAATCTTCTTCAATATTATCTTTATTTGCTCTTCTGTTTATTTCTTCTTGTTTTGCTTTAGATTCTTCAAGTTTTTTCTTTATTTCTTCTAATTTTTTGTTTTCTTTTTCAATTTCAACTGCTTGTTTTTGAAATAATTCATCAGCCTTTTGTTCAAATTTCATTTCTTTTTTCATGGCTCTATCAGCAGCAAGTTCTTTTTGCTTAAATTCTTTTTGTTTTTTTGCTTCTAATCTTTTTGCTTCTTTTGCTAATTCAGTATTTTTCTTTTCAACAATTTTCTTTTCAATTTCTGCTGACTTAGTTCCTCTTTGTTGATTTCTAAACATATCAGCATCTTCCTTGTTAGAAGTAACAATTTCTTGCTCCATCTCACCAAGTAAATCAATAACTGAATCTTCTTTATCTTTCTTAATTTCACTTAAAGAATCAATAACAGGTTTTGCTTTTTCGTTTAATTCTGCTTTAACAGCCAACATTGTTCTGTTAATCATTTTAACTTCTTTACCATTTTCATCAAATTCTGTAAATGCTTGTCTTGTTTTGTCAGCATCTGATTTTCCAGAGTAAGGAACTTTAACTGCTGCTAATCTTGCTTTAACATTATCAACAGCATTAGCATCAAAGAATTTAGCCAATTCTTTTGCTACATTTCTTTCAACTCTACCAACCTTAACAAACTCTTGTTGTCCAGTTTTTTCATTTAAAGTATTTACATAAACTGCTGTATTTTCTGGAAAATCTTTAGTTTTTTCTCTAACCAATACAACTTCTTGGTCATCTTTTAAGTTTTTAACACTTGATAAGAATGGCTCATAATCAGAAATATTAATTGTGCTTAAAAATTCAACATTGTTTTTACCGTTATCATCTTTAACAACTGCTCTATCCCAAAAAGAATATTTTCCTTGAATTCTTTCAACAATATTCTTGTTTGCTGAAGAAATCAATGGTGATTGACCAGACAATAATGATTTTTCACCTTCTTGTAAATATTTTTTATAAGTATTAGCATCAGATAATTCATTAAGTTCTAATCTTTCAGTCTTGATTGGAACAATATTATCTGCTTTACCTTTTTGTGCTAATATTTCTTGTGCTTTAATAGTTTCATTTAAGGTTAATGGATATGCTAAATTATCTCTATCAGAAGGAACAATAATATCTATGTCTTGTTTTTGTTCTTTACCAGTTTCTTCATTTAAAACTCTTCTTGGTATAGTTCTTTGTTCAAATATAGTGTTAGGAGCAACATCAATATCATTTGTATCAACAGCATTCATATCTGCTGGTGTAACTACTTTTGCTTTATTCTTTGGTTCAGCAATAGATTGTTCTGTTATTGCTTGTTCTGGTTCTTGTTTAAGTGTTGGTTGTTCAGCAATAGTTTCATTATTTACTAATCTTTGTTTTTGAGCATCAATCATTTCTTGTAATGGAGAAACACCTTCTTGTAAAGGTTCATTTCTTTTGCCAATAACAATATTTCTACCATTTAAAACATTACCATTAGCATCATTTGCTTGTGCTAATTCAAAAGTATAATTTGGTTGAGTTTTTTGTAAAAATGCTAATCTTTCTTGTGCTTTATCTTGTGGTAAAGGTAATGAGAAATTTCTAACTTCTTGTTGAACTTGTGGTTGTGTTTCTTGTTGTGGTAAATTGGCATTTTTTCTTGCTTCTAATCCACCCATAATAGCAGATGGAACAGTGCCTAAAACACCACCTAATAACATTTTTTGTTGTCTTAATTCTTCATCAGCACCAGCATCTAATTGTCTTGAAACAACACTTTCTTGTAATCCTGCTTCAGCAACAGAAGGAATAACATCAACAGCAGCAGATTTAGCAGCACCACCTAAAAATGTTTTAGCACCTCTACCTAATCCACCAGTAGCCATTGAAATTGCTGTTCCACCTAATGATAATGGAATACTTTCTAAAGCAACATTTTTACCTTCTATATCTAATGTTTGTCTAATTTGTTCAGGAGTATATTTTTTATTTTCAAGTTCAATTGCTCTTCTTTGTTCAAATTCTTCTACATTACCACCAATATCATATGCTGTTAATCCACCAAGAACAGGAAGTGCTGTAGCACCACCAGTTAAAGGAATAGATGCTAAACCAATAGCAGGAACAACTGATTCACCTACAAATGAACCAATTTGTCCAGGAATAGATTGCTGTGCTTCTGGAGTTAATGATTGTGCATATTCTTGTGCTTGAAGTCTGTTTTCTTCAATTTTCTTATTAAAGTAAGGGTCTAAACCTAATTCTGTAGGAAGAACTTGTTTTGCTGCTTGAAATGCTGCTGCTGGACTTTGAGCAAACAAACCAGATTTTAAATTAGTTGTAAAAGCATCTAATGAAGAGTCGCTTGGTTTAGGTGGTTCTAATTGTGCTGTATCAATACCTAAAGCCTTAAGTTGTGATAATCTATCATTTGATGTTAATTGTTGATTAACTTGTGGTTGTTGTGCTTGTGGATTTAAACTGTTTAATAGTTTTAATTCTTCTTCAGTATATTTTAGCATAGAAAAACCTTATCGTGTATATAATAATACATTATATAAAAAAATATTTAAAAAGTAAATTATTTACTCTGTAAGGCAAGCAACTCATTTGCTAATTTATTTTTCTCTTCTACAGTTTTAGCATTATCAATCATTGATTTATAAGAACTAATTAAATCTAACTTTTCTTGCTGTGCTTTTGGACTTTGTGCTAATGGTTTAACTGTTCCAGTTGCTTCATCAAAAGAATATAAAACACCACCAGATTCAACTGTTTTTAGTTGTGATTTTTGTGGAGTTAATGTATTAAGCATTTGCTTAGCAACCATAGATTGATAATTTGCTTGTTGTTTCTGCTGTTCTGTAGCGTTTGGATTTAAGTTTACTTGTTGAGCATTTAATACAGAGTTCCATAAATCTTGATTTCTAAATGCTTGTTGTTGCTCTGGAGATAAAATCTTCATTTTATCAATCTGTTGTTGATAATTTCTTGCTTCCATATCAGCCAATCTTTGAGCAGTAACATCTTTCTGTTGAATATCAATGCCAAGTTCTTTCATTCTTTGGTCATATCCTTGTTTAGCCATTTCTTGAGCATTTAAATTACTCATGTTAGCAGCAGCAAGTTGTTGAGCAAAACCAGTATTTTTTAACTGTTTATTTTCTTCAGCACTTAATCCAGTTATTCCTAATTTTGATAACTCTTGCTGTGCTACCACCCTGTCTTGTTCAGACATTCTTGCTAAATTCTTTTCAATTTCAGTTGCTTGTTTATTTTTACCACCAGCCTGTGCTAAATTCATTATTGCTCTACCAAAACTTTGATTTGTCCAAGCATCTTGAATTTGTGAAGAAGCATCTTTTCTTAATGCTTCTGCTTGTTCAGTTTTAGACATTTTATCTAAATCTGATTGAGATAGTTTAGTTTGTGCTTGTGATTGTAATCCTTTTAGCATTTCATTATAAGCACCTAAATCAACTTGTGTTCCTTCTGCTTGTCTTGCTTGATTATAAGCATTTTGAATGTTTTGTGGATTGAATTGTGGTTGTCCTAAGTTAATATTAGTTGGTTGAATTTTATAAGCACCACGATTTAAAGCATTTAATTGTGATAAATAATCTTGTTGGGATTGATTTAGATTTGGTTGAGCATAATTAAACCTTTCTTGGTCAAGAAAATTAACTGGACTTTGAAAATTTTGTTGAGTTTGTTGCATGGCATTCAATGCTTTTGTTGTTGGTTTTGAAGTTGGAAATAAATTTACTATTTTTTCTCCAAGAGTTATAGGGTTGTATTTTAAAGCAAACTCATTAACACCACCAACTGCTGAAGAAAACAAATCAACAGGAATACTTCTTCCTTGTAAATTTTGTTGTTCTTGAGCATAAAACTTACTTAATTCATCTTGCTTTAATCCAGCAAGAGAGCCAGCAGGTCTAAATAAATAATCTGTGTATGATTGTGCTGGCTGAACACCATTAGTGTATTGATTTTGTCCGTTTGGGTTTGGTATAACTGCTCCAGTATTTGTGTTGTTAACTGATTGAGAATTAGTTGGAACTAAACCCATTGTTTGTTTTTGGTTTACTTGTGATGTTGGAGTTACTGTTAAAGCGTTTTGCTTATTTTGTTCATCAATTATATTAGCCATTTTAATTTTCCTTTAATTTATTGTGTAGAAGCAGTTGTTACTGATGTTGAACCAAGATTTACAATGCTGTTTATAGCACTTAAAGCAGCAGATGCTTGTGTTCCCATACTTTGCGCTAAAGCAGTAAATGTTCTAATTCTTTGTTCATCTTGACTTACAACTTGGTCTACGAAGAATTTATCATAATCATAGTTTCTTCTGTCAATCATGTTTGCTTTTTCTAATTTTAATCTATTTATAGTATTTACAGAATTATAATATGTATTTACAGCATCATAAAATGTTTTATAACTATCAACATAGCCAGAAGCATATCTTAAAGCAGGGTCGTTAACGGATAAAACATAAGACAAGTATTTAAAAGCACTTTCCATGGCAAGTGTTCTATAATTTCTTGCTTCTGAAATAGCAAATTTAATCCAATCAATCTTTAATTTAGCACTTTCAACTGCTATTGCTCTGCTTGAACCAGATATATTTTTGCTTCCTTGGTTTAAAATTAACATTTCTCTATACATTTCAACACCATTAGGCTCTATAAAACCCCTTGATGCCATTGATTTTCTATTTTCAATTATAATTTTATTATTTTCAAGATTTGTTCTTTCTCTTTCTGCTTCCCAAATCTGTCTTTCAATTTCTGGTGGTAAACCAATTGAGCCATTAAAAACACTGTCTACCAAAAACTTTTCTAAATTATCAAAGTTAGATGGTTTTGGCATGTAATCATTTATAAACTTACTAAATTCAGTAGGAACAGTTCTTGATAACAAATCAAATAGATAATGATACTTACTGTCAAATTCATTTCTTAAGTCTGCTATTGTGTTTAAATTTAAAACACTATTATCAATACCAAGAAACTCAACATCATTTAATTCACCATCTCTGCTTAATTCAGAAACAGCATAAAGCATTCTTCTTGCTTCATAATCTGCTGAACGAGAGTAATCTAATGACTCTTGTTTGTATTGAGCAGCATTTGTTATTGCAAAATTAACATAATAATCTAAAACTTGTTCTGGTGATAGTGAACTTGTAGCCATATTTAAACCTCTAATCTTTTTCTATTATACATATATACCAAACAAAAGTAAAATTAAGTTATTTGAGCAGTAATGACTCTATAAACTTTCATTTGTTCTAATTCAAAATCAGTTTGTTCGTCATTTGTTAATTCAAATTGCCAAAAAATTGCTTTTCTTCCCTTACTTAAAACAATTCTGCTTGAAACTATATCATCAGATTGGTTTAATATTCTGTATGTTTCAACCTTACCATCATTTGCTTTAACATTTAATCTTAATGTTCCGTCAGATTTTTGATATAAAATAATATCTCTTACATAAGACATAGAACCTAAACCACTAACATCAATTTTACCAGTTAAAATTCTTGATTGTATTTCTTTGGTATCATCTAAATTTCCTTCTAATCTAAACAATCCTAAATCATTAACACCATAGTATTTATCATTTAATTTAGCAAAACTATTAAAACTAAAATTAGAATATCTTGAAAAAGCATTTGTTTCGTAATTAACAACCCAACAATCTAATGTTTCATCTAACTCTAAACTACCATTTACTTCTTTGTATGAACTTATAAAAGAATTTATATTGTAATTTTCAGATATTTTTTGTAAATATTCAGCATTTGTTGATACTGTATTAGATATATTGTAGTTATCTTCAATTATAATAGATATTAATTTTCCAGCATTAACTGTGTCTTGAATAGAATAGTTTTCACTAACAACAGCATTTGTTCTGTTTTTACCTATTAAACTATCTATGATATTAAAATTTTGAGTTAATAGTTCTTGAAAACCAAAAACATTGGTATTTGTAAAACTAAAACTTTCACTTATTGTTACTGGATAATCCATAATAAATTCCTAAATATCTTATATTATATTAAAATTGACTGCTTTAAATCAAATCAAGGATTTCCAATAAAGTTTAAATCAACATAATCAGTTATTGGACTATAAACATCTTCTTCAATTAAACAGTTATTAGTTGAAGTTTCAGTTTTATTAAATGATAATCTGTCAAAATTAACAATAGCATTTATTGTGTCATCTACATAATAGCAAAACATGTTATTTTTAACATTTAAAACTAATCTAACATTTATATATTCTGTATTTAACCTAAATAAACTTTCAATATATTCAGAAAAATAAAATTTTGAACGAAGATTATCTTTTACTGAAAAACCAGTATAATAATCTGATGGATAACTAATTAATTCTCCATATATCAAAGAATTCATTTCTTGTATATAACCACTTCCAGATATGATATTTAAAGCATCTTGTGTGAATTGTGTAGGGTAGATATAAATTCTTTCAAATGGCTTAAATTCACCAACAAAATCATCTATTAATGTATTATATAAACCAAAGTAAGAAGATTCTAAATATAAATTTGTATTAGAATATGTTTCTGGAAAAATATATCCATTTGTAGATATTATACATTCTGTTAATGGAAACCTATATCTATCATCATTAAAGTTATCTTCAGTATCAATAATATCTGTAAATGCTAATCCAGTATAATAACAAATAATAGAATTTCTGTTATCCATTGGAACAACAACTTTTTCACCATAACCAAAACCATTTTCTTTGTTATGAATATCTAATTTTAATGTTGTTGTATACTCTGTTTGAGTTCCATTTAATACTTCATATGTATCTTTTAAAATATATTTACCAAAAGTGTCAGCATAATTATTAACATTTTTATATAATATCTTTACACTTTGGTCAACTGTTCCTACATTTGTGTCTGATGTATATATATTGAACTCTGAATTATCTGATATAGTATAAAAATTAACAATAGCATTATTTGTTATGATATGTTTAAAATTATTATTAATAAATGATTTCATTGATTCATTATCAATTCCATTTACAACTGTAGGAGTTCCATTAATATCATATCTTCTTGAAACATTTTTAATATCCATAACACCAACACAAGTTAAATGTTCATTTACCTCTACAATGTTTGGAAACTTTTCTAATAAATTAATTCCATTAACTGATATGTCGCTAATATTAGCAGTTTCAGAAGAATAATCAGAAACACTTGATTTAACAACATAAACAGGAGCAAAATCTATAAATCCTGATTCATTTATTACTAATTCACCAAAACTAAAGTTTTTACATTTGTTTTCAACTTCATCTGGAAAATATAAACCACTGTTTCCTTCTAACCAAGATAATCCACTACTTGATAAATTAGAATTCATTCCTTCCAAAAGTTCGTGAATACTTGCTGAATACTCATAAATATAATCTTTTTGTTCTTTATATTTAGGGTCTGTTAAATATGTTGAAGATTGCTTAAAAGTATCACTAAACACAATCTTTCTACACTTTATTTGAATTCCATAAAGATATGTAAAAGCAATATCATAGCATGTATTGTAAGCATTTACAGTATATTCAAATTCTTTACCCCTTGAAGTTGTTTCTTCAATATAGTTTGTAGGTGTGTTAGAAAATAACCAACCACATGAATTAAAAAATGGATTTTTTGAATAAAATTGTTGCATATCAGTAGAATTTAATAATTGATATGTTGTTTCATCATCATAAACATAATCACTTAATTCTGCTGGTATAATAAAATCTGTTTTTGTTAGTAATTGATTAAAATATCTTAAATCTTGATGTATTGTTTCATCTAAAAAGTCTATATTGGTTAAATCCTGTCTACAACCTAAACCTGGATTATTATAATTTAAAGTAACATCTGGAATTAATGTATTTAATGCTTTTCTTATAAACACACCATCACTTGATATTTTAATATTTCTTAATTGAACTTCTTGTTGTTTTTGATAATATAATGTAGAGCCATTTATTTCTTCTTGTTCTACTGAATATTTAACACTTTCAAGCAACAATCCATCAGTTCCATTAAAACCAAAGTTATAACCAATTTCTTTGTTTTGTCCTAATAAATTTTGAATAGCATATTTCATTAAACCACTGTATTTAGATGGTTTAATAAATGAATGTTGTGTTTTTGTTCCAACATCATAACCTAAATCACTAACAAAAGAGTTTGGTGGAATATCATGCTCAAGTAAATCAGAGAAAGTGGTATCTTCTCTTCCGTAAAACTCTCTTAATGCTTCATTAATTATATCATTTTTTCTTGTTAAACCATTAACATAATTAACTGTTTTTTCTTTTGTTTCTTTGATGCCTTCTATTGATATAATACCAATATTAAACCTTACTTCTATGGTTATTTTAGCATCAAGTAAATTAAAAAATCTTCTATCAAAGAAAATTCCTAATCTTTTAGTATCATCAATAAGTTGAGTTAATTTTCTACGAGCAAAGGGGACATATTTTACAGCAGTATCATAGTCCCCAGATATATTGAGTTTTTTGTTAGTTCCAATTAAAGAACTATCCATTTAAACACCTAATTAAGTGCTTGAACCAGCAAATACATATTCTACAGTCAATGTATCGCCAGCAGTTAAAGATTTAGCACTGCTAAACAATGATGCAGAAATCAAACTTCCAGCAGTAGCATTCTTAACTGAAGATGTTGACATGAAAGCACCTCTTACTGTTCCAGAAGCAGAAGCAGTAAACACAGCCTTGCTTGCTGTATTGCTAACAGAAGCACCTGCTACAACAGGATTATATTGAACTCTTGCTATTTCAGAATAAGTTGTAAATTCTGAAGCAGAAGTTAAAAATGTTCCCATAACATCTGTTGATACTGGTGTGTAGTTATTTGAATATAAACCAATATATAAAGATGATGCTGCTGCTCCACCAAAAACCACATTGTTAATATATCCTAAACCTTCTGTTGGAACAATATTCTTGAACTCATCAACAGATATGATTTCACCATCTTTATTTGCGTGTGTTATTCTATAAATACCACCAAATTTAATTTTACTTTCCATAATTATTCCTTTAAATAATATTAATTATATTAAATTGTTAATTTTAAATCAAATTATCTTCATTATTTTTGTCAAAAGTTTGGAATGAAGATTTTTCTCCATTTTCTTTTAATGAGAATATAACTTTATCTATACCGTTTTTCTTAATCTTAACAGAAGAGCCTTCAGTATAATTTTTACTAAAATCAATTTTATCTTCTGACATATTTTTTAAACCACCTTGATTATCACCAATAATATAGCCTTCAGAAGATAACCAACCAACAGTTTTATCATCTTCAAACAATGTTCCTTTTATGGCAGAGTGTTCAAAAATCTTAACTAATTGCATGTTCTGTGTATCTTCTGGATTTCTTGTTTGTAAGAAATATGTTGCTGTTTTTGTTACTACATAAACACCATTATCAACAGCCTTCATTAAAACAATTTCAGAACCATCAATACCCATATATAATGTAGGATTACACTGTCTATAATCTCTATCATTAGAAAAATACAAATAATTTCCTTTTGTTCCCCAAATTCTACCATTAGCAAAACATAGATTTTCAAGTGCTGGAATAGCATCAGATATTTCTTTTGGAGATTTTGATACTTTATCATAAGCATCTATTTCTACTTCATATCCAGATTTAGCAAAATATAACTCTTCACCATTTAAAGAAGATATATAAAAGTTAGCACTTGTTGACTGTGAACTTGGAATACAGTTTGCTGTTATATTGAAATTATCATAAGCAACATCTATAACAACAGATAATGGGTGTATTGCTGTTTCATAGTTTCCATAAAGGTAAGAATAGTTAACTAAATATCTACCTTTTTTCATTAAACCAGAACCTTCTTCACCAACAACAACTTCACATTGGTCAGTAGGAGATTTAATACCCCATGATTCTAAATTTCCAAATTTATTTATTTTATGAGTATAATTTTCAGTAGCAAAATATAATTCACCAGCAACTTCTACATAATAAACTTGTGAATTTGTGTAATTGTTTATTAAAACTTCTTCAATTAAATCTTCACCAACTCTAACAAAATTGGTATCTTTAACATAATATAGTTTATTTTTAAATGAGAATACTGAATGACATTTACCTTCAATAAGTTTAACATAACCATCTCTGCTTTTTACAGAACCATCTTGTCTTATGTCCACATTTAAAGCATCAACCAAAGCATCAGTAGGAAGTTGATATTCATCAATTCTATTTACTATACCTTGCTTCCATTTGCCAAGAGTTAACAAATCAGATAGTTTTCCGTTTGATTCTTGACTATATTTTCCTCTGTTGCTAATTGGCATGCTTAACCTCCAAAGAAGAACATTTGATTATTTCTTCCAGAAGCAGCAGCAAATTGATTATCACCAAATTCTTCCATAAATTTAGAATAATGGAATGAAGAAATATCCATTTGTTCTGCTTCAATATCATTCTTTTGATACATCTTGTATAAAGCATAATGAATAAGTTTTGAATGATACTGTTCTGGAATTTCTGGAATATCAGAATTTAATCTTAATGACTTTAATGGCATATAGCAAACAGTTAAATTAATAAAATTCTTTTCAGTAGGAATTTTAGAAACATAAAAACTATCATTACTCATACCATAAATAATGCCTTCAACAGCACCTTTTTGCATTGATATTTTCTTTTGGCTTTCATTTAAATTTTGAAAATCAGCAGCACAAAGTTTTTTCTGCTCTAAACCTAAATACATTCCTTCAATTTTTAAAATTTTGTTAGAAAACTTATACTCTCTAACATTGTTTTTTAATTGAATTCTACATATTCCGTCTACACCACCAAGGAAAGGTGTAACTGTAGTAAAACTGTTAGTAGAATTGATTATAGGAATCATGTTGTTATATAAAGAACCGTTTCCTTCTGCTGGCTTTAATGTAATAATGTTATTTGATAATGTTGCTTCAAAATATCCAGAATCATTTATTTCATTTGCTAATATAGCAGCAGTTGTTAAATCATCAACTGTATAATTAACTGGATTTGATATTATATTTACATTATTTACTGATATTGAATTTATAGTTCCAAAAGTACCAAAAACTGTAATTTGACAAGAAGAACGAGTTTCACCTAATGATAATGAAGAAGATTTTAATATCCATGGAGCAAACCTACATGCTTCAACTTGTCCTTCATTTACATATTGAACAATTTCTTCATCACTCCACAAATAAGAATATTCAGACACATCTTGTGCTACTGCTCTTATATTTTGTTTAATTTCGCCTAAATTCATTTTGATACCTTTTAGTTATAACTTACCAGTTCATTAAGTCATCGTCTTGTTTTTCAACCTTGCATCCAGTAACATATTCTCCGTTAGGTTTTTTAACCTTAACATATTCATTATGGTCTAATTCCCACTTTTCACCATAAATAACTTCACCTGCTTCTTGTGCTTTTGTATTGGTTTTAGTAACTTTTTTTGTATCCATTAAATCGCTCATTTTTATACCCCTAAAATTAGTATAAAAATATTATACAAAAAAAAGAGAGTTTATGCAAACTCTCTTCTTCTATATTTTAGATTAAACTAAAATTAAACTTTACCAACGAATTTAACGATTCTGTTGTCAGTAATCTTGCTGAAAGCACCGATGTATCTCCAGCCGATTTCCATGTTTCTGCCAATGTCAGTTTCAGTTCCGATAACAATGTGTTCTGGCTCAACAACAACTTCCATACCAACTTCGTCACCGAAGAAGTAAGCGTTTGTAGAGTTAACATTGTTCTCTTCTACGAATACAACACCATATATCTCACCAACAACACCTTTAACGAATCTCATGAAACCAGTTTCGGTATTTTGATTGATGGAAGTTAATTCCTTCTTGATTGGCTGTAAAACTAATGGGGAAGCAACACAGTAAATCTTACCTTCTTTTAAAGGCATACGATTTGCTCTTATGTATGAAGAAATTGCTAACACATGGTCTAATGTTAAATCATATGCTGTATTTCCTACAGTTGTTCCGTCAGTTGTAAAAGAAACTAATGAAGCAGATGTTGGAGTAGCAACTAAATTGCTTACTGCGAAAACTTCATCGTGGCAAACTTTGTCTAAAGAACGAGCAGCCTGTTGAGCCAACTTGTTTCTGAAGATGTCTTCAATTGGCAACTCAGAAATGTTCTTTAATTTGTTTGTGTAATTGATTTTGGAAGCGTATTCTTCAACAGTTACAGAAACCTTATCAATAGATGGGTCTGCTACTGGGGACTCAACATTTTCAGCCACTGAACCAACTAATGGTAAATCACCGATGATAGATACTGTGAAAGTATCACCAGCATTTTTACCCATATTCATCATTCCCTTCTTACGAACGAACTGACGATATTGACGGTCAGAGTCTGCCAAACCTTGGAAGAACTTCTTGCTAAAATATTCGACTGCTTTAGTCTTTGAACCATTTGTATCACTTAAAAACATAATAATCTCCTAAAAAAAGTTAAGTGTATAATTAAATTGTTTGACCAATTGACTTCAAGTATTCCTTGTAAGCATCAACTTGGTTAAACTTTTTGCTTGCTGCTGGTTTCCCAGCGTTTGAAGAACTTGAAGGCTTTACTGCTTGCCTTTTTGTTTCTTCTGCTTTACTTACATCATCTTTCAGGCTATCAGATACTTTTGGAACTGGTTTAGCCGTAGAACTACTTGCTTTATTTCCACCTACAACACGCATTGTGCTATTGTATGCTTCTTTAAACAAGTCTTCAGGGTTGAGATGTTTACCCGAGTTTTGTAACCTTACGAATTTTGCTTGATATAAATCTAACAAATCTTCATCAGATGTAATTTTCTTTCCTTCTT
>JACCDQ011250414.1_pt1 | contig 33440 bp, 25 predicted proteins | sample 7446031 | NCBI WGS metagenome assembly JACCDQ01 (sample SAMN15323442, study PRJNA562643) | freshwater metagenome | isolation source: river surface water | place: USA:Blue River Watershed | collected 2017-08-17 | reverse complement strand
TGAGTACATTAAACCCACCACGACCCACGCTCTGTGTTCCGTAATTTGAAAAATACGCATTCAATGTATACGATGTAGCAGATTGGTTGGGTATATGTACTGACCAAGCAGGTTTAAAGTTAGTGTCAGTTAAGTCGGATGACGTGCTAGAACCATAAGTCATCATAATTTGACCTAAATATGCGGACCAGTTTGCATATGAACCGGTTCTGATATATCCCAATGCGGAGTCGCCCATGTTTCCGCTGGCTGATGCTGCACCGCCATGTGAATGAAAACATAATTTTAAATAAGGCTGAGCACCCTTATTTGACGCAGTATAAAAATCAGCCTTCCATTGAAGGTCGAACGTTGTCTGACTGTTCATACTAGTAAACGTAGCAGATGACGGGACGTTATGACTTGCACTTGTTGTCCAGCCGCCTGCTTCGGTGTTTGCGTCAATACTTACTATACAGTTTTTTGTGTTATCAACTGTTCCAGTGTTGTTTACGTATGGATTAACCGTCAACGATGTTGTATTAGCAGCAGCCGTAGCGATTGCCGTTACGCAACGTAAAAAATTTACGTAGATTGCATCACCTGATGCAGTGTTATTAATATAAGGGTCGAAAGTTACAATCATTGTTAATCCACTAATAAAGAAAAATCGTTTACAGTAAGTCTATAAAGATTTGAACTATCTTTATACAACTTTGAACCAGCCATTGCATTTATTGGAAGTTTATAAACTCCGTATAACAAATGATACACGTTTGAAGACTGGGAAGCGTAGGTGAATACTGGATTTTCAGTTATGATGACTTTTCCTTGTGAATCATAACGTTTTAACGGTGTTAGAACATACATACTAGTCACAATGGTACCGTACGATAACGAATCAAAATTGTAGGTGTACGGAATAATTCCACCAGTGTTTGTTTTAAAGTTAATAACGTTGGTCATATCTTGAAAAGCCATTAACATACTTGAAGTATATGCACGTGATGTTCCATTATGGCCCATGTCAAAAATACCCAACTGGAAACTAGATTGAGTAGAGTTAAAATATATCATTTTATCATTGATGATGATATCTAATCCAACTGGATAATATGGATCAAACGTGTAAAGACCGTGGTTAACTGTTTGCGCTGATGTGTTGAGTAGTGTATCTGTGCCACTAGTGTACCCTTGAGCCAATGTTAACGTAGTCAACATCGTAGAATCAAATGTCAATCTAAAATAGTGAGTGTACGTACTTTCAGTATGATGTTTTTTACTATAAGTATACGTTGTTCCGTTCACCCGTGAATAAATGTTTGCAGGATACGACCCGTAAATCTCACTGTTGTCTCTGGCATTGGTACTTAGTTGGCTAACGGAGGTTATAGTGCCTTGAATAATACCATCCAAATCAGCTTTCAAATCGGCGATTGTTGTACCTGAAGTAGTTCTATACCTGACTAGCATTACGGTGTTCCTTCTTCCGATGTCTCAACTGGTGGAACTTCCTCAACTACAGGTTCGATTATTTCCGGAGTTAAATCCACGATTTCTTCAAAATAAGAAGATACTAGATTGCCCACTAAGTCGCTGTACACAACACAAGTGTTTTCTAAATTAACCACTACTATACTTACCAAATCAGTACCTGCATCTTTGATGAATTGTTCAGTGACAGTTGATGTTTCCGTAGGTAAATTGTTCACAACTCGGTAAACTTTACCTTTAGTCGATCCAAACATTGATTGGTAATATGCTTTATTCATAATCTTATATTTATCGTTATACTGCTACGTATTGCAAATCCATGCGTAAATCGCTGCCATCACCCGAAACAATGTTTACTGTCAAATAGTCACTAGTAGACAATGTAATATTCGCTGAGGTTTTAGTCAAGGTATATGAATTTGCGGATATAGTAAATGCGCCCACATTTGACCCATTCTTACATAGTTGGAATGTCATATTTGCAGTAGGTGCAGTACTTAAACTTGCAGACACATTGCTAATGTTGACGTTTCCAGGTGGATAGTAACGTGATGTTCCGGTAGAAGCACTAATGTTTCCAGTAGTGTGCATGGTGATGTATCTAGGGCTCGACAAAGTTCCTGTCGCTGCCGCTACAGTAATTGCGTTTGCAGTAAGCACGCCGTTAGTAGTAGTAGCAGTTGATATTCCACCAGTAGATGATATAACTAATGCAGTTGGGTTAGGTTCGGCTACTGTCGCTGGTGGGACAAAAGCGATAGCTCCAGAAGTTACATCAGTTTTGATTTGCGCTCCGCCTAAGTCAATCGTATTACCTGACAAGAACAAGTCTTTGAATCTATTTGTGCTGTTGCCCAAATTGTATGTTACGTTTGCAGTTGGAACGATATTCCCTGTAACACTGATATTGTTTACGGAAAGAGTATTAGATGATTTGTTGAATGTGAACTGGGCGCTATTACCAAAACTTCCACCGTCATTAAACAATACTTGAGTGTTTGATCCAACAGGTGTAATAGTTGCTACTGCTACTCCCAACTCACGAATCTGAATCTTAACCCCATATCCAGGTGCTTGTGTAAATGTTAGCGTTGACCCAGAAACAGTATAGTCAACAGTTGGTGTTTGTACTAGACCGTTTTCAGTTACAAGAATGTTTGTAGCATTTACCCCTGCGGATACTGTATAAGTTGCTTGTACACCATCTGCGGTGTAATTTCTAACTGTTAGATTACCTGATCCAGAAGTCACGCCCATTTGCGTAGTAACTTCGATTGATGAACCATCTGCAGGTGCTTCACTGAATGTAATTTCTGCACCTGATAACGTATAAGCATTGCGTAGTTGTAATGCACCGTTATAGTTAATAAAAGTTTGATTGATAGACTGGGGAGTAACGCTTAACGTGTACACTGTTGTCGTACCGTCGCCAGTGAATGTGTCAACTGATGTAACTGTAGATTCGCCGCCAGAAGATGAACCGCCACCTGATGCTTGCTGTACCCAAGATAAGTTTCCTGTACCGTCAGTAGATAACACGTAATTAGCAGTACCGCCTGATAATTTTAAGTTATCAGAACTGATAGTAATATTACCTGGACTTAAATTACCAGTATATGTTGGTAAGTACGATTCTACGTTTGAGTTTGCGTATGTTACAGGTGCACTAGCAAATACACCGTTACCATATAGAACATTACTTGCATTGCCATCTTGATTAATCGTAGCAATATTACCGATGCCAGTTACGTTTGCAACTGCAACACTATTGGCTGTATCAGCAACGTTTGCATGAGAAGCATTTGCTACTACACCAACAACGTTTGCTGCGGCTACACTATTTGCAATCGCTGCATATTGAACAGGACCATTTACGTTTGCACCATCGACACTGTATGCGATGTTTGCGATGTTTGCAACTACTGCTAAGTTATCAACAAATGACTTTGTTACTCTGTTGTCGATTGCAGTGTTTGCACGTGCAACAGTATAATATAGATTAGTGCCTTCAGTTACATCACTTGTTGTTTGTAATGCTAACCATGTGTTTGCAGTTGAATTAAAATCAGTTGTACTCAACTTACCTGCAAGGGCAGTCGTAATTGTGGTTGAGTAATTTGCATCATTACCCAAAGCATTTGCAAGTTCACCCAGAGTATCTAGTACACCAGGTGCAGAGTTAACTAAGTTAGCAACTGCATTACCCACATAACTTTCAGTCGCATAACCTGCTAAATCAGCAGTTTGCAATGCAGTATCAGCTAATGCACCTTGGGCAGCAGTAGCATATGCGTTAGCGTCGGTTGCGGCAGCTGTGCCCAATGTTGGTTTGTTAGTCAAGTCAACATAACTACCACTGAACAATGTGGGCTTGTTTGCTAGTGATGCGTACTCACCATCAAACAAAGATGGCTTACCGGTTAAGTTTGCGTATGTTCCATCAAACAGTGTAGGCTTATTAGCCAATGAAGAATACTCACCGTCAAACAATGTAGGTAAGTTGTTTAAATCTTCGTAGTTTCCTGATAAAGCTACAGTAGATAAGTCAGCGGTATTTGCTTTTGCCGAAATATTTGCTGCGACTAGGTACCCGGCATCGTTAGTAAATGCACTAACGTTTGATGGTACTGTTGGGATTGTAGGCTTGTTAGTTAAGTCGGTATAGCTTCCAGAGGTTGCTACTGTTGCCAAATCAGCAGTATTTGCTTTGTTTGCTAAACTGTTTGTAATTGAAGTTGAAAAACTAGCATCGTTACCAATCGCATTTGCTAGTTCACCCAGTGTATCTAACAGAGCAGGAGCAGAATTAACTAAATTAGCGACTGCATTGCCCACATAACTTTCAGTTGCAAAGCCAGAAAGATTCGCAGAAGTAATGAACCCTGAATCATTGGTTAAATCGCTTACATTTGCAGGGATGCTAGGTTTGTTTGTTAGGTCAACATAACTACCACTGAACAGTGTTGGCTTATTAGCAAGAGATGCATACTCACCGTCAAACAATGTTGGAGTGTTTGTTAAGTCAAGATATGAACCACTAAACAATGTTGGCTTGTTTGCTAATGATGCATACTCACCGTCAAACAAAGATGGCTTACCAGTTAGGTTTGCATATGTTCCGTCAAACAATGTTGGAAGACCATTTAAATCGGTGTAGTTACCAGATAAAGCGACAGTAGATAAGTCAGCGGTATTTGCTTTGTTTGCTAAACTATTTGTAATGGTAGTAGTAAAACTAGCATCATTACCCAATGCATTAGCAATCTCACCTAGTGTGTCTAGTACACCGGGTGCTGAGTTGACTAAATTAGCAACTGCGTTTCCCACATAACTTTCAGTTGCATAACCTGAAAGATTGGCTGCAACTAAGTAACCTGCGTCATTTGTAAGTTCGCTAATATTGTCACCGGATTGCAACGCTGATTCTGCTAAAGTACCCTGTGTACTTGTTGCAAAATAAGTATCACTATGACCATTAAGAGTATTTGCATTGATACCTAAATTATCAATGAATGTTTTTGTTACGCGGGCATCAATTGCTGAATTTGCATTAGTGTCAGTATAACTTGCAGGTAATCCAGTAAGTTGTGAGCCGTCTCCCACAAAGAAGTTAGCGGTTAAAGTACCTGTTGTTTTGTTAAATGTTAGATTTGCGGAACCGGCAAAACTGTTACCGTCGTTAAATTGTACTTGAGTGTTAGTGCCTGCGGCGTTTGTTGTAAAGGCGTAAGGTGTACCGTTTGCGTATAGCAAATGGTCTGTTTTTATGTTTCCTGCTGATACATTTCCTGTGCTAGAAATGCTGTTTACGACATAATCGCCTGTAATGTCAATTCCATGCGATTTAATTACTGTAATCGGTGACGCCATATTATAACCCTTATATACTATTTATCTAAGGGTTACATCCAATACTCTTGGGGCTGTTTGCTGCCTCCGGGCTGAACAACGTAGGTGTTCATTACGCCACCTGACATAGTAGTTGTAGTGTTGCTTCTAGGTCCAATCATACCACCGGACTGAGAGTTAAATGCAGAGGTAGCTATTGTCTTTTGAACTGTGTTTGCGTCTAGTGTTGCACTTGAAGTTGCTGCCATAGCAGTGCTTCCTGTTTTGGTACTAGTTCTATTAACATTGAGAACGGTCTTCTGATTATTCGTCAAGTCCAAAAGCGCACCACTTGTTGCACCCATTATAACTCTGTCCATAACAACAGGTCTCACTGTATTAGGAGCCGTAGTCAACAATACTGAAGTTGCCGGACGTCCTACATAAGTCGTGAAAGCTACTGGGTATGATATATTCCACATTGCTGCATATCCACCAGAAATTATTGATATCGATCCTGAAAGTAATGTTCTTAACGGAGTAATTGAAATAGATCCTGAGTTATTATTGATGGTAAAATTACCAGTCAACGATGCACCGCTTATCTCTGCCGAAGTAACACCGGAAATAGTGTATGCCACTGTTGAACCGTTAGCTAAACCAGTAGTTCGTAACGTAATAGTAGTCGCTACTCCCGAATAAAATATGCCAGCTGAACTATATAGTCCTGCGGGCATAGTAATAGCACCGTTCCATGCATATGTACCAGAGTACACACCTGCCGTTGTAACACCGGTAGTTACATAAGTTGCTGACACTGTTTGACTAGCTAGAGTACTTACTTTTACTGAGTTGCCTGCAGGTGCGACTGTGTTAAACACGCTAGAGGTAATAGTCATACCGCTGCCGCCGGTATAATCAGACAGCGGAGCGGCGCCAAACTTAAATGTACAATTATTAACTTGTGAAGTTAATGAACTTTCATTGTCATATATCAGTGACCAAGTGTTATTTGCGTTAACTTCAGTGAAACCGCAATTATAGAAATTACCTTCTAAATTGCCAACTGTTGCGGAAGCACAGAACAATGCAGTTGCATAGTTAGCAGTTCTTCCTCCGTTATTTCTTTCAAATATTGCTCCGTACACAGCAGAACCAGAGTTTTGAAAGTTAGCTAGGTAGGGTCCATATGACATTGTAGCATCACTAAACTGAATTTTTACTTGTCCAGGACAACAAACAAATACTCTAGGTTTATTACCATCAGTCAATGCGGCTGTGGCGTATGAACTGCCAGCTGTGATTGGAACTTCAACATATGTTCCTGCTAAGATTACAATCGTTATGCTTCCTGTGTTTGCGGAATTTGCTGACACTGCATATGCGATTGTTTTATATGCTGTGGCTATACTATTACCATTGTTAGTATCACTACCACTAGTACTTACATATTTCACCGTCGTAGCAGTTGCTACTAGATTGTCATAGTATATATCGGGAAAATTGTAAGACGCTAATTGGTTAACAGCCATTTATTACACCTTAGGTACTGCCATTCCCACACGGTCAGTGTATCCTGTCCATAATGGCCACACTGCATATACTTGATTATTGAATATAAATTCATCACCGGGTGCATAATCACCGTTGAAAATATAGAAGCCTGATTGGTCAGACATATTACCGCCGAAGCAACCGTATGTGGTATGTCTCCATACAATAGGTAGCATTGCAAAACCAGTGTTAGTCAAATCTGCTGTAGGGTATCTAGCATTTGCTGTAGTAGTTAAACCTACGCCGTATGTTGCCGACCTACTATTAGTTAAATCCGTGCTTTGGTTACCGTAGTTAGCGGTAACATTCAATGCAGCGTAATCGTTATACCTACCGTTAACTCCCCAAGTAACCTGTGGGTTAGAGATTAATGCAAACGAACTTGATTGTGCTGGTAATTGATTGTATAAGTTCATTGCAATGAATGGAGTTAATGCTTCAGTTTGCATGACGTTTTGTATAGAGGTATAATCATTGTTCAAACCAAAGCCCAAACCTTGACCTGATCCTCTAGCCTGAGAAACTAATACCGGAATTATGCCAGATAATACGTTATTCGTAATATCATATCTAGTGTATTGTGATGCTAAGAAGGGTCCTACTTGTTTAGTGCTATCTGAATAAGTTGTTCCCCATCCGTTATTAAAAGAGGTAGCTACTGTTGCTGACCACAAAATAGCCTTATCAGTCATATAGAACCAGAACGTGCGGATGTTGTCTTTGCCGTTACTGTTAGATACAATACTTGCCCCGGTTGAACTATTGACTAATGTTAGTGCAGTACCAGTGGCAGCAACAGCGTTAGTTGATGTAATTGCAAGTTGCGAACTAGTAATATCTCCACCAGTAACACCGGTACCTGTTGCAAAGCTAAGTACACCCGCAGCTGGCGCAGATTGCCATTGAATATAATATTTTCTACTGGAAGTCATTGACATTGATGCTACAGTTTGTGTTTGTCCTACTGTATATAAACCAACTCCACCGTATGTACCTGAAATAAACCCAGTGATATAGGTGCCTGCAGTGATTCCTGAACCAACCAACAGTTGACCAATTACAATAGTTCCACTTGCTACTGCGGTAACGTTCAATGTAGTAGATGCGATACTTGCAGTAAATGACGCATTACCGTCATATACTGTTTGTTCGAGTGTCATGTTGAAATCGTTAGGTTGTGTGCTAGATCCTACTTTTGCAAAATGTGCAACTGATGTAGTTGGACTATTTGTTCTGATAATTTCACTATTAGCTGAGTCAAAGTTGGCAGTAACTGTAGAATGCCAAGTATTTGTAGTATAAGTACTTACTAATGATGATACACTAGTAATTGCAGGTGTATTAATGATGGCAGTGACCATTCTCATAACTTGAGAAATGTTAGTGTTTGCCGTGAAAGATAATTTTAAATACATGTTAATCCTTATGTTTTGGGTATCGCAATACCTAAACGGTTAGTGTAGCCTTGGAAGCTTGGCCATATTGCATATGTGACCCCGTTAAATGTAAATTCATCACCTGGAGAATAATCACCGTTAAACACATAGAATAAACCTTGACTAGTCATGTTTCCGCCGCTGTTACCATATATGTTACATGACCAAGTCATAGGTAGCATTGCAAAACCAGTAGACTGTGCGGTACTATTAGGCCAGCGCTGGTATGCAGTAGTTGATAATACTTTGTTTATTTCAATCCCTACTCTGCTTCCTGAGGTGTTGTATGTGCCTACTTGGCTAGCTGTAGTTAATCCATAGACTTCATTTGTCCTAGAACCGCAACCCCAGTTTACTAATTGATGAGTTAACAAGGGCCATGCTGTGCCAACATAAGGTGCTGCACTTACCATGTTCATAGCCTTGAATACTGAATTAAGATTACCTGTATATGCAGCATTCAACGCATCATTGTAATCTGCTGCTAAACCCCAACCCGTACCAGTACCTCGTGCAGGGTTTGTATATATTACCGGCACAATACCGTTGCTACTCGTATTGTGATAGTCAAATCTTGTATATTGAGTTGTAATCCATGGACCACCTTGAATAGTACCATCACCGTATGTTACTCCCCAACCGTTTTTATAACTTGTTCCGTGGGTTGTTCCCCAGATAAAGCACTTGTCAGTTAGATATGCCCAGAAGGTATAAATGTTACCCATTTGTGTTGATGGCATTATGGTACCGCTGTTGCTGTTAGTTATCGTAAGTGCCGGAGTTGAGTCAGTCGTAGTACTTGCGTTTCCCAAATTTAATGGATAAGAACTAGTTGACATTGAGCCGCCTGTTATACCAGTTCCATAATATGCAATACCGGAGTTAGTTGTAGTCTTACTAGCAATTTGAGTATAGTACTTTGTAGAAGCATCGTATACAGTTTGTTCCAAAGTAAAGATATGTGATAAGGGATATGTTGCGCTGGCACTATCTCTACGATAGTTAGCAACAGTTGTTGTTGGGCTGTTTGTTCTGATGATTTCGCTGTTGTTTGCATCAAATCCCGTAGTCAAGTCTGCATGATAGCTTGCGCTTGTGAATCTTGCTACTAATGTTGCTACACTAGTAATACTTGAGGTGTTTACAATATCAGTAAACACTCGAAGTACTGTGGGTAGACTAACAGCAGAAGTATAGTTTAATTTTACATACATAATTAATGACCTTATTCTGGTACAACAGGAGGTTCGACTGGTACATCAGTCACTGCTGTTACACTCAAACCAAATTGCTCAGGAATCACTGTTCCTTTTTTAACTACAAAATAAACAGTAGGTCCTGTTACTCTAAACCATAAATTATCAAGACCTTCGATTTTCTCAAATGTATAGTCGGCGAATCCCTGGTCCCCTAGTGCTTCTGCAAAAGTAGCGACATAATAATCATTTTCCCATGGCTTCAAATGAGCGGGGAAGAATGTTGATATAAAATTTTCATAGTTCATGTGTGTTCCTTTTAACTGTAAATGAATACCACGTAAGCATCTTTAGCAGAACTACTCTGCGTAATATCCACTGTCAAATAATCGTTTGCTGCCAACGAAATACTGACTGTTTGATTAACAGTAGCAGTGTTCGCTGGAATCGTTATTGTATTTATAGCGGTTCCGTTCTTCTTCACAACTAAGGTGGTTTGCGTCAGACCAGTAGTACCCAAAGTTGCATTGATGGCAGTCAGTGTAGAAGTAGTCGGTATATAATATCTCATTGTACTGACATTCTCAACTAGTCCGCCCTTCCAATAATAAGTCTTAGACTGCGGGAGAGGTGCTGTCAACACCGTTCCATTAACTGTTGTGTTTGCTGGTAATGCGACCTTAGTACTAAATGAAAATCCGTTAGCAGAAGCGGAGATAGTCTGTCCACCGACAAAAATAGAGTTTCCAGAAAGATACAAATCTTTCCATGCCATTGTAGGGCTACCCAAATTGTATGTTACGTTAGCTGTCGGTAAAATATTACCTGACATGTTCAACGAAGTCAAATTACCGACGCTAGTAATATTAGGCTGGGCATTTGCTGTTACTGTAGGGATGCTAGTTGGTTTAGTTGATTTCCATGCGTTAGTGTCCCAAACATACATAGTGTCTGTATATGAATCAAAAGCAATATCACCATTCTTGTTATCTACTAATGGTAAGTAACTTACATCTTCTACCACTAAAACTGTAGGGACTACAGCGACACCGTTTGGTGCAATCAATGTGGCAGTACCTGCTACTTCACGAATTTTATTTTTAAAACTAGGCGTGTTCTCAACGTATGTTGCTAAATCTTGCGGTACGAACTGATTTGTTGTTTGGTCATATACCAAACACATTTGATTAACCAAAGATGGAATTGGTCTAATTTCAATTGGTGTCTTGTGTCCTTCTTTCATGTGTTGCAAATACAACACATAGTTTCCGTTAATGTTTGTTTCGACTGCTAAATCTTTGATTGTGATTGCACCACGCATGTTTGCGTTAGTTGCAGATTGATAATACAATGTGTCAGGGGCGTTGCTAGGGACAACGAATGTTAGTGTTGTTTTACCAGCACTACCGTCATTTCTAGAACCAGTAACACCTGATGTATATTCACCAACATATGAGTTCGCAACGAAGCCTGTTCCATTATCAGTGGTTAGATAAAACGGATGACTTGCCAAACTGCTATCTAAGTCAAACGTATAAGTTCCGCCGCGGTATACTGGTCCTAAGTTTCTGTTCTCACCGACACCCATATTACCTATAGTAAACGTATCTACGTTGGCATGACTTACATCATAAGTCACGTTAGGTGCATTGAGTGTAGGTATCGTAAGATTTGCTGGTACAGAAATATTAGTTCGCTGTACTGTAGTATTTGCACCGCCGTTAATATCTGGATGAGAATAGACTACGTTACCTGTATCCACTGCCCAACTTACTAAGTTGTCGTAACCTGCACCGTCAATCCATTTCAACTTAGCCATATGGCGCTGAGTCATATTGCCAGTTTGTTCGTTTGCAAAGTTGTTAAGTTGATAGGTACCTTGTTTGTACAAGGGCACACTTATTTGCTGTTGATTAGTAATCTTTGCTCTAGCGTATGGTAACGTACTTGTTTCCCAAGTCCATAACCAATGAATATCGTTACCAGCTTCAGGAGCCGAAATTTGAATTGTTAACACTTCTGGTGCGATAGCTAGGTCAAACGGTAAAAAATCTGACGTTGTAACGTTACCTAAATTATTACTAATCGTAACATTACCAAGTTGGATGTTACCATCGGGTGCTGTCAACACATCTGCGGTTATAAAACCTTTAACGGATTTTAAACTATATCCTGTCATTTATTATAACTCCATTAACTTCCAGCCAAATGTACTATTACTGAAGACTAATCCAATACTGGCTTGATTGTAGTCTAATAACAAATCAGATGTTTGATTTTGAATCTTGTTACCATTGCCATTGACAATGCATTGATATTGACCAAATGTACCTGCTACATCATTAACTCTGATAGTGTCGCCTAATGTTGCAGTTGTAGGCAGTGTAAGTGTTACTTCACCGGCTGTGGTATCAACAAAATAACCTTTGTTTATAGTTGCAGTTGTATTTGCACTTACAATAGACCAAGTCATTGCAGGAGTAGATGAACCACCGGATGAACCAGCAGCACCAACTACAAATGTACTGACTTCGATGGTACTTCCATCAGCCGGAGTACTACCGAAACTAATAGCATTACCAAACAAGTCAAATGAATCTCTGATTTGAAATACACCGTCAATGTTGATAAACACTAGTGACTTGTTTGCAGGAGTTACTGTTAACTGATATGAATTAGTTGTACCATCAGCAGTGAACGAGTCTACGTTTACACTTGGCAATGCAGTATTACCACTGCCACCTGTTTGTGCTATCCATGATAAGTTACCAGTGCCATCAGTAGATAACACATAACCATCAGTGCCTCCGTCAATTTTGACGTTTGCAACATCACCTAAATTAATAACTCCGTTGATTGTGACTGTGTTCGCAGTAACGTTGTTTGATGTGACAATATTCGCACTAACGTTAGCTACAACAATGTTTCCACTTCCATTTAACGCAGTATCTAAATATGCTAAGGTAACAGCATCTTGGTTATCCGTCGGATTAGCCAAGTTCTTTAGTTGCGTCGGTGATGGAAAAGATAAGAATGCCATATTATGAAGTTGTCACAATCGTTGTTACTTGACTAAAATTAGTGAATCCCCATACACTATACGTCTGACCAGAAATTGTAGTTGTACCAGTTACGTCAGGTACGTCAACTATATCTGATCCTAAGAAAACGTGCTTAAATGTATGTGATGTTGTGTTTGGTGTAGCTAGCCATGTATAGTTACTTGCAGTAGTCGTTGTGTTTGCACCTTGACCAGTTGCATAGTTGTTGCTATTATGTGAATCGCTAGTTGTAAATGTTGGGATTGTGCTGTTAGATGTTGTCTTCCAGAACAATGGATAATATTTTGTAGCAGCGGCAACGACACCAGTTACAGTACTTGTCATTTGTCTAGTACCTGCGCCGAACGCACCTGAACCAATATAGTCACTACTTGAAATTGAGTATGTCAATGTACTATCTAGTGATGTGCTTGTACCTGATGTTGCACCTACAGAAGTCAATGAACCAGAAACACTATTCACTACGTTTGCATAAGTCAAATTACCAGATACAACTGTTGCACCTGATGTTTTAGTTGCAGTCCAGTTGAATGTCTGATTCAAGTTCCAATATGGAACCGAGCTTGACGGGAACGAACCAGAGAATGCAGTAATGTTAAACGGTATAGGTTGATTATTAAGCAACGTGTTACCTGTTGTAGCATAAACACCCCTTGAAGTTGTTAAGTTTACGCTTACCGAATCACTTGCTGATGTTTGAGGAACGCTGTTGAAATATGTACTAGGGATAGTGTATGTACCACCTGTACCTGAAATGCCCAATGCTACAATGTTTGCTCCTGTAATAGTTGCAGAACCAATTGTAATTGTGTCGGTTGTTTTTACATCAAACGTTGCGTTAGCAATACCAAAAGTTACTGAAACGTTCTGCGTATTGATAATACCATTGAGATAGTTTGTGTACGCATCTTTAGTTGCAGTACCGCTTTCCCATGCGTTTGTCATTGTAATTGACACTGGTCCCAATTGATTAATCGTGAAGACACCAGCTGGGTAATCTGTGTTTGTATAATCTGACACAATCTCAAGTGTTGAACCTGCAACAATGTTACTTACGTTTGAAACTACACATGCGTGAAAGTTACCGGTTAATGATGATGTTGAGATTCCAGTTAATTGACTACCGTTACCAATAAAGAAATTTGCATGGACATTACCATACTCATTAACCGTAACAACGTTATTACTAACAGAGACATTACTACCCAAAACAAACTCACCAGCAGAGTTGTCCCAACCCATGAAAGCATCAACGGGCTGTGTAGTATAGTAATGTAATAATTGACCACGGTCTTTACTGTCGTTATTGGTCAAAGCGGCGCCGTTAGGGTTACCACCTTGTTCAATGACCGGATCTTTGATATTCATTGTATCAACGTTAGAATATACAATATTCCCGTTGATGATTAAGTTACCAGTGAATGTAGCGTTGTTAGCTGTAACATCTTTAGACGTAACAATGTTATTGCCAACATATAAATTACCACCAACGCCTGCACCACCTGTAATTTGGAGAGCACCTGATGTAGTTGAGGTTGCCGCTACCGTACCAGCAACGGTTAAAACGGTATCAACCTGAGCGTTACCGTAAACTCGTGTTCCTGAACGTAATAGTGCCATTTCTTATATTCTCAACTTAATACTTATGCAATTCCCGAGACCTCGTCAAAAACTCCGGAAATTTTCACTACGCCGTTGGCGTATTGTTGCATAGCTCTATTATTTAGCGTACCTGAAACTTCGTCAAATTGATAAGCAAACACCCCCGACGGGGTGATGCTTATGTTAGATTGATTGATTTCGTTGAACACTACGCCATTGCTGGCGTAGAGTGTACCTGAGCTATTCAATCTAGCTGCTATAGTAGCCATTTATCTTCCTTAGTTGAAGATAAAGTCTAAGCTATTTGCAGAAGCGTTGAATTGAATATAAGCAGCACTGTCTGTTCCACCGTTGTTATTAGCGAAACCAACAGCTTTACCTGTGTAGATATTACCTGTTGCACCGATACCACCTGTAACTTTTACTGTACCAGTGATTGCACTTGTAGCAGCAGCGTTAGCAGAAGCAACGATTACATTAGAAGCAGTAATGTTGTTAGCAGTTACGTTACCGGATACATCTAGTACACCAGTGATGTTTGCGCCAACACCAGATACTTTGATAATTTCTGTTGCACCAACATTGATGAAGACGTTACCGTCTGCTGTTGGGATAGAAACATTACTTGTACCATTAGAAATCAAACTTGTGTTGATTGTAGCCCAAGACAATGCGCCCAAACCATCAGTTTGTAAGTATTGACCTGATGAACCACCGGTGATTACCACGTTTGCATTGCTACCAAAATCAGATACACCGCGTACTGTCAAGCCAGTCATTTCACCGACTGATGTAATATTTGGTTGAGCAGCAGTTGTTAATGTACCTGTTAGTAACGTAGCAGATACGTTAGCAGCAGAAAGTGTGTCAGAAACAGAAATGTTACCTGTAACTGTCAATACATTAGTTGAACTGTTGAACTTAAAGTTTGCGCTTGCAGCTAAATCATCACCTGCGCTAGACTTAAATTGAATCTCACCTGCATTACCTGCAGCAGATTGGAAGTCAACTGGAGTACCGTTTGCGTAGTAGTAGTTATCAGTCTTGATACCACCTGTAACTACGTTTGCAGTAACAGACAAACTATCTAATGTACCAACACTAGTAATGTTTGGTTGAGCATTTGTGTAAACTGTGCCGGCTACCAATGCGTTACCAACTTGACCCTGAACGTTACCACCGTCAACTGAGTATGCAACATCAGCAACGTTTGCGTGGTTTGCACCTGATACGTCACCTGAAACGTTTGCACCATTCACAGAGTATGCATTCTGTGCGTTTGTAGCATTATCAGCCCAACCTGCATTAGCAACTTGACCAGTTACGTTTGCACCAGCAATGTTGCTAATCTGATAACCATCACCAGACAATGTACCAGCAGATACAGAACCTGTAGTAGATACGTTACCTACAGTAGCAGTACCAGTAACAGTCAATGTTCCCAATGTACCAACACTAGTAATGTTAGTTTGAGAAGCAGTTGTCAATGTACCTGTCAAGTTTGTAGCGGATACATTACCTGTTAAAGTTACATTACCAGCAGAGATATTACCAACGCCTAATGTATCAGATACTTTGTTGTATGTGAACTGTGCGTTAGCAGCAATATTACCTGCATCGTTGAACTGAATTTCAGTGTTAGAACCAGCAGCGCCAACTGTCGCATCAACTGTACCTACGAAACTACCGTAGAATGTTCCGTTGAAGTTATTAGCATCAACGTTACCTGTAACAGCTAGGTCGCCGCCAACGTTAGCACTGCCTGTCAAGTCTAAACTTGTACCAGTTGCAACTCCAATGTTTGGAGTAACCAATGTTAAACCATCTTTTACATGCAATGCACCGTTGCCATCAATATCAATTGTTGAGTTGTCAACAATTGCTTTGAACACAGTGCCATCTAATTCGATACCATGGTCAGCAGTGTATGCACCTGCACCTGAGAATTGACTCCAAGCAATATTAGTTGTACCTAATGTTACAGGTGCGTTTGTAGTACAAACCCAACCAGTATCTGCTTGTGTAGAACCTTCTTCAATGAAAGTAAACGCTGAAGGAACTTCGGATCCATCATTGAAGTCTGTGGCACGAGTTAATACCCATGCAACAGTTCCAGTAGTACCCTTTTCAGTTACAACATAAATACCGTTTTCGTTAGCATCAGCTTGATTTTTAACAAGAACTCGGTCGCCGTTTTCTACGCCCAAGAGGTCAAGAGTCAATGATACTAGACCACCTGTAAGTGTGCCTGCATTGTCATCATACGTAGCTGTCAAAGCAGTAGTAGATGCTAAACGTACTGAATCTTTGACATCCAGACCTTGGGCAACAGAATCAACATATGCCTTTGTAACTGCGTCAGTGTCAGCAGATGGGGTAGCCAAGTTAGTAATACGCTTACTAGAAGCAGAAATCGTTCCAGTGCCTGTTGGAGCTAGAACAACGTTAGCGTTTGTACCTTGACCGCTTAGAGTCAAGTCGCCTGAAGATGCAACAACATCGTTAGTAACAACTGTGTCAGCAGAAACGTTACCAGTAGCAGAAACGTTACCAGTAGCAGTTACGTCTGTTGTTGATACGTTGCCAGAAGTTGCAGTACCTGAAACATCAATAGAAGCACCAGTGATGTCACCTGTTACAGAAGCATTTCCTGTTACAGATAAATCAGCACCAACTTCAGTGTTGCCAGTAGATGATAGTTTAGCAGCAGCAATGTTACCAGCAGCAGTTAAAGTACCTGCGCCTGTATCGCTGTATGTTAAGTTTGCGCTTGCAGCAAAATCATTGCCATCATTGAATTGTAGTTGACCAGTAGAACCAGCAGCTTGTTGCAAGTCCCAAGGTTGACCGTTTGCATATAGCAAGTTATCTGTTAACAAGTTACCAACAGCAGCGTTACTTGTAACAGTCAAGTTACCCAAAGTACCGATTTCAGTGATGTTAGTTTGAGAAGCAGTGTCAATTGTACCAACGAAGTGAGCAGCTTTAACTGTACCAGCGTTAGCATAAACATTACCAGCAGTTACGTTTGTTGTTGCTGTGATATTGTTTGCACCGAGGTCAGCACTAGTGAACAACGCTGTTGCGTTAGCTTCTAGAGTTTGGTCGCCCAAATAGATTGTGCTACCGCTTAGATATAAGTCATTCCAACGATGTGACAAATTACCCAAATCGTATGTAACGTTTGCGTCTGGGATCAAATTACCGTTAACTTGTCCGGAAATCTTCAAGTTCCCGATGTTTGCAGTACCTGCAGTGTTGAAATTTGCAGCGTCAACGTTACCTGTTGCAGTAACAGCACCTGTTCCCAAGTTAGCAACGTTTGCGTTACCTGTTACTTGCATTGTTCCAGAGAAAGAACCATTATTACCAGAGATATTACCGGTTACGTCTAAGCCACCGCCGATAGATCCGCTTCCAGTGATTTCAACATTCGAATTGCCCCAAATGTCACCTTCAACGTTTAGAACTGTCAATGTACCAACAGTTGTAATGTTACCTTGTGTTGGGTTAGAAACTGTATTTGCAACTGCGACTTCACCGGAGACGTTACCACCGTCAACTGAGTATGCAACGTTTGCAATGTTTGCAATTGTAGCATGGTCAGCATCTGGGACATAACCAGTTACGTTTGCGCCTGTAATACTTGATAAACCAGCGCCATTGCCACTGAATGCATTACCAGTGATTGTGTTACCAGTCACGTTTCCTGCTAAAGTCAAAGATTGTGTTGACTTGTTGAATGTGAAACCTGCAACTGCGTTAACTTGACCACCATCGTTAAACAATACTTGAGTAGTTGTACCTGGGGCAGTTAGAGAACCTGCAACGTCAGCATAAATTGTGCCAGTAACTGTCAAGTTGCCAGTAACTGTTGCGTTACCTGCCATTGATACGTCACCTGTCAATGTGCTTTCACCAGTGACTGATAATGTACCACCGGCAGAAATGTTACCGTCAACATCTAGGTCAACCAATGTACCAACAGATGTGATGTTTGGTTGTGAACTTGCAGTTATGATACCTGCATATGAAGACATGTTAGCATAGCGAACTGTACCAGTAACGTTACTACCTGCAAGGCTAGATAAGCCAGAACCATTACCAAAGAATGTACCAGCACGTAAGTTACCATATGTGTTAAATGTAACAACTTCGTTAGTAACAGAAACGTTGCTACCCAATGCGAATTCACCCGCTGAGTTATCCCAGCCCATAAACGCATCTACTACTGCACCATCATAGTAGTGTAATAATGATCCGCGATCCTTATTGTCATTACTTGATAATGCACCAGATTCTGCTCCGCCCATTTCTAGGATAGGATCAGTAATCTTCATTGTATCTACATAAGAGTAGATTGTATTACCGGTAACTGTCAAGTTACCATTGATAGTTGTGTCACTTGATACGGTCAATACACTATCAATGTCGAGATTACCGTAAACTCTAGAGTCTTTTAACTTTGCCATTTTTTATTTTCCTTTTGGTTTTTCTATAATGTATTAACTTATAGTTGTTACTTCGTCAAAGATGTTTGCAACTTGCAATGTTCCTGACTTTAATTGTTTCATTGCTCCATTGTAAACTGTTGTTAGTGGAGTAATTGAATTAAACGGTGCATTACCGTTGTTAGTTATCTGCTTGCCGGTAGGTGAAGAATCTAATAACATATCTGTTTGATTAGCAACTTTCAACAACAATACAGTATTTTGCACATCAGATAATGATTCAACTGGCATGTCGAATTCACCTCTATAAACTGCAATACCCTTAACTACTCTAATGTTAGTAGCGTAGCCATATAAAAGAGTATCACCAGCTAAGTCTCCACCGATTGCCATAGCACGACTGTTCGTGCCAGAGTAAGGGGAGTTATCTGTAATGTGTGATTGACCGTTGATGTAGCCGTTAACTACACCGTTATGTTTTTCTAAAGCAATATGGAACCACTGTTGTTGTGGTATTGCGCTAGGACCCGAAGTAACAACGCCGTTACTATCAGTACCATCCCAGTAGTATAGAACACCGTCGTTAACTTCTAATGTGTCGCCACCTGGGAAATACCATAAACGCATATGGGCTGTACTTCGTAAGAAGAACCAACCTTCGATTGTAAAATCACCTGTTCCGAAACCAAAGTCAATGTCACCTAATATCGTTAGATATTGGCTTGTTCCGTTGAACGAAATAGCACCACCTGAGGGTAAACCTGCAGGTAATGTAATTTCATCAAGTTCTTCAGCAAAGACTCCGGTAGCTTTGATAGAATGAGTGGATTGGAGAGTTTCATCGAACTCCCCTGCTGTAATCAGCGTACCATCATTCACTAATCTTGCACCAACTGTACTTGTCATAAATTTTATCCGTTAAAATTAAAATCGATACTATCAACGCCATCATTGTAGTTGATTTTGCCCTTTGACCCAGTCCCACCGAGACCATTAGCCAAATGAATCGCACCACCTACATACAAGTCTTTCATAATGCCGACGCCGCCTGCTGTTACGATAGAGCCTGTATCCGTGGATGTAGCATCTATAGTACTATTTATGACCAATTGCTCATTAACCGTCGCTACGTCAGTATTTAGGCTGGTTGTAGTGATAGTTGTAGCGTTAATTGTTTCTACATTTGCAGTAGTAACATCCAAAGTTCCGGATAAAGTTACACCTGTTGCAGTAGCAGAGATAGTTTGAGTACCAATATTGATGTTACCGGCAAGATGTAAATCTTTGAATTTCTTAGCTACTTCGCCGATATCATAAGTGTTATTTGTTTTAGGGACAATGTTCGATGAAACTTTATCTACTGATAGTTCTACCGCTGACACTTTGTTTGTTAGGGTTAGGTTGACAGCGTTGATGTTACCTGTTACGGAATCAAGTATAATATTACCTGCTTTTAAACCATCTCTGACGTTAAACTTTTTTGTTACCATCTGTCTTATTCTTGCTTAGTCAGCTAAGTAAGTCCCTATTATTTTTACTGTCGTATTAGCGGCGATAGAAGTTGCATACAATTCAACATTGCCTGCTGAAATTTCAGCAGTAATTTCAACAACATCTACATCCGAAGTTGAAATGTCGCCGTAAATTGTAATGAATGCATCAACATCATCGTGAACCATCAATACTTCTATTGTTTGATACCCGAAATCGCTACTTGCTCTTATAATATATTTAGCTGACCTAAAAGCTGTAGCCTCGAACGAATCCAAAACTGCTAGACCATCGACTTGAACTGTTTGGTTACTGCTTGCGATTCTGTTTGTTTGCAATGAACCACGCAATGTGACAGTGCCTGAAGTAGAACCGATAGTAACATTACTACCCAAACCCAAGTTAACGTTAGTTACACCGGTATTAAATGCACCAGCAGTTCCGTTTACCACTGCAATCGGTGCTGTTCCAACTGTTAAATACCCACCAGTGACGTTTACGTTAGGTGCCGATAAAGTAGAAGTACTTGCATTAAATGTAAAATCTGCATCACTCGCAAAACCAGAACCAGAACCATACATGACTTCTGTTGAAGGAACTGAAGCCGGGTCAGATGAACCAGAAACAGTATGATACATTGTTACTTCAATGTGTTGTCCTTCTAATGGAGCTTCTTCAAAAACGATAGCACCGTTAACTAAATCATATGACGGTTCTTGTTGTACTAATCCATCGATGTTAACTACAACATTATCAACCGAAACTGGATCAGATGTTAATGTGAACGAAGTTTGTGTGCCATCAGCAGTAAATCTGTTTTTGTTTATGCCAATAAAACCTGATTCAGTTATCGAGCCGCCACCTGAAGATGGTTCCCAATTTACTACGCCCTGTCCATTCGTTGTCAGAACATATCCAGCAGAACCGCCGGGCAATATCAAATTATCAACTGAAGTTAGTGTTACTAAACCAGTAACATCTAAACTCTCTAATACACCTACGCTCGTAATGTTTGCTTGTGCGTGAGTAGTTAAAGTACCATCTAAGTAAGGAGCTGAAAGTTTTCCAGTAACTTTATCAAACGTAAATCTAGAGTCTGCACCGAACAGACCCATATCGTTAAACTGTACGTGAGTGTCAAATCCAACACAACCTACATCTGCAGGGTTAGTCCAAGATAAATTACCAGCGCCGTCAGTTTGTAATACAAAACCAGATGTACCACCTGAAACTCTAACATTAGCAACATCACCTAAATCAGCAATGTTAGAAACTGTTAGGTTGTTAGCCATCACGCTTGCAGAATCATCAATAACCTCGTGGATGATTACATCACCCACCGAGATGCCTGCTATTGCGTTGAACTTTTTAATTGCCATAATGTTTTCCTATGTAGCAATTAAATCAAGCGATACTGAACTGTCCAGTCTGTTGAGTTACTAGACGATGGAGTTACTCTTAACACAACTCTATGGTTATCTGCATCTGTTGTATTATCGTATACTACATCGAATGTACCTGTGGATCCACCTGAATGAATAGCACCGTATGTTGACCATTCAACATTAGCTGCACCGTCGTGTACCGCAGAAATAGTTGCTACGCTATACTTATAGCCTGTACTATCTTCACCTTTAATAAAGAATTCAACTGCTCTAAAATCTGAAGTTAATACCGTAACAACGTTAGCTGTAGCGATACTTGTTGTGTTGATATGCGCTGCACGTACCTTACTTTGGTCAATTACCAAAGTAGTTGTGGTTGTTGTATTGGAAACTTTTAAGTTACCTGCTACATTAGCACCAGTTGTATCAACAACAACAATGTTTGCAGAACCTGCAACAGTGATTGCAACGTTACCACCAATGCCTGATGGGTTGTCTGGTCCTGGACCATAAACTTGTACGTTACTTGTACCGTTTGCTAAACGATAGGTGTCAATCGTTGCCCAATACAACGCACCTTCACCATCGGTACTCAATACTTGACGCTCAAGACCATCAGTTGTTGGGTACTGCATTCCACTTGCTTCCAAAGAAGCAATACTTGCATGTGTATCAACTGTTAATGTACCGTCAACTTCTAAGTTATTCAAAATACCAACATCAGTGATGTTAGTTTGACTTGCTGTTAGAATAGTGCCGGTTAAGTTACCATAGAATGTTTCACCACGTAAGTTAGCATAGACGACACCGACACCTTGACCAACAACATCAAGAGTAGGACCTGTTACATTATCTAAAATTCTGAATTCACTATTAGCAGTGTTCCAAATAAACGCTTGATTACGTACTTCAATATCATCATCAGTTCTGTTTCGTAAGATTAGTCCACGGTCTTTGCCGTCATATTGAGTTAAGTTTGCGCCGTTACTTGAACCACCTAAACTAATTAATGGATCTTTGATATCCATGTTAGTTACGTTGATGTAAGTTGTTGTACCACCTACAGTCAAGTTACCAGAAACTGTAACGTCACCTTGTAATGTCGCATCATTACTAACAGTCAGTGTGTCCGACATAAGTTTGTTTGCAGCAGTTAACGCATCGACTTGAATTACGTTACCGATAGCACCAATGTAACCTGTTGCACCACCGATAAAGATGTTTGTATCAAGCCAAACATTACGCCAAGCATATGATGTGCTACCTAAATCGTATGTACCAGTTGAACTTGGTAGCAAGCTAGTAATAACTTTACCCGTTACACTCAAATTACTTGTGTACACATTTGCGGCATTTACATTACCAGCAACAGTTACTTCAACCAATGTACCGACGCTAGTGATGTTTGGTTGTGCATTTGACAACACATCCAATGTACCGCTGAAGTAATTAGCGATAGCTAAGTTACCTAAGTTTGCGTTTGTTGTAAATAAGTTACCATCCAATGTCAACACGTTAGAGGTATAATCAAACTGTAAGTTTGAGCTATAGAATAAGTTACTACCCTTTGTGAAAGCAATTGACTTGTCAGTACTGCCAATGTTCATGTTACCAATGAATCTAGTAGCAGAAACATTTCCTGTTACACTTAGGTCACCTAATACATCTCCAGTAACAGTAATATCGCCACCGAATGTAGCATCATTGTCGAATGTAGCGTTGTTAGCAGAAAGGTCGCCTGTAATAGATACATCGCCGCCGGCAGAAATATTATTACCAAATGTTGCATTATTACCTGATACATTGCCAGTAACGTTTGCATTGCCAGTTAAGTTAAGATTGCTTGTAACGGTTGCATTACCAGTAACTGTGATGTTACCACCAACTGTTGCATTGTTACCAATTGCAGCATTGTTGGCAGCAATGTTACCAGTGATGGTAGCGTTGCCGGTCGCAGAATAATTCGTAGCTTCAACATTACCAGTAACAGTTAAGACATTAGATGTTGGATCGAATACAAATTTAGTAGATGCACCAAACTCACCGTCCAAGTAATATTGAATTTGACCGTCAGATGATCCTGCTGGAAGCTGAAAGTCCCAAGGCGTGCCGTCTGCATGTAACAAGTAATCTGTTTTAATTTTACCTGCGTCAACGTTTGCTGTAAACGTAGCAAAGTCTGTTGTGATATCACCATTAGGTAGAATGATTGTTTCGGGATTCTCACCTACTGAAAAACCACCTACCGAGTTAAAGGTTCTAATTGCCATTTCTTTTTTCCTTATTCTTTATAACTTGTTACCATAATCTTATAAGACGTACTATGTCCTGTCATTGGCTTTACTGTCAACGCTACGTTCCCTGATATGTATTCAACTTTAAAATCTGCTACACCTGGACTTGATTGTGGTACGTCAATTGTACCATACTCAAAGTAACCAACTTCGCTACCTAACACACTTGCAAACAACTTACTTGTTTGGCGAACATTAGATGTTGGATCAGTTGCTATAATAGTATAGTCAACTGAACAGATTTGCGATGCGGGTTGAAAATGCAAAACTTGCCCAGGTGCTGAACTGTTTGTAATTGCAAACATAACTGATGAGGTTGAGAATTCGTTTGTACCAACACCTAGTGTAAATGAGTTAGCATGTAAATCCCCGTCAACAGTTAATACTGAATTTGTGTAATCATATGTGAAGTTAGGACTTGCATAAGCCTGTCCCTCTTTATTGAAAACAACATCAGTATCAGCTCCTGGAACTTCGATTTGTCCAGATATTTGCCCTTCAAAGCTACCAATGAAAGTGTTAGCAAAAATATTTCCAGTAACAACTTGGTCACCACTGATGAGAACATCGCCAATTGTGGCTTTGTTAACGGTTAAGTTACCGTTGCTATCAATGATAGGTATAGGTGGTATACCTACTGTATAACCGCCTACTGAGTTGAATGGATCTACTGCCATGAATGGTCCCAAATATTATTTTATGTAGTATTTATCTTTATTACACAATAGACCTTTACAGCCACAAAAAAGCACACCGAAGTGTGCTTTATTTGTTTTGTAAAATTACAAATTAGTCTGCTAGACCGTTACCAATCAATGCCAATTCTGTTACAGTTGTAGAAGTACCAGTTGCAGCAGTAACAGCAGCGTCAAGCATAGCAGCAGCGCCTGAACCGTTATCAGTGATTGTGTCTTCTGAAAGAACAACAACGAATGCACCAGCTGATGGTGTACCAACTGCATACAATTCAGCGATTTGTTGAACGCCTTGAACTGCCAATTGGAAACGGCTGCCAACATCTTCGTAGTTGGTGTCTACGCCAGATAAAGCGATAGAATAGAATGCTAACTTGCGTGTAGCAAAGTTTGTTTGTGGTAGAGTGCTACCGTGTAGTTTGTTTGTATATGCCATGATATATTTTCCTTTAAAATGTTGCCTTCATGTAGAAGTGCATATTATTATTTATGCCAGGCAACAAAAAAGCACTCCAAAGAGTGCTTTTTGTATCATTAGTTGAATGATTAATCGAAGTTCAAGCTGCCGCCGTTTAATGAAGCATTCCATGCCCATGCACTGCCGGCGCCTGTAGCTGTACGAATTGCTCGTGACAATGGGCTATTTTCGCCACCGTCATAAGCTGATTGACCGTCATCGTATGGTAATGTATCGTCGGACAATACTACAGTAAACTGGTTACCGCTAGGTTGACCCAATGCGTAGATTTCGGCGATTTGTTGAATACCTTCAACTGCTTTTTGATACAACGAACCGATTTCGTCAAAGCCTGTTGTAACATCTGTGTTCATATCCACTACTACAAACGCTAATTTACGTGTTGCGAAGTTTGTTTGTGGTGTAGTAATACCGTGTAATTTATTTGTGTATGCCATTTTAATTTCCTTTAATGCGTGTCTTCATAAGAAGCACATACTAGTATTTAGTGATAGAAACAAAAAAGCACTCCGAAGAGTGCTTAATTGTAACTTCCCATCCCGAGGGTAAAAAGTTTATTCTATGATTAATAGAATGATAGGTTCTGACTGTTGATGCCGATAGCAGCCAAGTAGTCAGCAGCGTTACCGAATGATGACGCTGTGTTTGTCAACTCAACATAACCGTAACGAGTCATAAATGATACGACTGGTTCGAATGTTGATGGATCTAGAACAACACCAGAAGACATCAATGGGATGTATGGGCAATAGAATGCCGCTGCATCAGTTTCGCTTGAACCTTTGTAACCAACTAGAACGTCAGCGTCATCGCCAGCGTAGCTGTTTACATAAACTTTCATAGCACCGTTCAATGTACCAACCAACTTAGTGTTTGTCGGAGCTTCGAATGTACCTTCTGTTGTACGAGCAAATGCTGAAGTAGTTGCAGATTGCAATACTGTCAAAGCAGCTGGAGATACAACAGCCCAGTTACCAGCACCACGACGAGTGCGTTGAGCGATACGATTAGCAGCACGGTTGATAAGAACAGCCAAAGCAGCGTGTTCGTCACCTACGAATGTAGCTGTACCAGAAACGTTAGCTTGGTTGTATGTATCTTCAACAGTTGCCAATGAACCTAGAGACAATAGAATCTCTTGGTCGATTTCAGCAGTGATTTCTTGAGCAAGAGCTGCCATGATTTCTGCTTCAACGTCAATACCGTGTTGTGATTGAGCGTCTTGAGCAGCTTCAAATGTCCAACGTGCTTGCAACTTACGTGACTTAGCTTCAACAGCTTGACGCAAGATTTGTACGCTGATTTGACGACCACCAGAACCTTCAAGAGCAGCAGTATTAGCAGCAGTGTAGTTAGACTGGTTACCAGTACCTAAACCTGCAGAATACGCTTGAGCGATCTTGAATGGTGACAATGCTTCTTCACCTGCTACTACGTCAGTATTAGCTGTTGAAGTGTCATTCAATGTGTTAGCATAACGCACACGTAGAGTGTGGATTTGACCAACTGGACCTGTCATTGGCTGAACGCCTACCAACTCGTTAGCGATAACTGTTGGCATTACACGACGGATAACTGGCAAGATAACACGGTTTAATGTAGCGATGTTACCAGCTGTTGTTGCACCTGCTGTTACAGATTCAGATAGCAACTGTTTTTTGGTGTTTTCAAGAATAACACCCATTGTTGAGCGGCGAGTACCTTTAAGACCTTCAAGTAGGGCTTCTTTAGTCTCATCCCAACGGCTTTCTAATAGAACTTGTGACATTTTTTAATCTCCTAAAATATTATGTCTTTTTTTAATTAAAGCCCTGCCAAACGCTTAAGGTCGATCACATTGCTGCGGTCTTCGACTTCAACTTGCTTTGTGGCAGATTTATCCCCAGTGACTGCTTTTACAGACTCAGATAGAACAGATTTTTTAACTTCTTTCTTTTCTGTGATTGTATTCAACACTGCTGGTAGATACTTATCAAAAGCGGCCTGTAGACGAGGTGTTTGGACGCTTTCTAGTAAATTGCGCATTACGCCTGCTTTTTCCTCATTTAGAGTACCTAGCAATTCATCCATTGTCTTTTGACGTTGGTTGCTTTCAGCGATAATACGAATTTCACGTTCTTTGCTTTCCACTAATTTCTTAGCTTCAGCAACTTTTACAGTAGATTCAGCCAATTGTTGCTCTTTCTGTGCTAATGCTTGCATTAGGCTACGAGTTTCTGCTTTCTCATTTAAGTGAGTTGCAGAGAATTCAGCAGCGAAAGATTCGAAAATACGGCGACCAAAATCGTTTTCACGAGCTGATTTGATATCTTCTTTCAATTGAGCCATTTCACCCTTTAGATGTTTTGCAACAGATTCGTTAACTCTCTTAGCACTTTCAGCAACAAATTTTGCCTTCAATGTTTCCAATTGTTTACGACCTTCAGCAACTAACTTGACCTTAGCTTCAACAACAGCTTGTTTATCTTGAGAGAACTCTTTGATTTCACGAGCTAAAGCAGAAACAACGAATTGTTCTAGCTTTTGTTGGCTTTCTAATTGAACTTGACGTTCATTGCGTAGTTCTTTGATTTCTTCGGCTAAGTGTTTAACCATAAAGTCATTGAACTTGTTTACGTTCTCGCTTAATTTTACTTTAGCTTGAACGCGGTCTTCGTGCATTGCTTGTCTTTCAGCATTAAATTCTTCAATCTCGGCTGATAGACCCTCTGTTACCATTTTATCAAGGGCTTCTACCATAACTGTTTTGTCATGTTCATAACGTTGTGCAAACTCCTCACGAAGTTCAGCACGAACTTGTTCACGAGCCTCATTTAACTTAGATTCCCATGCTTCGTTCAAAGCACTAGAAGTTTCTTCGTTAATAAGACCACTTTCAAGTAATGGTTTGATAGCATCAAACATTTGATGTTCCCCTTATTAAATTTTGAGATCCTTGATGAGGCGCATTACTTCCTCCTTCAGGTATCTCTGTACTTTCTTGTCTGTTTGTGCATCTTTAGCAATATCCAAAGTTCTATGACCATGACGCATATTCATCATGCCTTCATAAATTGCTTTTGGATACGCATTAGGTGCGCTAGGTTGAGCGACAATATCAACCGTGACTATTTCAAAGTCACTAACTTGGCCGTTCATGTCATTAACGTTACCGCTACCACGTGAACTAACTCCTAATTTTACTCCACTTTCCAACATAGTAGACACTAACTGTCCCATTGGAGTAGGTAAAATCTTTAACTTGCCGAATCCATTTGGACCATCCATCCACATTTGAGTAATCATATGTGAAACACGATCCAAATTGATTTTTAAATCATCAGGGTGATCTACCTCACCCAACACAGAGTAACCGGTTTTGATTTGTTCATTTAGAGTATTAACAGCATTATCAATTTCAGAGACAGGGTAAACACGCTCATTGGCGTTTTTAACCCCACCCTGAATGAAGATCCCTTTCATATAAAGGGACTTCTTGCTGCCTTCACCTTCACTTTCAACAATGATATTAGCATTGTCGAATGTTAGGTTTTCTCTGAGATACAAAGCCATTTTACTCAGTTACCTTTACTTTACAATACGCTTAGTAGTCTTGCGAGACTCACTAGTGATTGATTTTGTATTCGATCCGTTGTCACCATGCTTTGGCTTAGCAACTGCTTCACCCTTTTCAGAGAAGTTACCTTTGCCTGGTGAGTTCTTGAATGAACCAGCGCCCTTCAAGTCAGTAGTAGTTGGCTTCAATAAACCACCTTCTGTACCGCCCTTTGTAGACTCGCCTGAGAAGTTAACAGCTTTTGCGCCGTTACCAGAAACTTTAGGTCCTTTAGAAACGATTGACTTAGCATTTTGACCGTTGTCACCGTGAACTGGTGTCTTAACAGCTTGCAATTGAACTGACTCTTCCAAAGTGTCTTCTTCAGATTCTTCCAAATCTTCGTCTTCACCTTCCATCATTTCATCGCCGGCCATGTCTTCGTCACCGAAGTCTTCTTCGCCACCCATGTCGTCTGCACCAGCATCATCGCCAGCCATCAATTCTTCAAACTCAGCCATCAATTCATCTAGCTTGTCTTCCAAATCAACAACGCGGTCTTCTAGTTCTTCTTCGCCGCCCATGTCGTCCATTTCGTCGGCGCCCATAGAAACTTCTTCTTCGCCGCCTTCGTCATCCATGCTGATATCAGCAAATTCTTCTTCGTCTTCAGCAACTTCTTCAGCGCCGATTTCGTCTTGTAGTGTAGCTACTTGGTCTTCAGAACGATATTCTTCGTCCATCAAAGATTCATAGATTTCACGTGACTTTTCAACTACGATGTCGTGAAACATCGCACGTGCTTGTTCTTCATTCTCATTGATAATCAAATCAATAAGTTGTTCAAATTTTTTATTATCCATTGTTTGTTCTCCTGATTAGAAATGGCTTGTGTAAAATTATTTAGCGAGTACTCGCCAAAACTGTACAATAAGTGTGTATTTTTTACACTTTTGTTAAAGATAAGGGGATTTTTACATTCCTGGTGCAGCTTCGGGTGCAGGTTTGTATTGTTTGCGTACTTTTTTCAGATTCTCATTACGTTCAAAATTGCGGACATCCAGCATCTTACGCAACTTACGAATCTGTCGTAAAGTTAATTTTGTTTTGCGGTTTTCTTTATATTTGTGTTTACTGTTATCAGATTCTACATCTTGATAACCAGGAACCGCTGGATCAAACATTTCAAAAAGTTTCATATTATTATTTATCAAACGGGTGCAGGAGGTGCGGGAATCCCACCGCCGCCTGCAGGTAATGCCTCTGGGCCTGCAACTGGTGCACCAATTTCTGCTGGCATCTGATCACCTTGCGGCATATCTTCTAATGACGCAGCAGTTTCTTCGTCTGTTTCTAAATCACCAGCACTAATACCGATGCTACGTAGATCGCTACCTTGTGTATCACTATCGTCTGGTTCTTCACGTTCTTCAAACCACAAGCGTTGATTTTCTTCAATCTCTTCCTGTGTTAGACCCAAGAATCTTTCTAAAGCAAAACGCTTACTGATGTATGGAAACGCTTCCATTGCTTGAAATGTTGCAACTCGTGCAGTGTCTAATTCTGATTGACGATATGAAGCAAAGTTTTGCGGAGGATTAAACTTAATATCAAACAAACCTGAGTCAATGTTGAAGCCTCTCCAACGCATAAACAGTTTAAACTCATCATCTAATTTTTGACTGATATACTTTTGTAGACGTTCGCAATATTGATTGAAACGGAATTCTTGAATCATTGCCGTACCAACACGACCATCACTTAAAGCAATTGGGTTGTCTTCAGGACCTTGCGGTAAGTAACTAGCCGGCACACGTAAGCCTCTTGCTAGTCTATTGTTGAAATAACGCAAGTCATCAATCTCACCGATGTTTGCACCACCAGGTAATGTTGTAACATCACTACCGCGACCATCAGCAGTTACTGGGAAGAAGTAATCTTCGTTTGTTGACAATGGGTTATATGTTGCATCCAAAACAGATTGACCGCCACCAAGACTTGGGATACGTCTTTGGTGAATCTCATTCTTAACTCTGTCAACAAATGCCATAGCCATATGACTTGGCATGTTACCAACGTCAATCTTAAACACTCTACGTTCCGGGGCACGACTAATACGATAGATTAGAATCGCATCTTCTAATAGTTCTTTTTGTTTGTAAACTTTAAAGATGTTCTCAAGCACTGATTGACCAAAAGGCCAATAACGGTCAAGACCTTCAGTTAAACTTAAATGTACAACGTGCTTTGCATCAATTGCAGCTTCGTTGATCCCCAAGCTAAAACGTGATCCCGTTGTACCATATGGTTCGTTCGGAACAGTGTATGAGTATGGAGCACTATAACCAGCAGTTGGTGGCTGTGCTTGAAAGTCAGTTGTTGTCTTTTCAGCAACACTTAAATTCTGTAAATTAGGGTTAATGTCTTTGATAACATACTGTTCTGGCTTCTTGCCTTCAGTTTCGTTAACAATTACTTTACTAACTTTAGTCATGTCAACCCAGTATAACTTAAAGTTTTCTGGATCACGAATGAACACTTGATCGCCGTATTTGATTGAATTACGGAAAATTTTGAATGCTCTAGTATCGAATTCGTTCAACTTACACCACTGTTGTAGTTGCTTTTTAATCAACTCAACTTCATGGGGAGTTGGATCTTCATGGAATTCAATCTCAAATGGGGTATTGTTTTGTTCGTTTTTCTGTGTACTGAACTCGGCAATAATGTCTAAACATGCGTTAACTTCTGCGTCAACATCCATCATTTCATATTGATTATAACGTTCAATACGGTTTGGGTGACCAGTGTAAACTTCAGGTAAACGACTTTGATAGTTCTTGTAACCGAATGCATCGTTGTTCCAACCACCGGTTCCGTTGTTGCCGTTCCATGCGCCGGCATTACTACTGTTGCCAGTAATTGGACTCATCTGTCCGGTTAAATTGGAGAAACGCTTTTTATATGACATAGTTATATATTTAGTGTTGTTTTGTGTATGTTAGGATTTCGTCTTGAGTACCGTTATTGATTCTAGCCAAGTCAACTAAACTGTCCATCTTATCGTAAATTGCAGTAAACAAGTCCATCATAGCTCTGTTATCAGCAAATGACGCAGATGCAGAACTTAGTGGTTGCTTTGATACGCCTTTTTGTACAGGGGTAACCATTTCATCACCGTGTAATGTAACATTATAACCCTTAACAGGTCCACTGAATACACCTCCGTTCTTAGCCTGAGGCTGACCAAATTGTAGATGGTTAGCATCACCTCTAATAGTTGTAAAACCATAACGTGCTAGTAGACCCGAAGACATTAATGATCTTAATTGTGGACCATCAACATCCAATGCTCTACCTGACTGGTGCATACTTTCACCTGGTCTAGCTTTTGGATTATTACCTGGGCTAATTGCTGCTTGTTCTTCAGGTGTTCTAAATGCACTAGTTACCGTTAACTTGTCACCGAACATCTTTTGATATTCTTTAGCCATTTCTACAAATCGAACAGCTACTTCTGGATCTAATTTGTTAAAGTGAGCTAAGTCACCTGTCATCCCACCATTGAATCTAACAATATCAGATAGTTGTTTAGCATCTAACTTTTGGTCTTTATAATTCGAAGGTAGTTGATATGCATCAGCAGATACTTTTGATGGGGAAAACTCATTACCAAAATTTCTCGCTCTAGATGCACGTTTTTGACTTTGTGCAAGTTGACCCTCAACATCACCCATGCGCTGTTTGTGTTCTGCACGGTAACGGTATGCTTCTTGAAGTTTGTTCTCAGTTGCGGTTTGGTCAAAATAACTTAGCCCACCCTTCTTCTTTTTTTCTTCTAGTTCAATAATATCTTTTTCATTTTGTGTATTAGTTTTAGTTAGATTATTAAGTTCTTCAGTCAACTTTGCTTGCTTTTCTTGTTCAGTAGCAAGCACAGCACTAACGTCCGCCATGCTCTTAATACCCTTGAAAGCATCCCTAACGTCAATTTTGTGAAATGAGAATGTATATGCAAAGTCAGCCATTGACTCGCCCAAAGCCATCATGGCATCCATAAATGAATCGAGCATCGGTAGAATCATCTTTGACATTTGGAATTCAAACTGCTCAAATGCATTTCTCATCTTACGTTCTTTTTGAATACGAGCAGTGTTTTCATCCATGTCTGAATTAACACCATCTTCACGTAATTTGTCTAGGCGTTTTCTATATGCTTCTTCGTCAAAGTTCTGTGCTCTTAATTGATAATTACGAGTATCAGACAACAACGCAAAATCTTTCATTGAATCATTACCAGTTTTAATAACAGGTTTGAATGTATTAAACTGTTTCTCTAAAATGTCACCGTGTGTCTTTTGCATCCTACCTACTGCAATTGCAACGTCGGTTGTTTTATCATTAATAGCACCCATCATAGCATTTATACCTTTATGGCCCAATGCTTGGAAGAATGCTGCACCTTGTTCATCAACAATGCGGCCTTGATTAACTAATATAGACTTTGCACCCTCACGCAATGATTCAGGTAGATCCATCATAACAGCCTGAACTCTTAACTGTGAGTCCGCACTCTGTTCTTGTAAGTACATCTGATATCGCAAATCAGTTGCATCTTTTTGCATTTTAGCTTCAAGTTCATCTCGCTGTTGTCCGTTTAACATTGAGATTTGAGCCAAAATTTCTAAATACTGGCTAGACGCTTTGGTAAGCTCATTGGTCGACATTTTTTGTTTGCCACCACTAGCTGCCAAAATGCTCATGTATGATGCAGTACGCTCAAACATTTCCTCTTGACTCATGCCATAACGTTGCATTTGCTTTTCTGACTGTTTCAGAATGTTATAGTTTTCATGTAATGCATCGACACCATCAGATACGGTACCCGCAAAGATCGCTAATCCAGGTGCTGCTTTCTTGATAGCGTTTGCATATATTTCTGAAGACGCATCGACACTAT
>JACCDQ011292302.1_pt1 | contig 33458 bp, 32 predicted proteins | sample 7446031 | NCBI WGS metagenome assembly JACCDQ01 (sample SAMN15323442, study PRJNA562643) | freshwater metagenome | isolation source: river surface water | place: USA:Blue River Watershed | collected 2017-08-17 | reverse complement strand
GTGGCGGAATTGGTAGACGCGCATGGTTCAGGTCCATGTGCCGCGAGGTGTGGGGGTTCGAGTCCCTCCGTGGGCACCAAATCCGGAAAAAGAGAGTTTGCGAAAGCAAGCTCTCTTTTTTTTCGCCGACCGACGTCACCACGAGCGACGCACCTGCGTGCTTCGCGTGAAGGACTCGAAAGACCGCACCAGCAAGCACGGCCGGGGTCAAGGGACGTGACCCAGTCCCACCGTGGGCACCGGCTTGAATGAAAAACCCCGGCTAAGAAATTAACCGGGGGTTTTTTCTTTTCCGGACAGACGCCGGACAGCGGCTAGTTCAGCACACGAATGCAGGCCACCGCATAAGCATCCAGAGCGAGTTCGCTGCCGGACATCTTTTCGGAGCGCCGCCGAAAACCGTCCACATCTGTCGTCGCCTCCGCAAAATGCGCGGCATCGAGAATGCCGATGCGCGCGTTCCCACCCAGGCCGCTCAATTGAATCTTGCGCTCGGCAGCCGTCAGGTTCGCCATCAGGATCCAGCGCTCGCCATCCTTCTCCCAGCCAAGCGCGGCGATGCTGCCCGGCTGAGCGCACTGCACATCCAGCATTTGCGCACCCGATGCGAAATTCAGCGCAGCCAGCAAGTGATACACCGGATAGACCGCCACCGCACTTTGCTTCGCCGCCAGCTCATCGAAGTATGGCTGCGCATAATCGGTACGCCGGTATATCACCCCCAGCGGCCCGGTCGGTGCCGCCATGCTGATCCGCTCGACACCGGCCCGCGCGAGCGTCGCCACATAGCCCAAGGTCCACGCGGCGGCAAACAATCCGCGCTGGCGCGGGTCCATCTTCGCCAGGCAAATGCGCTGGCTATCCGGATTCTCGGAATATGTCGCGCCATGCGGGTTATCGCGCGCACCGATGCCGCTGGGCCCGACCCGATGCGGCGTCCCCTGCGAGAACGACCGTGCGGTATCCACCTGCCACGGCAAAGCCGCCAGCGTCTCCATCACCGATCGATCATCTGCCGCATGAACTATCGGGCTGGTCGTGTTGGTAATGAAGTCCAGCTGCGCCACCGGCGGCCGCTTGCGATTGAGCTCGGTGAAAAAAGAAAACATGCCGCCGCCCAGTCGAATGCCGGGGAACGCCGCTCGCGCGGCGCGGTACAGGTTGTCGAGATCGGGCGCCGGCGGATAAATCGCGCCCGGCAGCACTGCCTTCAAATGCCCCACCGGACACAGCGCCAGCGACTCCAGCGCCAGTCCCGCCTGCCGCACCTGCGACGCCAGCTGGCGCAACTCATCATTGCAGTCGCCGACGCTCTGCACGACGGCCTCCAGCATCACTTCCGCCCGCAGCAGTTCAGCGATACGCGCGTACTGCCGCAGCAGCGGCACGCCATGCCCCAGGCGCGCGTCATAACTGCACACCACAAAATTCGGCGCCAGCTGCGTCAGCAGCGCACCTTGCTCCAGCGCCGCCTCAGCCTCTTCCGGCGGAATGCCCAGACCCATCACCGGCATACGCCGTCCGTCGCCGGCATCCACCTTGATCTCATCCACCGGCGCAGCCGCAGTCGCACCAGCCTTCGGCAACGCCCCCCGGAAACTGAAGCTCACCGACTGCTGTATCGCTTCACCCTGTGGCAGCACATAAGGCCACGGCCGCGACAACGGACGCACATAGGTCTTGAACGACGCATCCGTCCAGTTGCGATGGTCCTCCATCTCAAACGCATCGCCTTCCATGCGCACACGTATCCAGAGCCCCGGCCGCGCCTCGTGCTCCAGCTCGCGAATATCGCGGAAAGGACAATCGGGACTCACCTGCTGCGGAAACCGGCTGTCCGTCGTCTTGCCATCCGTGTGCGTGACCTTCAGCGGCTGCCCGACCACCCCGTCCAGCGGATGCAGCACCACAAAGCCCGTGCGTGCGGTCAGGAAGTCGTTGTCAGGCACACCGGTCGCTTCAAAGCGCAGCGAACCGTCTGCATGGCCTTCGATGCGCGCGCTGTAATTCAGTCGCTGCCCTGCGCGGCTGCACGACGCGTCATACGACACCACAAAGCCCTCCGCCGACTGCTCGATCTGCAGTGCGCTCACGGCAGGCACATACGTGCCCCAGTTTTCATCGCGCACCAGGAAAGCAATGGCACGCAGCACTTCCACGCCATGCAGGCGCACATAGCGCAAATTGCCGCTGTCGAATTCCACGGTCATCGGCCCCGCGTGCAGCGTGCGGCCGACCACATCCGGCTGCTCAGTGCCGGTCAGGACAATAGAACGCGGGATCTTGCGAATAGCCATGAAGACTCCTCGAGGATGATGGTGCAAATCAGGCAGCCAGCCGCTGCGATGGCGAGTCCGTCGGTGCCAGCACTTTTTCGCTGGCCGGGTCCACGACGATCGCGCGCCGCATGTCCAGTGCCAGTTGCACCCGCTCGCCCGGCCGCAGCACGTCATGCGCACCGACTTCGGCAACGACGCTGGTGCCGCCCAGCTGAAAATCGATATAAGTGCGCGAGCCGGTCGGCTGTACCAGTTCAACGTCCGCCGACAGCGACACGGCGCCAGCGCTCGCCGCGCACTGCATATGCTCAGGCCGCAGGCCGAGCAGCACTGGCTTGCCATGCCAGCCGGCCAGCGCATCGACACGTTCCGGTGGCAGCGGCAGAACGACGCCGTCGGCCAGTTGCAGCGACACCTTGTCGCCCTCGTGGGCCACGCGCGCCGGAATAAAATTCATCGCCGGCGAACCGAGGAAGCCGGCCACGTATTTCGTCGCCGGTCGCTCGAACAGCGTCAGCGGCGCACCCTGCTGCTCGATCACGCCGCCGCGCATCAGCACGATGCGATCCGCCAGCGTCATCGCCTCGATCTGGTCGTGCGTCACATAGATCATTGTCTTGCCGAGTTCCTGGTGCAGGCGCTTGATCTCCGTGCGCATCTCGTCGCGCAACTGCGCATCGAGGTTCGACAGCGGTTCGTCAAACAAATACAGCCGCGCATCGCGCACCACTGCGCGGCCGATCGCCACGCGCTGCAACTGACCGCCGCTCATCTGTCTCGGATAACGTTCGAGCAGATGCCCGATCGCCAGCATCTCCGCCGCCCACATCACCTTCTGCCGAATCTCCGCCTCGGGCCGCTTGCGCATGCGCAGGCCGAACGCGATGTTGTCGTACACCGTCATGTACGGATACAGCGCGTAATTCTGGAAAACCATCGCGATATCTCGATCCTTCGGCGGCACGTCGTTCACCACCTGGCCGGCGATCATCACCGTGCCCTGGTCTACCGGCTCCAGGCCGGCAATGGTGCGCAGCAGCGTGCTCTTGCCACAGCCGGACTGCCCGACCAGCACGATGAATTCACCGGCCGGTATGTCCAGGTCAATGCCTTTCACGACGTGGTTGTCGCCGTAATACTTGTGCAGACTTTGAATGTTCAGGTCGGCCATTGTTTCCTCTTATTGTTCAGCCCTTGACGGCACCCAGCGACATGCCGCGCACCAGATAACGCTGCATGCAAATCACCGCGACAAACACCGGCAAAGTGCCCAGTACCGACATCGCCGCGATCTTGGTCCAGAAGTTCGACTGCCCGCCGAAGTAATGCGTGACCTGCACCGTGTAGGTGACGACCTCGGTGCGCGTCAGCACGAGCGCGAACAGGAATTCATTCCACGCAAAGATGAAGGTGAAGATGGCCGTCGCCAGCAGGCCCGCGCGGCACATCGGCAGCACCACCTTCCAGATCACCTGCCAGCGCGTACAGCCGTCGATCAGCGCGGCTTCTTCCAACGTCTTCGGTATGTCCTGGATATAGCCGCGCATCATCCAGATCACATAGGGCAGGTTGAATGCGGTGTACAGCAGGATCATGCCGATATAGGTGTCCACCCAGCCCAGCAGCGCGTACAGCAGGAAGATCGGGAACACCACCGCAATCGGCGGCACCATCCGTTGCGACAGCACCCAGTTCGACAGGTGGTCGCCGCCCGTCCTGAAGCGCGCCAGGCTATAGGCACACAGCGTGCCGATCACCATCGCCAACAAGGTCGATGCCGAAGCGATCACCAGGCTGTTCCACACCGCCGTCGCATCGCCGTCCTTGAACAGCACCAGGTAATTGTCGAACTGCAGGCTGGCCGGCCACCAGACGGGCGGGAACGCATAAATCTCGTCGGCGGTTTTAAACGAGATCATCACCAGCCAGTAGATCGGAAAGAGGAAAAAGGCCGTCACCGCCACCGCGGCCGTAAAACGCAGTGCGACCCGCAGCCGCCGCTTGCTTGCATGATTCATCGCGCCAGCTCCACACGTCGCAGGACCCACAGCAGCAGTGCCGTCAGCAGCACAATGATCACCAGCGCCACGGCGGCCGTGTAGCTGGTCTCGAACTGCCGGAAACCCAGGTTATAAGTAAACACAGACAGCGTTTCCGTCAGCGTGCCGGGGCCGCCCTTGGTCAGCGCCCACACCACGTCAAACAGGCGGAACAGGTCCAGCGCACGAATGATCATCGCCACCGCCATCACGGGCCAGATCGACGGCAGGATGATGCGGAAGAAAATCTGCCAGTAACCGGCGCCATCAATCGCGGCCGCCTCCTGCTGCGATTTGTCGACGTTCGCCAGCGCTGCCAGCAACAGCAGGAACATGAATGGCGTCCATTGCCAAACCTCGGCCACGAGAATCGACGGGTACACCAGCTCGGGTTGTATCGTCCACAGCAGCGACACTTCGTCGCCGGTGATCCAGCCGAGGATCTGGTTGATCGGCCCGAAGCGGTTGTCAAACATCAGCGACCAGGTCGCCCCCGCGACGATCGGCGAGATCACCACCGGCAGCACCAGCAGGGCAATAAACACCTTGCGACCCGGCAGGGCCTCCAGCAGCAGCTGCGCCATGAACAGGCCCAGCACCAGCTCCAGCGGCAAGGCAATCGCGACGAACACCAGCGTATGCAGGATCGCTTCCCACAAACGGCGATCGTCCAGCAAGTGCAGATAATTGGTGAGACCGGCGAAACTGGTGTCGTTGTCCGTCATCGTGATCCCCTGGAAGCTGACGAGGATCAGGTACACCAGCGGAAAGACGGCAACCAGCAGCATGACGAAGATCGAAGGCGCGACCAGCCAGTGCCGGAAAAATCGGTCGCGCCCCGCAGATTGGGCGAAAGACAAGGTGAGGCTCTCCAAAGCAAGGCGACAAGAATCCCCGCCGGCCGCGCTGTGACACGCGGCCGGGGTTAAAGCGACCGGACCTGCTCAGAACTTGCCTCATCAGGTCGATGGCAAGGCGACAGCACCGCAGACAGTACGAGACGTACCGCAAGGTGCTGGCAACGCAGCCAGCGGCCTGACGAGGCAGGCTCTTACTTCGGGTAGGCGCCGCTCTTCGCAGCCCAGGCGCTGTAGACGCCCTTCTGCTTCTCTACGCCGACCTTGGCGGTGATGTCGTCCCACTGCTTGGCGACATCGTCCAGGATCTTCTTCGGATCCTCGCCGCCCCACAGACGGCCGATGCCCTGGCGCAGTGCTTCTTCATACTTGTCGGTCTGGATCAGCGACAGGTCCAGCAGACCCGTCTTCGAACCGGCCTGCAGCGCGGCGAGATACTCTTTCGCTTCCGGCCACTTCGCCTGGTACTCCTTGTTGGTGTAATGCGAATCGCGGAAAGGATCGCGCAGCGCGAACGGCAACTGCACGCGCTTCATCGACACCTCTTCCGAATTCAGCCACTGGATGAACAGGTAGGCGAGTTCCTTGTTCTTGCTGGTCGACGCCACACCCAGCGCAAAGCCGGCTGCAAGCTCCGGATGGCCGCCCGGCGGCAGCGCATAGCCGACCTTGCCCTTGATCTTCGACTCCGGCACCCACTTCATCGCGTCGTCCTTGATGTAGCCGGCGGCGAAGCGGCCATACGGCGGCCATGAGATCGTCATCGCGCTCTCGCCCTTCAGGAAAGTGGCGAGGTTCTCGACAAAGCCAAATTTCTCCACGCCCTTGGGCATGAATTTGTTTTCGTTCTTCCAGTCGGTGAAGACCTTCACGCCGGCCGGGCCGTTGATCTGCGCCTTCATGTTCGCATCGAAGAACTTGCCGCCCTCATTGCGGAAACGCTCCTGGAACATGAAGTTGCCGTAGCCCGGCTCGCGGAATTGCGACGCGCCGTAGATGCCCTTGGCCTTCAGCTGCTCGGTGATGAACAGGCCGATCTCATCAAATTCTTTCCAGGTCTTTGGCGGCGCCAGATCGTATTTGTACTTTTCCTTGAAGGCCTTCTGCAATGCCGGGTCGGCAAACAAATCCTTGCGGTAGTACATCAGGAAGACGTCGCCGTCATCCGGGAACGCATAGATCTTGCCGTTCACCGTCATCTGGTTGTCGCGATAGGTCGGCGCAATCTTCTGCAGCTCGGCGCGATAACCATATTTGTCGACATAGCCATCCAGCGCTTCGATCGCTCCCGCCTGCTGCAGGTCGGGCAGCCAGGCCGGGATGATGTTCAGTGCGTCATATGCGCCGGTACCGGCGCGATATTCCTGCATGATCTTGGTGAACATTTCCGCGGTCGGCACCTCCACCACATTGACCTTGCATCCGGTGAGCTTCTCCCACATCGGACCGGAAAAATTCTTCGGGTCGAGCGACTGCAGTCCTGCTTCCCACACCACATTGATGGTCTTGCCGTTGCACAGCTTCTTCGCCGTGTCCACTGCCCGCTGCGCAGCGCTCTCAGCGCTGGCCGAACCGGCTGCCAGAGCCAGAGCCATGGCGACCATCGTCGCCGCAACGGTTTTCCCAACAGGTGCTGCATGTGTCATCGGTGTCTCCTTGTCTTTGTTGTTGTGTCTTTAAGTACAGGTACCACTGCGTTTCACATCGGGGATAAATTCAGGAACTGCCGTTTTGCGTTGTCGCCCTCCTTGCTTGAATGCCGCGGCCGAGCCTCCCGCAGCCTGGGGCCTGTCGCGGGATGCTGCTTTTCATATCGTTTCAAATAATAGAAATTTCTTGCTGCACGGAACAATCGATTTTTATGCTTTTCCGTGAGCGCAGGACTCACAGGGTCGGCAACGAGCCGGCGGACGCTCTGCGGTCACCTTGGCGCACTTTTATATAATCGCGATCTCGCCAGCGCGATCAAGCGGCTGCCGACGAAGCTTCTTCTGCCCTCAGCGATCCGCGCCTCATCCATTTTTCAAGATCCGATTTTGACCAGCACCACAGTCAACACGCGCCCGCGCGTACTCCTTGTCGCCAGCACCTGGACCAATCTTCCCGAGATGCCCTACGTCATCCGGCAAGCCGGATTTGCGGTCGATATCCTTTGCCGGAAAACCAATATCTCTCGCCACAGCGGCTTTCTGGACCGCTGGATCGATGCCGGCGAAACCTGGCAAGACTTGTTTGAGAAACTCATCGAGCTGGATCGCTCAGGTGCTTACGCTCACATCCTGCTCGGTGAAGATGCCATCCTGTGGCGCATTTACACACAGCCGATACCGGAGCTCGACCATCTGTCGCCCGTCCGCGAAGCCAACGCGCGCCCCATGCTGGCGAAAATCGGTTTCTCCCAACTATGCAAAGGCCTGGGTCTGCGGACGCCCGAGTTTGTCATCCTGAACAGCATTGAAGAGGCCGACACGGTCGCTGAGCAGCTTGGCTTCCCGCTGGTGACCAAGATTAATTACTCGGCCGCCGGCGAAGGAGTACAGGTCTTTCAGGATCGCGAAGCCTACTTCGCTTACCTGTCGACCTATCGTTTCGGCCAGCCGCTGCTGGTGCAAAAATTCATCGACGGCGAATTGATCAGCGTCGAGGCGCTGTTTCGTGACGGGCAGTTGCTGCAGTACGTTTGCTCGATCGACGCGGATGCCACCCTGGGCCCCAGCACCAAACGCAGGTATGTGCCCCGCCTGCAGGAAGTCGTGGAATTTCTCGAGCCGCTGGCAAAGTTTGCGCGGCTTAACTGCTTCACCAACATCACCTTCGTTCGTGAATTCTCCAGCGGTCAGCTGTTCCTGATCGAAGTCGATCCGCGTCCCAACAAATGGGCTCCCTACGGCCACTGGTTCGGCGCCGATTTCAGCGACGCTTTTCGCTTGTTCATGGGCGACGGCCCCATTGAGCACCCGCCCTATCTGGATCGCGCATCAGAAAACGCAGTAACGCATTGGGAGATCGAGCATTTTGACAGCCATGTCATCAAGCTGATCCGGGCAGGCAGTAACAGCCAGTCCATCCTGCACCTTCTGGACTTCGATACGACCCTGCGCTACGTGCTCCATGATCCTGCACTGCTGCGCGAAAAAACGCTCCGACTGAGAAAACGCCTGAAGTTGCCAGACGAGGATTAAGAGCTTGTCTCGTTAGCCTGTGGCAAGGCCTCAGTCCCGCCGACAGTACGGACGTACCGCAAGGGACTGCCAACGCCGCCAGCGGCCTGCGAGAGAGGCACTAATCCGCTCGACACCACGACGCCTGCACTGCCCGACGCAGAGGGCGAAACGTCCCGGCTTGCATTGCCGCATCCGGTTTCATCGCTTGTTGTAGCCGGAGCGCGCTATCGCCTTTTCAATTTCTTCTTCATCACATACCGGTCCGGATGTTATCAGCGCGGAGGGCAAGATTTCCGTTCTGCTCTTCTTCGCTTTCGGAGAAGACTGCAAGAAGTGATTCGAGAATATTCTCATCACGTGTTTCACCCCGGCCTTCGTCACCTGGCGCAGGTCATCCTCGTAGTATCGCGAACCACTGGACGGCGAAGTGATGATTTCATACGACGGAAAATAAATGACGTTGGAAAAAAATCTCTCCATCTCGTCAGCCGCCACCCGCAATACGGATTTGCTGTACGTGGAAGACACCAGCACATGCCTCTGCTCGTACGTTGCAATCAAAGGCACAGGCGAAACTGTCAACAGAATCTTTACGTCGGGATTCACCGACACGACCCTGGTCACCAGTTGTTTCAAGTCTTCCACCACCTGAGCTACGGAAAAATTCACAAACTGATGAGCATGTTCATCAAATTCACCAGCAGCGACACCGGGCGCCAGCGGAAAGACTGCGCCATCCTCGCGAGATTGCCAGGCCTCGGTTAATCCCAGGGTAAAAATGATCCAGTCGCTATCCTCAAAAAACCTTCTCACGCATTGCAAGTGGCGGGTGCGATCTTCCTTCAGCCAATCGGCCGCCCCGTAGCCATTCGGCTCAACCAACGGCCGGAACGCGTCATAAAATTTTCCGTCTTTTTGCCAGATATGCTCGCCAAAAGAGCCGTGGCCGTACGCGCGATAAAACAGCTGCAGCGCTTGTCGGGGCGTATAAATATTGCCGAATCGCGCAGAAAATACGCCGTAATTTTTACGCCGGGCCTCGATCTCACTCATGCCAGCAGGCGCAGGCTCGGCAACAAAATAATTGAAGCCCGATTGCGCAATGTTTTCCGATAAATGCTGTGCGAAACAACTACCGATAGTTGAAACCTTGTCCGTTGCCCCGATCAGCAAAGAACGGGTAACAGGATCCAGATGTCCGGGAGCCGGCGCACCAACGGATCGGGACCAGAAATGACGATCGCCAAGTTCACGGTAAGGATGTGTCATAGCTGATTCCGCAGAATGTTATCGAGATCAGCGTGAGCATCGATGATCCGAAGATCCCCAGGTTGCAGATTTTGGCTGCGGTAGCTGCCGAACGCGTATTTGATATAACTGTCCAGACTGTAAATTTCGCGCCTCTCGATTCGCCAGCAGTAATCGCCTTCGATTCCAAGCGCCTCCGCTATCTCGGGATAGACCGGCCAGATGGTTTCGGCCAAAAAATCAGGTACCGTGATGCTGCGATGAATGCGATTGGCATAATTCAGCCCAAGCGCACTGCAAATTTCGCCGGCAAAGATCTTCGCCAGTTCGGTGATAACAATCGGATGCGGGTGATTCACCGAATGCATGAAAACGCCGGTCCGCTTTACCTTGTCGAAAAGCCTTGAAAAGTCGTTTGCCGAAATCTCATGTTCAGCAAATGATTTCCTGATGATTTCCACACTTCGCTCCCACTCGTCAAAATATCCGAGCATCGCGAATGTTTTTTCATTGAAAAGCCGGCGCACATGCTCAATGCCGAGCCGATGATTGAATGCCCACGCGACAATCTGAGAGTTGTAATGAAATTTTGTGAAGGTCCCGGTCGGATTGATGCTGGCATAACGAAGATCGGGATGGAAGGCAGGAAAATTGATCTCAGGTGTTTTCAGCAGGCGTACGGTCTTTCCGTCAGCCAGTTGAAAATGACCACTGGTGATCCAGAACTGGGCTGAAGCGACCTCCTCGGCCAGTTGCTTTATTTTGACTTCGTCATTCTTGTGAGGCAGTGCCGAAGGCTTGATTATCCAGTCCGGAAAAATTGCGCGTAGCGTGTATGCAATGCCTGGCGTTTGGCAATTGTGGGAAATGACGATCTTCGGCGGCATTAACAGGATTTCTGAATGATTAATTCATTGCCAAAACGGCTTGCAAGTCTCATTGGCTGTCGTAAGAGGCTCTCAGTGACTCGAACCGGTTAACACGCAAGCAAGCATGCATCCCGGAATGATCCATTGAATGTTTCGATCAGGCAATGCGCTCTCGGTCCGTCAGGCAAATGTATGTCGAACCGAGCCTAGCGATGATACGCCTGCCGGTCGATCCACTGCTCCGGCAATTAGCTGCCCTCAGGCGCCCACCGTCAGATTTCCCGCATCGAGATCCATGCCATTGATGGCCACCGCCCCGGCCAGCGCGCTGCCGTCGACATGCAGAGCCGTCGTGCCCGAGGTGACCGCAGTGGGCGCGGCGCCGGGGCCGGTCAAGATCCGCTCGATACCGCTGACCTCGCTGCCCAGTACCAGCGTGCCCGACGTGGTCATGGTCCACCTCAGTTCATCCACATCCGACGCCTGTCCGCGATAGGCAATGCGCTAGCCGGCCGCAAAGTCGGCGAGCGCAGCATGGACACAGAGGTCCGAGCCATTGCCGCCGTCCAGCGTGTCGGCGCCCGCGCCGCCGCTCAGCATGGTGGCCGCGTCTTTGCCCGTCAGGGCGTTCCTGAGCGCATTGGCGGTCAGGTTCAGCCGACTGCAACCGGTCTGGATGCCATCAAGGCCCTCGAGATTCGTGCCCAGCGTAATCGTCACCGCCGTCGTGTTGACCGAGCTGACGAGCAGCCGCACGATATCGGTATCGTCCACCACGGTGCTGGTCTCGGAGAGGGTGTCTTGCAGCGCGCCGGCGGCCGTCAGGTGCCAGTTCAGGCTGATCACCCCATCGAGAACGCCGTCGTTATTGACATCCACCACCTCCAATACGTGCGAGACCGCTGGCCCTACGTCAATGTTCGGCGTGATCGTGCTGGAAAACGTGCCGTCGCCATTGCCCAGAGTCATGCTGACCGACGTCTGCCAGTACGGCGCGATATCGCAGCCGATCTGCTTCACGTGCGCCGGAGAACAGGCTTTTGCCGGGGGTCGTGGAGTCAAGTCTCCACAAGCCTCCGACATCGCCATTCGATTCGATCCGAGAACATCATGGCGTGGCCTTTGAACTTGCGCAACAGAGGGTTGGCGGCAGCGCTTCGCGACCGACTTCGCTGGATTGGATGAACGCAATTGGGTTCGCTTTGTAAAAATCAGTCTGACACCTCCCGTTCAGGTCGGGTCGCCACCTTAAGCGCCTTGATGAACTGATTGCTGGCACGTTTGAAATAGCGTCGCAAGGATGCTGCCTCGGCAAATGCATTGCGCTCTGAACTCTTCTGCGACCGGTCTGCACGCGTCTCGAAGCGTCGTCCCATCGTCATGAAGTACTTCATCAGATTCCGCTCCCTCAGCACCAGATCCGGATCCTCCACATGCGCGTACACGATCGACAAAAGGTCTGCCGCTAATGCGCGATCGCTTTCGATTTGCTCGATATCGTCATTTGAAAAAAATCCAGCCAACCCAGCGCTCTGCTTCAATGCCAATGCCTGCATCGTTGCAAGGGTCCGCTCGAGATCGATCAAGGTGCAGGCGATCTTTTCGCTTACCTCGCGCTGGCCAATGTCAAGATCGATCAGGTCCGTCAGCTCCTTCACAACGGGGGACCAGATGCCCGGTGACGTTTGCGCCGCCAGGCCGTGCCGCAGCGCGTTAAGCGAGGCCGCACGCTTGCCCTCGACGGACCTTGGCCCACAAGCTAAACGCGCATTCTGACGGTTAGCCGCGACTTGCCGAGCACTTGCAGTACGGCCCAGAGCATCTTCGGAGGGACCCCGGCTCACGTTGCGGATCCTTGCGTTGACGGCGGGACTATCTCCAGAGCATCAACATCACGCCGAAGCGATCTATTTTGAAGTTGCAACCGCTCGATCACCAATTTACGATTGATCAGCGTTTCGTAGGCCATCTGCAACCCACGCAATGTCTTGACCCAATCGCCGATCTGCTGGTCCAGCACGCGCATCATGTCGCACTCCTTGCGGGCGGACTCGGCCATCACGGCATCAAGCGATAGTCCGACGGAGCTCAAAACTTTTTTCAGCACATGATCATCCCACTGCTCGTTCTCGATCACGCGCCGAAAGCTTCCCTCGCTCAGATGCGTATCGAGGATTGCTACTATCCGGTTCAACAAGATGCCGGATTTCTGGGACTCCAGTCTTCTGATCCACCAAAGGCAATCAAAAATCTTTTCGACGAGGTAAACCTGCAAATGGGTGCTCGCCCCGAGCTCGGCAATCGCTTGTTGCAGTCCTGCCCGGTAATCTCCGCGGGACTCGCCAGGCAGCAGTTTCATTTGGCCACCGGCCATTTTCCCGAGGGTCGAGCAAAGCGGGACCTCGTCTCCGCGTGTCTGCAAGTCAGCTGGTGATTTCGTATTCATGGCATCGTAACCCTTCAAAAAAGTGGAACGGCGTGCGCCGCAGCCAGCGCCCGGGCGATCAAGCCCTGACCCAATTCTGGCTGCGCGGGAGCAATTCGAGCTTTTGTACCGAAGGATTATTTTTGGCGATGAGAAGAACCTCCTCTGCGGGAAAGACGGGAACGGGCAGGCTTGACTCTTACTCAGCCTGTAAACCAGAACGACCCGAAGCACTAATCACCTTCCAGGTGGGGTTACGCAGATCGACGGGAGGACATGGCGGCGAATGTGATCAACGTTCCACAGCGCCCCGAGAAATGTTTGTCCGCAATGAGGGAAATTTTCACCTTTGTCGATACCTACCAGATCTAATCGGCCCAAGGAGCCGAGCAGCTTTGGTGCCGGCGTAGTGAACGACCGGGATACAAACCCGTCGACTTCATCGCCCATTGAGCAGATTCAATGGCGAGGCTTTGAGGCTCCAATTGACTGAACGCTGACTGAGCAAGTACAAAGCAATTAGACCGCATTCGTCGGGAAGCTATAGACCTTCCCACAGACCGTCAGGCTCAACCCAGTTGGGTGCGTGTCTGAATTTTTGTGTAATTCAGTAGGAATCCAGGCATGTCAACATGTTGCCTGTCAAAAGCCCGTTAACAGAAAACTCTGTTCGCGCTCGTCGGATATAGGCCTGTATGCGAGTGCGAGAAAAATAGGGCCGATGGATGCACCGGCGAGGGCTGCAGTGTCACCATCAATGCGAGGCGCTTAGAGTCGGAGTAGCCGATCATGGAGGGCTCCGCTAGTCACTTTCCGGGGACTTTACCACTCCACACCGCAAAGCGAAATCGAGGGTGTGTTGACGAAAATCGAGGGTGTGTAGAAAAACAGGGCATGGCACAAGTTTGGCACAAATTTGATACAAGCCCATGAAAATCCGCATCAATCCCAGCAGTCCTCCCCCGTGAAATACGGGATCGCCAATACACTTTGATGAACGCGAATCCGTGATTTATGGAACAACTACAACGCCGGACGGGCAGATGACTAAGTTATGTCCGATACCGGGGCAATATGTTCCATTCCTTGAGTCTATGGCACCAGGATAATTCTGCGACTTCTTTTTCCCTGATCGAGTTTTACGCCCCGTAGACATTTCTTCGACATCCGCTTCCTCGATACTCTGTCTGGCGCTACGCGGTATGTATTCGTCGGCCTCTGGCTTTTGAAGAGATTGGCGCAGCGTATTGCTTGTAGGAGTCGCTGGTGTTCGGTACTTTATACTTTTCTGACTAGGGCCTTCAGGGTCGTACTCACCGATAATCGCTGGGCTGCTAGTAGAAGATGGCAACTTTTCAAGTTTTATTACTTGAGCCTCGACGGTTGCGCCGGCCATAAGACAGCATAAGGTGATTAATTGGCCAGCAATAAATCTACCCAAGGACAAAAGCCACGGTCTGTTGGTGGATTGAGAACGCATGGCTGGATTTAATAGCGCAACGGCGGCCATGTCAATAATCATATTCTACTGGGAGACCGAGCATGGAAAGATCCAAACTCGACATCGACACCTCGAAAAATTTGCAAGAAAGCCCGCTCGCATTATCTCGATCCTAGCAAATCTCGTCACGTGCTTTGAGGGAAAGGGCTGCGCCGCTGCGGCGTTCTCGGATTGTTCAGGATGGACTATGTAGTCCGGCAGCATCATCCGAAAATTACTTCTGAATGCACGCAGCAGGACAGGTCGCCGCACGCCAAAAGCAAGGCAGTCGCAAGTACCCAATGATCGAACCCGCACCCGGCCGCTACGTGAAGGAACGCGCCAACGACAATCGATAATTTTTCGTAGTGCAAACTTGATCCGACCTTTAGCCGGTTAGATATCAGCGATTGTCAGGTCAAGTTCATTCGTCGAATACTACGTTTTAGCAGGCCTCTTTTCGGACCTCTTGTCGGACCACACGTCTTCCTATCCGCCCCGACCAGCCTGATCAAGCTAGCTCGGTTTCCTGGAGTTGGGATTTTGCTCTGTGAGAAGGAGGGCCATGGAATCAGTTCAGCGTGAGGCCGGGGAATGGATATCGCCATCGCATCGACCGGCATTCAGGGCAATGAACTGCGCGCTCCCCAGGGCCACTGCTGCTCCCAGGCCCACGCGTGGGCGACGATGGTCTCCAGATCACCATGGCGAGGCGCCCATCGCAAAACCGATCTCGCCTTGCTCGCATCGGCCACCAGTCTCGCCGGGTCGCCCACACGTCGCGGTGCGTCGACCACGGGTATCTCGCGCCCAGTCACGCGCCGTGCGGTCTCAATGACCTCCTGCACGGAAAAGCCGCTGCCATTACCCAGATTGAAGGCCGCGCTTTCACCGCCCTGCTGCAGGTAATCCAGCGCAAGGCTGTGCGCCTCCACCAGGTCGGCCAGATGGATGTAATCCCGGATACAGGTACCGTCTGGCGTGTCGTAATCCCGCCCGAATACGGTAATGGCCGAGCGGCGACCTGACGCCGCCTGCAGGACGAGCGGTATCAGATGGGTTTCCGGTTCATGCCTTTCACCCACACGCCCGGCCGGATCCGCACCCGCCGCATTGAAATACCGTAGGCAGACCGACTTCAGTCCATACGCACGATCAAAATCTGCCAATACCTGCTCCACCATCCACTTCGAGCGGCCATAAGGATTGATCGGCGCCTTCGGGTGTTCTTCATCGATCGGCACACGAATCGGATCACCATACACCGCCGCGGTCGACGAGAAAATGAAGTGCCTCACCTGCGCCCGCACCATCGCTTGCAAGAGCTTCAGCGTGGCAGACAGGTTGTTGGCATAGTATTTGGCCGGATCGGAAACCGATTCGCCCACCTGAATAAATGAGGCGAAATGCAGCACCGCATCAAACTGGTGGGTAGCAAAAAGGCGGGACAGTGCAGCCTCGTCGTTGATATCGAGTTCGGCGACCACCGGCGACCCGGCAGCTCCCCACGCATCCCGAAAACCCGTCGAAAAATTGTCCGCAACAATTACCTTGTGTCCGGCATCCAGAAGATGCAGAACCATATGCGAGCCGATATAGCCCGCGCCACCCACGACCAGCAAATTCATCGTTCAATCACTCTCGATATTAGTCAGGAATTCTCACAGTGATGGATCTATTGTCTTGGGGGCGTTTTGTAAAAAATTCGTCTCCGACACACTTCCCCAAAGACCGACCGCTCTCCCCGCCTTGATCAGCTGGTTGCTCGCGCGTTTGAAATGACGAGTCGCCTGTCGGTGGGCGTTTATCATCTTCTCGACCTCCCGGCGGTGTTGCTTATCCAGGGCTTGCTCCAATTGTCGAGCAAGGGATTGCTGTACCCGCAATTCCCGCCGCCAACCCGCGCTCAGATGATCAGCCTCATACTCGCTCTCCAGGGCTTCTTTCGCGCGCCAGATACGCGCCCAGGCCACCAGCAGTTGCTCCATCACAACGTGCTGCCGTCTCGCCGTCTCCACATGCAAACGCTGCAGATGCGACTCGACCCGCTCAAACTGAAAAATGTCCAGCGCCAACTGCCTGGCCAGAAGAGGATCCGCCACCTCACGAGAAATCATTGTTTCGATCTGCTGAAACTGCAGATCGCTCGTCAACAGCGGCAACTGCGCCGTCAGTCCATGGCGTATGGCATTTTGTGAAGCGCGTGCTTTGCCGGCCGCAGAACGGGGCCCCGTCGAGCGCTGTGCGTTGCGCTGATTGGCTTGCTGTCTGCGCGTACTCGTCATGGTCGGAATCAAGATGTCAAGGTTGTGGACTTTTATGTTTACGTTGACTGTACCCGCTTACTGATTCAGTGCCTATGAGGCCCGCCGCAAGCAACAAGGATCAATGCCCGAGGCAAGTGGGTCGCTTTGTGCGACCGTTATTTGGATACGCTGATTTCAATCGCGCTGAGATTGCGCTGCATGAGTTCATTTTGCAGCTGAACGCGTGTCGCCAGAATAGAACGGTTGACGAGCGCTTCAAAGCTCGATTGCAGACCCTGCATCGCCTTGATCCGGTTTGCAATTTGCTGGTCCAACAGAGCGATGTAGTCCTGCTCAAGCTGCATCGCCTCGAACAATAGTTCGTTGATTGTCATCTCCCGAACCTCGAGCTGATGTTTGACCTGCCGAGAATCCCAGCGTCCGGACTCGATGCAATCAACGAGTTCCGGTTCAGGATGCTGGCCACCCAACAGCAGCTTGACCTTTGAAAGGACAGCCATCTTCTTTTGCATTTCGAGGCGGTTGAGCCACCACATGCAGTCGAAGATTTTTTGTGCGAAATACACCTGCAGTTCTGTCATCGCGCCCAGCTCGCTGATGGTTGCCGCCAGCCCCTGCTGATAGACCTCCTCGGACTCACCAGGCAGGACCGGCGACGTGCCACCGACGAGTCGGGTGATCAAGGGCAACTCTATCGACTTGACGGGGTTTCGCGGTTTGCGTGGGGGCATGTAGTGCTCTTGCGAAAGTTACTGGGCTGGTCTTGTCCGAAGACGTACTCCGGGTCGGTCGTCGGGTGTCCCGATGAACTCAATACCTGCGGCTTCAAGAGCAATTCGTAGAGCCTCAAGTGTTTGAGCATTACTCGAAGGAACACCATCTTGAAGTTCGAGTCTTCTAATCGTTGCAATGCCAATTTGGGAGGCGTTGGCGAGATCCTGAGCACTCCAGCGCAAAAGAGCGCGCGCAGCCCGAATTTGACTACTTGAAAGCATTATTGGTATCGTATATGATATTTAAAATATCATTTATCGTATCTATTTATGATTTGCTCTGCTTCGGCGAAGCTTCAAAAACTTTTGTTGTATCTCGATGGTGCATATGCGCCGAATACGTTACGCGCATATCGTGCTGATATGTTGGAGTTTATCGCGTATTGCAATCTGAAACGGTGGTCTTCGCTGCCAGCCTCATCGAAGCATATCGCATTGTTTCTGGAGCACACCGCGACGCTGAGTATCAAGACCTCAACCATCCGCCGGAAAGTGGGCTCTATCAGCGCCGTACACCGCCTGTCCAATTTGGGCGACCCGACCAAGCAGGCGGACGTTCGAATCACCATGAGAAAAATCCAGCGCAAACTGGGGACTCGCTTCGATCAGGCCTATCCAGTTACGCGCCCCGTCCTGAATCGACTACTTGAAGCCTGTGACACTTCGATTGCGGGACTTCGGGATCGCGCCTTGTTGCTAGTGGCCTATGACTCTTTGCGTCGGCGCTCAGAAATCGTGGCACTTCGCATCGAAGACATCGATTGGTCGCCCAACGACCTGGCCTCCATCCTACTAAGGAAAAGTAAGACCGATCAGCTAGGTTCCGGGCACTGGATTCATCTCGGTGACGAAGCCTCGGACGCTTTGAAAGAATGGTTAGACTCCGCCGGGCTCCGGTCAGGATTTATTTTTCGTGGCGTGACAAGAACAGGAAAAATCAGTCACTCCCTGGAAGTCGGACAGATCGGCCGTATCTACAAAAAACTCGCTGAAAAATCTGGGCTCGACGACAGTACAGTCAAACGTATCAGCGGTCACTCGATGCGGGTAGGCGGCGCACAAGACCTATTACTTCAAGGCGCGAGCTTGCCTCAAATCATGGTCAAAGGCGGATGGGTAAAAACAGACACCGTCATGAGATACGTGGACCGGGTTCGCAGAAGCCCTTTGTGACTGTGCACCTTGATCATGCCGCCGACGTCAACGTCGCAAAAAAAATCTCTGATACCAAGCGAGAAATCAGTGATTCTTCAAAACAAGCCACGCGCTGACAACTTAATTTGTAAAAGCACGGACAATTTCCATCGGCTGTGACTGCCGCCAAGCAAAATTGGGCTTATGCGCGTGAAGAGAAACGCTTATTGCAGTATCTGCTCGAGTATGTGCGATACCCCGACCTGCCACGACGGCAGGACCAGCCCAAAGGTCTGTTTGAATTTCGAGCAATCCAGTCGCGAATTGCCCGGCCGCTTGGCCGGGGTGGGATAGTCTTCTGTAGTAATTGCAGAGATCTGATCTGGCGTGGCTTTAATCGGCTTACTCGCTTGAATTGCAGCCGCGACGACAAACCGGGCGTAATCGCACCAGTTTGTTTCGCCACCAGCCGTGCAGTGGTAGAGCCCATAAGGAAAACGCTCGGTATCAGCTTGCCACTGTCGAATCAAATGCGCGGTCACATCCGCCAACAATGCTGCGGAGGTAGGAGCCCCCCACTGGTCGGCGACTACGCGCAAGCTGTCGCGTTCAGCAGCTAAGCGCAGCATCGTCTTGGCAAAATTTCCCCCCTTCGCTCCCACGACCCAGCTAGTCCGCAAAATCAAATGGCGGGACGTCGCAGCAGCCAGAGCCAACTCACCGTCCCGCTTGGTCAGCCCGTAGACGCTTTGGGGATCCGTGACATCTTGTTCGACGTAAGGCCGATCAAGTTCGCCATCAAAAACGTAATCGGTGGATTAATGAAGGACTAGCGCGCCCAATTTGGCGGCCTCTTCCCCGAAAACTCTCGGAGCGACCGCATTAATCGCACGTGCCTGGTCTCTATCCGCTTCCGCCTTGTCAAATGCTGTATATGCCGCTGGATTGACGATTACGTTTGGCCGAGTCACCGGCACTACCCTGCGGATCGCAGCCTCATCCGCAAGATCACCCTCACCGCGGTCAAGCGCTACGACCTCTCCCAGCACCCCCAAAGCTCGTTGCAACTCGAAACCGACCTGACCGCGTTTACCTGTGAGAAGGATTTTCATTCAACTATGTAGCCCATGTTGTTTGGCTGCTCGCTCTTATGTCAATTCTTTGAAACATTTAGTTTTTTCACAGCGCATTCCGCAAATCTATTTTGACCACTGTTAGACCGGGAACATGCGAAAAGTCACTTCGATGTAAGAGTAAAAATAGAAGCCAGCGACCTTGGCAATCTGCTCTTGGGTATAGAAAATGAAACATTCGTCTATGGAAATTTTCTTTCCTATGCAATCGCCATAGATCTTGCAAAGCCGCCCCTATCTCGTTAAGCAACCGTGCTCCATCTAAAGCATTTTTGGTGCTTATCTCGGCAATTTTGCAAGCGCACCTTCTCTTAATTGGCAATCCCATGAAACGTCTACAGCGATTGACGAACCATTGTGGATACCGCTCAATTTTCATCCTCATTGCATCCTTGTTTAGATAAAGACAAATAAATGATTCTTGTCACCGGCGGTGCCGGCTTTATCGGTTCAAATTTTGTACTTGATTGGTTGTCAGCTCAGGATGAGCCAGTCATCAATCTAGACCTACTCACTTATGCGGGTAACCCGGAGAATCTGGCCACGCTGGCCCGCGATGATCGCCATCAATTTGTGCAAGGTGACATCTGTGACCGAGCACTGGTCAGTTCACTACTGCAGCAGTACCGTCCACGCGCGATCGTGCACTTCGCCGCCGAGAGTCACGTAGACCGCTCGATCCACGGGCCAGCCGATTTCATTCGGACCAATATCGACGGCACGTTCAGCCTGCTCGAAGCGTCCCGCGAATATCTCGGCACGCTAAGTGCAGCGCGGCGAGCGGAATTCCGCTTCTTACATGTGTCGACCGATGAGGTTTATGGCACGTTGGCGCCGACCGATCCGCCGTTTTCGGAAACCACACCCTTTGCACCTAACAGCCCGTATGCCGCTTCGAAGGCTGCTTCTGATCACTTGGTGCGCTCCTGGCATCACACGTACGGCGTGCCCGTCCTGACCGGCAATTGCTCAAACAACTATGGACCGCAGCAGTTTCCCGAGAAGCTGATCCCGCTGATGATCGCCAACGCGCTCGCCGGCAAGCCGCTGCCGGTCTACGGCGACGGCCGGCAAGTACGCGACTGGCTGTATGTCGGCGACCATTGCGCGGCGCTGCGCCGCGTGCTGGAAGCCGGCGTGCCCGGCGCGACCTACAACATCGGCGGCTGGAACGAGCAGGCCAACATCGACGTCGTCTTCACGCTGTGCGCGCTGCTCGACGAGCTGCAGCCGGCCGCGCGCCCCTACCGCGAGCAAGTTACCTATGTGACCGACCGTCCCGGCCATGACCGGCGCTATGCGATCGATGCGCGCAAGATCGAGCGCGAACTGGGCTGGCGTCCGGCCGAGACCTTCGAGAGCGGACTGCGCAAGACCGTGCAGTGGTACCTCGACCATCCGGACTGGGTGGCCAAGGTGCAGTCTGGTGCCTACCGCCAGTGGATGGAGAAAAATTACGCGCAACGCGCCGCGGGCGTCCAATGAACCGTCGCGGCATCATCCTCGCCGGCGGTTCCGGCACGCGGCTGTATCCGGTGACGATGGCCGTCTCCAAGCAACTGCTGCCGGTGTATGACAAGCCGATGATCTACTACCCGCTGACCACGCTGATGCTGGCCGGCATACGCGAGATCCTGCTGATCTCGACGCCGCAGGACACGCCACGTTTCGAGCAATTGCTTGGCAACGGCCATCAGTGGGGCATCGATATTCGCTATGCGGTGCAGCCGTCGCCGGACGGGCTGGCGCAGGCGTTCATCATCGGCCGCGAGTTTGTCGGCCAGCAGCCGTCGGCGCTGATCCTGGGCGACAACCTGTACTACGGGCATGAACTGGATGCGAAGCTGAACGCCGCCAACCGGCGCGACGAAGGCGCGACCGTGTTCGCGTATCACGTCAACGACCCCGAGCGTTACGGCGTGGTCGGTTTCGATGCGCAGCGACGCGCGGTCAGCATCGAGGAAAAGCCCGCGCACCCCCAATCGAACTATGCTGTCACCGGGCTGTACTTCTACGACACGCAGGTCTGCGATATTGCCGCATCGATTCAGCCGTCCGCGCGTGGCGAACTGGAGATTACCGACGTCAATCGCGTCTACCTCGACCAGGGCGAGCTGCAGGTCGAGGTGATGGGGCGTGGCATGGCCTGGCTCGACACCGGCACGCACGAGTCGATGCTGGAGGCCGGACAGTTCATCGCAACGCTGGAAAAGCGGCAGGGGCTGAAGGTGGCGTGCCCGGAGGAAGTGGCTTTCCGCAAGCGCTACATTGACGCCGCGCAGCTCGAGCGACTGGCCGAGCCGATGAAGAAAAATTCCTATGGCCAGTACCTGCTGCGCCTGTTGTACGAGCCCGTCTTTTGATCATGAAAATCATCCCTACTGAAATTCCGGATGTCTTGATCATTGAACCGACCGTGTTCGGTGACGCAAGGGGATATTTTTTTGAGAGCTTCAACCAGCGCCGTTTTGCGGAACTGACCGGCGTCACGCTGCCGTTCGTGCAGGACAACCAGTCACGCTCGGCAAAAAATGTTTTGCGCGGATTGCACTACCAGATCAAACAGCCGCAGGGAAAGCTGGTGCGCGTGCTAAGCGGAGAAGTATTTGATGTTTGTGTCGACCTGCGGCGTAGTTCGCCGACGTTTGGCAAAGCGGTATGGGTAACATTATCGGCAGAGAATTTCAGACAACTGTGGGTGCCGCCGGGATTTGCGCATGGATTCCTCGTTGCCAGCGATTCGGCCGACATCGCCTACAAGGCGACCGACTATTACGCGCCTGAGCATGAGCGTTCGCTGCTGTGGAGCGATCCGGCGCTTGCGATACCGTGGCCGCTGGATTGCGCGACACTGCTGTCGGCCAAGGATCGGGACGGAGCGCCGCTCGCGCAGGCGGACACCTACACATAAAATGTATTTACTGCACGGATCTTAACTAGTCCGTCCTGAACAATTCGGCTTTCAAATGGCGGCAGCTATTTGGCGTGGTTGTGAGCATTGAGTCTCGACGAGCATAGCCCTCCGTGCGGCCCAAACACCGGCGCAAAAAAGCCGCATCTGCTTGATCAGCAGGCGCAGGTTATGTCCCGCGCCACAGGGCACCGCATGTAGCGCATCCCCCAACGCACCGTTCAATCGCCCTGAGCGCGTCCTCGGCGACTGTGCTTACGACTCGCAGTCGCATCGTCAGGCATTGGCCGAGGCGGCATCAAGAGCGGATTGGCTTGGAGACGTCTGCCACATGGCACCGCTCTGGGCACATTGCGGTGGGTGGTTGAGCGTACGATTGCGTCGCTTCACCAATTTCGACGCTTGCGCGTTCGGTATGAAAAACGGGCGGACGTCCATGAAGCGTTCCTGTCAATGGCATGCTGCCTGATCTGCTTTCGCAGGTTGAAAAAGTCTTTTTGTTAGAGCTTCTTAATCCCGAAATCCTGATTGTCTAATTGACTTCTCAATTTCCTCTTCATCACAAACAAGTTCAGATTCCCTCAAATGAGGCAGATTTTTCACATCATCTTTAGAACCCAAGTCATTCAAAGGGTGCAAGAAATGACGAGAAAACACCCTCATCACGTGATTAACTCCATCTTCAGTGACTTGCCTAAAATCATTTTCATAATATCTACCATCATTAGAGTAACTAGTTATAATTTCATATGATGGGAAATATATAACGTTTTTGAAGAATCTTTCCAATTCATCTGCAGCAACACGCAACACTGACTTGCTATATGTTGTGGAGACCAAAACATGCCGATTTTCGTAGGTAGCTATTAATGGCACTGGAGACACGGTCAAAATAATATTTACGTTAGGATTAACTTCAAAAATTTTTTCAAATAAATCTTTTAGATCAGTAATTACTTCAAAAATCGAAAAATTAACAAATTCGTGATCATGTTCGTTAAAATTTCCTCCAGCCACACCAGGAGCAACAGGAAAAATTGCCCCATCAGATCTCGAACGCCAAGCCTCAGTTAGGCCAAGGGTAAAAATTATCCAATCACTTTCCTCAAAAATTCGTCTAACACAACTAAGATGATTAGTTCTGTCGTTATACAAATGTTCGATAGATTCAAATCCCTCTGGCTCAACTAAAGGCCTAAACGCATCAATGAATCGATTATTTTTCTCCCAAATATGATCTGAACGAAAATTACCGTAAGATCGATCGAAAAGCTGAAGTGCCTGCTTCGGAGTATAGATATTGCCATAGCGCGCCGAAAATACTCCGTAATTTTTTCTTTTGGCAACTTCAATATTTATATCAGGAGGAGGAGCTTCGGCAATAAAATAATTAAAACCTGAATCTGCGATTTTTTTAGATAAGTGCTGTGCAAAACAGCTACCCATTGTGGAAATTTTTTCGCTTAGTCCAATTTGAATTGAATTTGAAACAGGGTCAAGATGGCCCGCAGCGGGAGAAACTATTGAACGAGACCAAAAATTACGATCATCAAGATTAATATAGGGATGCGTCATAATTGGCTCCATAATATCTCATCAAACCGAGGATCATCAATATGTGCTTGAAGATTACCTGGCTCAATCTTTTGATCTTTATAATTTTGATAGGCAAATTCTAAATACTCATGAAGCCCGTATATTTCGCGATCATTTATTCTCCAGAAATAATTTCCTCGCACACCGAGTTCGCTACCAATATCCGGGTAAATGGGCCAAATAGTTCCGGCCAATGCATCCGATATAATAATTTGTCGTTGAATGCGATGGCCGTAATTCAATCCCGCAAACAAGCAAATCTTTGATGATATTAATTTGCCCAGTTCAACAAGAGCGAAGGCATGAGGGTGATTTATGGAATGCATAAAATTCCCTTCACGCTTAATTGTATTAAAAAAATTTACAAATTCTTGGTCAGAAATATCAGCATTTAAAAAAATGGATTTTAGATTCTCAATATTCCTAGACCAATAATTAAAATAACCCAGCAAACTAAACGTATTCCAATTGAAAAGTTCGGATGCTCATTCAATTTTTATATTATTATTGTATGCCCATGCAGCAATTTTTGAATTATAGTGAATACTTGTCAATTCTTTCGAACTTTTTTTAATTGCGTAACACAAATCCGGATGATATGCCGAAAAATAAATTCCAGGAATTTTAATTAAGTGTAATGAATATTTTTTTGCCAATTCAAAATAATCACTTGTAATCCAAATTGATGCGGTAGATATTAGCGCCTCGAGTTCCTCCAGCTTCAATTTATCGGTTGGACTTGGTAGTGCCATTGGTTTTATTATCCACCCTGGAAAAATAGCACGTAACGTCGCCGCAATTCCACCAGTTTGGCAATTATGCGATATTATTATTTCATTAGACACAGAGCCCTCCAGAGAAATCACTTCAGCACAACAACGTAAAACCCATTCAATTTGCCAATCAGATAAAATAAAAAGCGAAAGGCTAATAATGAAAATTTTTATAATCTTCCTTGTAAATTTCCCTACAAAAATCTTCAGTTATATCAAGCGACTCCTCCCCAATCCAATCTGTTTTATTTGAATGAGGCATAACACAATTATCAATTAAAAACCCACACTTAATTAATGAGTCCAGAGAATTTCCGAGATCTTCAATTTTAAAATATTTAAATCTCCCCTTCGCCATCTCCTCAACATCAAAATAAAACGACTGGGGCAAAAAAAATCGCTCTACATCAGTACAATTATCAAATGGCTTTTTAAAAATATTTTTAAAATACTCAGAATCCACAAATTTATCCAAACCACTCCAATCCTCTATATAACTGCAATCACTTGAATTTTTAAACCAATCAGGGTTTGTTTTTTTTGAGTTTTTAAGAAATTTAAATGCAGAAATCAATCGATTTAAAGGATTTCGCACAACAACAAATTTTTTAAATTCTAAATATTTTTTTTCACCAATCACCCTCTTAATTTCTATTGGCAAAGAGTGCTTCCCAAGATTGAATCTACGCCCCCAAGTTTCTTGAAATATCTCTCCAGTAGGTGTTCCACCCAAGATAATATCATCCCACTTAATCTCTCGATCCAATAACTCAGTAATACTTGTACCCCCGGATTTTGGAGCGTGGAAAAATATGAAGCCTTTTGAGTTAGAAATTAACATTAATATTAATAATTTATTTTTAATAAATTTTCATAAGCCAACTTTACCAAAATTAGACGGCGTCAAATTAACGCATTAGAACCACAACCGGTTAATTGCATATAAACAATCTTAAAATAAGAAAGATAACAAATAAATTATGCTACCAACTTAAGTTTATAAAAAATCTTCGTATTCTGAATTTTTAAATTTTAGCCCATTTAATTTAGCTTAAAAAAATTTTCAAAACAACAAATACCAACCAACATAGTATTAATATGCAACCTTATATTTCAACAAATTCAATATAAATTTCATCTATTGTTTTAATATTAGACCAATATGTAATTGCAACCAGCACCCCTATACACATTGGGTTTTCTAACTGGTCAATTTCATACTCAGAAGCAATTAAAGGACTTGAATCACGCAGTGAAATTTTTTTTCCATAAACGCAGTCCCATATTTTTAATTGAAACTCAAATTTTGCAGAAATTCGTATTTTACTAGCTATTTTTTTGTGAAAAAATATGTACCTTGAAATGCCCGATGCGCACAAGAAAGTACCAGGCTTGAGAGAAGATTGTGCTTTTACAACCTCAGCTAAGCTTGGCTCAAGAGAGGTATTTATTATACGTTTATTGAGGATAAGGTCTTTATTGATTTCAGGACATCGCACAAACCCGGGAAATGAATTTAAATATATATCTAAAGCGATATCCTTATGAATTACGGAATTGGAGACAAGTTTATTCAGGACTGCGCTTTGTGTCGATAATAATCCGGGGTTATTGTGATTAAATAGAGACCCATAGAAAATATATTTTTGCGCTTGTCCATCATCTGATCGCATACCAGTAAAGTGATACCCTCTGGATACTGGATCATTTGAAATTTTTGATTTATCAGGAACTTCCTGCTTGACTCCGACTAGCCAAAGATAATCAAGATGCTCAGCAGCAGAAATCATATCAGGCTTGAAAAGATAATTTTTTACTGGCAGACCTTCAAAATTCTCCACCGCATAATATAAAGTTGATGCATATACACCATCTAAATATAAATTTTGGCAATTAAACCCAGCAACAGCATAACTAGAGTTAATAAAATTTACTAGTTTTTCTGGAATAATATCGATGAATTCGTCACTATCATGTAGCGCTATCAATTTTGGTGAAAAATCATTATTTATCGATTGATATGCGAAAATTCGCTTCTCCTCCTCATCCTTCCACACTTGGTAATGATAATGTACACGCGGAGATGCCAGTATATTCTTACCTACGTCGGTATCGCTCAATCTTGGCGCATTTAAATGCATGAATTCAGTTGCTTTTGTGTATTCATATGGCCCATCAAAAATATGCACACTATCATAAAATTCAAATTGCCCCATTCTGAATTGAAGTGACAGCATGTCAATATCATTGAAATAACTTACAAGCGCAGATATCATTTAATTAGACAACCTTAAAAAACATATGTGTATTGTTATTAATCCAATTAAAACTAGAACCAATATCAATTAGTCGCCCGGAAAAAACGTATTTCAGCAGCAACAGCTTTATATTTTTAAAATCAGTATCATCAAAACAAATTACCGAACCCAATTCGGCTCTGTCGATGATATTTAAAAGGTCTGTTGCCGCGACACTTAGCCCATGCCCACCGTCAATATGGTAGCCTGAATATTTAATTTGTCTACCTAGGCTAGGTAGAACAGTTAAGGAATTTCCTTCGATTAAATTAACTCGCTCCTTAAATTTATCTTTAATATAATTGAAGCAATCCTTCGTGTATCTATGCTCACAAATATCAACGCATGTAATTTTAAGATCAGAATTGGCCTTTAGCATTAGTAAGGTACTGAATCCCGCGTTAAATCCAATCTCAAGTATTTCATTTTGAGCAGAGGCAAAAAGTGCTAATGCTCTCCGTTTTTTTAAAAAATTTTTTGCATATCCTGAAAACTCTTTTTCATTATTATCGAATAATATATTTCCCTCCAATTGCTCACCTGAAGATTTAACTATCTGAATCAAATTCATTATATCTTCAGCCAAAAACTCGACCGCGGGATCATACTCTTCATTGACCAACTTTTCTATTAATTTATAATCGATTCTCAATTTTTATCTCCAGTTAATAATTTTCTCAGCATACAAAATTAAAAACAGACTTTTAATATTTACCATTGAAATACGCAATATTTATCGTGAAAAGTTTGTTCAAAAACATGTTTTATCTATTTGAAATCATGTAAACATCAGCCCGGCCTCCAAACAGACCCAAATATCCTAATGCCTTACCAATTGTCTTCCAACCAATCTCAAAAGAATATTGAATAGTCGCGACAGCAAGACTGCTTTCAGAAATCTGTGTCCATAATGCTTTATTGTCATAAATTTCTTGGATGTAACGTACCCAATCCTCTGGCGCTTCCGCTACGAGGGCACTTTGTCCGTGACTTAAACCCGTCGCTTCGGCTGCAACGGGACTAAGCACACTAGGGATGCCGTAGGACATAGCATCAAGTACTTTGCCCTTAATTCCTGCGCCTGACCTTAGAGGCGCAATAAAAATCCTACAAGATTCAAATATTTCATCTAAATTCTCTACATAACCTTCAAGGATTACGTCCTCAGACTGGAGTTTTTTAAACGAGTCTGGAGGATGGCTTCCAAAAATATGAAATGAAATTTTTTTTCCGCTAGCGCGTAGCAGCGGCATAATATTTGACACAAAAAACTCAACAGCTTCAATATTTGGCCTGTGCCGATATCCGCCCAAAAATGCTATACCATGGCGCTTTTCAAATGGTGTCTTGTGCCCATGTGGTGTGATTACCCAAGGGCACTTGAAAATATTATCTTCACGCAAATTGTGACTGGCGATGACTGCATGTTCAGTTTCGTTGTAACTTAGAATCGCATCGACTTTTCGCATTAGGGCAAGCTCTCGATCGCGTGTTGCCAGCGGTCCTGACAAATCTTTTTCGCCATTATCGAGAGCCATGCGTAATTCCCGCAGAAAATGCAGATCAGCATTATTGAAAAGTATCTTCGCACGAGTATGCTGACGGATCGAGTCAATATGACGTTCGGCGACGTCATAGCGCGTGATGAAGACAAGATCGAATTCATGCCCTCGTTGTTGCAACACCTCATTAATTGAAGTGAAGAATGGCGCATGCAGACATTCCACCCCCATTTTTTGTAACTGGGTGGTGTAGTGACCGAAATGTGCAAGGTTCTCCGGAATGAACGTCAGTTTGAAACCATGCGCCTGTAAGAGGCGCATCTCCTGCACTGCTGCATAAGCGCCAGCGTTCTTGTCCGGCTCGGGCGTTGCATAGTCGATCACGAGTGCTCGATAGCGAATGCCTCGATCCTTGTGTCGCCAAAGGTCTGTGCCCACATGGCCGTTATGAGTAAATGCGTCTCCCCACTTGGATGCGAATTTTGGCGCATTAATAGCCTGGTATTTTTTGAAACCGCTGCTCGTATCACGGCCGTGGCTCATGCCCTCAAAATGAATGACCTCTGCGTGCGGGGTATAGACGGTCCGATATCCAGCGTCGCGAACCTTGAAAGCCAGGTCTGTGTCTTCGTAGTAGGCAGGTGCAAACTCTTCGCTCAGGCCACCGACTTCCTTCCAGACTGCCGTGGGTAACATCAATGCCGCGCCGGACAAATAGTCACACTGGCGGACGTAGTTCCATTGCGGGTCAAAAGGATTTCCATCACGGCCAAGATTCCATGGCTGGCCGTTATCCCAGACGACACCACCGGCTTCCTGAAGTTTTCCGTCCGGGTAGGTCAGCTTCGCTCCGACAGCACCAACCTTTTCGAAACGCTTGAATACATCCAACATTTCGTCAAGCCAGCGGTTACCCACCTCGGTATCGTTATTCAGCAGGACGATATGCTGCCCTTTTGCTACTGCGGCTGCCTTGTTGCAGTTCCGTAGAAATCCGAGGTTGGTTTCGTTGACGATGACTCTGACATTGCCAACGATATTTGCAATATCGGCGGTCTTGTCGTTCGAGCAGTCGTCCACCACGATCACTTCGAAGCTGGCCTCGTTATGGCTGAGAATGAGCGAGGCAAGACAGTGATACGTCAGTTCGAATTTATTGTGAACCGGAATGATGATGGACACGTCCGGTACATCGACCGGTTTGGGGAGTTCCAGCTGCGGAAATTTGGTGCGTCCCTCATAGCCTTGGCCGAGTACTTCAAGCGCGGTGGTAATGCTCTGGATAGAGGCAAAATCTTTTTTTGAAGCAGCGCCGGCGATTCTCTCCTTGAAAATCACCATCCGGCGGCTGATATTGGCCGGCAGGCCAGCATAGAGGCTGCCTTCACCCTCCTTGTTTTTTGCCAGATATTGCCAAGGTGTGAGAATCGGACGCAGGATATCGATCAGGCTGATTGGCCTGACAACCTGGTCAGTCAGCGTCGCGCTGAGCGCATGGGCATTGCCATCGAATAGATGTCCCGGCAGCACATAATGAAAAACAAAGCTGCGATTGTCCTGATCGAAATAACCGATCGTCTCGCCGATTTTTAAATTATCCGCAAAGATTGCGACACGTACGTTTTCAGGAAGATACCCACTTGTCTGAAACTCCCCTTTAAATGTCAGGCCTTCAACAGGATGTAGGCGGCCGCTCCACTCTTGTCGCACCTCAATGTCAAACGGCATATGCATGCATGGCAGTCCCGTTGCGGAATGTACCAATACGAAGCGATGCGGCTTGCCATCATCGATGGCTTTGGCAATGAAAATGGTGAACCCGTGACGACCGTCTCCCATGCCTGCTTGTGCAAGGTCGGCTCTATAGTTCTCCGCCCGGCCTTGGCCAACGAGATCCTGGCCGTCGTAGACATCTAACTCTACCGTTGCGTCAGGTGCTTCGGTGTCATAGGCCCACCCCACCAGTTGTCCGCCACTAAAGCTGTCGATGTTGGCTCGAATCGTGATCTTGTTTTCAGCGATGACTGCTTCTTCAGCAGATTGGATTTCGATCGCTTCGTTTGGAACACTGGCAATACGGCTTTTAGGCGCCTTTTTTGCAGCCGGGGAGGTTTTTTTTGTCTTGGCAATCATGGGAAAAGGCAATCAGCGTGATTTATCGTTTGACAGCTTTGTTGAGCGCGTCAACCAGGGAAGGCACGACGTTGGTCGGTATCACCATCATGATTTCGGTATTTGGCCTGCCATCGGGCTGCAATTGGAAAAGCTCAATGCGAACAGCGTTGTTGTGCACGCCAAGAGTTTTGATGCCATCAATAAAAACGCTTTGGGTTTCCATAGAGTCATTCCTGTCTATTTTTAATTAATAAAATTCGGCCATATTATTTTTGGCCGATTTGCTCATACACAGTTGCGTGAGTAGATATCTTCAATGCGCACGATATCGTCCTCACCCAAATAAGTTCCTGACTGCACTTCAATTAAATGCAGAGGAATTTTTCCGGGGTTTTCAAGTCGGTGTATCTGTCCCAAAGGGATATAGGTGCTTTGATTTTCTGTCAGCAGCACCTCATGATTTTCGAGAGTCACTTTTGCAGTGCCCTGCACCACGATCCAGTGCTCGGCACGATGATGATGTTTTTGAAGGCTCAGCTTTTCTCCGGGTTGAACCATGATCCGCTTGACCTTGAAGCGCTCCCCCTCGTCGATACCCTCATACCAGCCCCATGGCCGATGTACCCGTAAATGATTGAGGTGTTCTGTCCGCTCGCTCACTTCCATCTGTGCGATGACCTGCTTGATTTCCTGCGCGTTGTCCTTGTTCATCACTAAGACGGCGTCGGCGGTTTCCACCACCACGACATCAGTCATTCCAATTACGGACACCATGCGACTCTCGGCGCGTACATATGAATTGCTCGTATTTAAGAGACAGGTTTGGCCATACGCTGCATTGCCTTGTTCATCTTTGGGCGCGATGTTCCAGAGACTGCTCCAGCTACCCACATCGTTCCAGCCAAAACTGGCGGGTACGACGGCTGCACGCGTGGTGGCTTGCATCACCGCATAGTCAATTGATTCTGTCGGACAGTCTGCAAAGGATTCGCCTGGCTTGGTAAAACTGAGGTCAGGCTTACGCTCTCGCCAGGCTTTCTGTGCGGCTGCGAGAATGTCCGGCCGGTGCGCCTTCAGTTCGTCCAGATAAGAACGTGCGGTGAAGACGAACATGCCGCTGTTCCAAACGTAGCCGCCCTCTTCTATATATTTTTTAGCAGCAGTCTCATTGGGCTTCTCAACAAATTGCTTCACCTTGAAGATACCGGGAAGACCGCGAATCTCCTCATCCTGAAGGATGTAGCCGTAGCCTGACTCGGGTGAGGTCGGCTCGATTCCAAAGGTAACCAGATTTCCTGCTCGCGCCCCTAATACGGCCGTGTTTGTCGAAGCAACAAAACTATCCAGGTCTTCGACCACATGGTCGGCCGGCAGCACTAGCATCACGGTATCCGGATCGATTTCCGCAAGGTCCAGGGCCGCCAAAGCAATGGCCGGAGCGGTATTGCGGCCCACGGGCTCCAGCCAGGTAACGGCTGTCTGGATACCCACCTCATCACACTGGGTCCGAACGAGAAATCGGTGCTCGATATTGCAAATCAAAACGGGCGCTTCAGTCCCTGCCACCGCCCTTGCCCGTACCAAGGTGTCCTGAAGCAGCGTGTTGTGCCCCGCCAGTGCCAGCAATTGCTTCGGATAATTGACACGCGACATCGGCCACAGGCGGGTGCCGCTTCCGCCGCAGAGAATGACGGGGACGACGGGACTCACGCTGACTTCCTCCGTTTTGAAGATTCGGCAGTCTTCTTCGCGGCGGTCTTGGGTACCGCCTTGGTGGTCGTTTTGACCGGAGATTTGGAGGTAGCTTTGGAGGCCGTTTTCGAGGTCACCTTGGCGATCGCCTTGGGTGCCGTCTCAGTAGCTGTCTTAGCAATTGCCTTAACTGCCGGAGCATTCGCCTTGGTGGCCACGGACTTCCTCGAACGAACTGTCTGCGTTATTTTTTGACCAGCCTTGATGGCGGCCGCTTGCTGCGGGCTTCGCGCCGTAACCGTTTCAATTAGCAACTCAAGCAGCTGACGCGTTTGCCAGGCGATAGAAAACTCTTCCTCGACTTGTGCCCTGGCTGCTTTGCGATCGATCTCGACTTGATTAGGCGAACGATCCAAGGCCGCGCATACCGAGTCCACCAGGCCGGGTACGTCAAAGAAGTTGAATGTGTAGCGCTCGCTACGCGGCGGCATCACCTCTTCTACCGGTCCTGTTTTGGAGCCAACCAGTCGTGCGCCACAAGCAAGCGCCTCCACCACTGACCAACTCAAAATGAACGGATACGTCAGGTACACATGCGCCGCACTGACCTGCAGTACTTTGCGATAGGCTTCCTTGGGAAGGAACCCGGTCACGTGCACCCGTGCCGGATCAAGACGCGGCCCCACTTCATGCAACATCCGCTCCAGCCAACTCTTATGGCTCTTTGGCTCCGGCCCATACGTGGCCTCTTCCTTACCGACGATCACAACATGTGCTTTAGGCCGACGCTTCAGAATCTCGGGCAGCGCCCGCATGAAAATGTGGAATCCGCGCACCGGCTCCAGCGAGCGAGTTGCATAGGTAATGACTTCGTCGCCCGCCTTCAGCGTCACGTCCTTGCCTG
>JACCDQ012008872.1_pt1 | contig 33496 bp, 55 predicted proteins | sample 7446031 | NCBI WGS metagenome assembly JACCDQ01 (sample SAMN15323442, study PRJNA562643) | freshwater metagenome | isolation source: river surface water | place: USA:Blue River Watershed | collected 2017-08-17 | reverse complement strand
GCAGCAACAAACGCAGCACCATAAGCCTTGTAAAAGTTGCCAAACAACTTGCCAAGCCACTCAATAACACCAATAAGCACGCCAAGATACTTTTGCATTAACATCAAAATAATTGGCATAACATACTTTTGCAAAATAGCAATGAACGGCTTCAATGCAGTATTGATTAGATCAGTCCAAACACCAATGATCGGCATCAATGCTTCAAACACTGCACCAAGCAATTCGCCAAGCATGCCAAGAATAGGCACAACAAGATCAGTCAAAATCACTGCCAACAATTCAAAGATTGGCACAACAACGCCAGTCAAAATTGCGCCCAAAGGTTTCATGATTGTGGTGATCAACTTGCCCAAAATTTGAATGATAGGCAAAACAACAGGCATCAACGCCACAAAGATGTCAATCAGTGGTGGCAATACTGTGCTAACAAGGTCAACAACAGCATCAATTAGATAACCAAATACTTCAATAACAGGATCAAGTGCTGGAATAATTTTGTCAATTGCTTTGACAACCAAATCAAACAACGGAATAAGTTTCTGAAACACGTTGAACAACAACGGTCCAGCCTTCTCAATCAACGGATTGATTGCAGCAACCAACTGACCCAAAACAGGCAGCAACGAAGTGCCAATGCTTGCCTTCATGTTTTCGAAGTTGGCAGTCATTGTTTGCTGTGCGTTATCAAACGAATCAGCATAAGTAACGAAGTCACCCTGAGCAACGCCAAGATCTTTCAAGATCAACGATTGAACAGCAAGTGCTTTAGTGTTCGGGTCAAGTGCTTCTTTAGTTGACTTAGTCAACCCCAAAGCCATAGCCTCAGCGCGAACCTTACCTTCGGTCAACTGCTGGTTATACTTCAACATTGGCTCATACGAACCAAGCAACGCTGACTTGATCGCGTTCAAAGACGCTTCAGTGCCGCCACCATAGAATGAAGCCATGTCACCAGCGGCTTGAGTCAAATCAATTGAAAACTTTGCAGCAGCATCAGCACCCAAACCCGCGCTAGATGCGAACCCGCCGAACCCCTTAGCAGCAGCAAGTGCAGCAGATTCAGAGATACCAGCAGACGCAGCAGCGGTTTTAGCAAACGCTTGAACCTGTCCAGCAGCCTTGCCGAAAACAGATCCAACACCTTCGAATTCAATGTAAAGGGCATTAGCCGACTTGACAGCACTGCCAACAAAATCAGCAACCTGTCCAACCAACGCACCAGCGATTAGACCGCCAGCAAGTTTCTTGAACGCGCCACCAAAACCCTTACCAAAAGCATTACCAGCATCATCACCAGAACCGCCCGCAGACTTCGCCAAGTCACCTTTGAGATACTTTTCCATCTCTTTAGTGCCAGGCACGATGTTCACAAACGCTGTTGCTAATGCTCTTTCAGCCATTGTTAGTCCTTCGTGGGATTCATTTGTTCAAGCATGCTCAAAACACGATCAGTATTTTGTGGTTTCTTTGAACCAATTTTGTTGACGTTCGTATCTGGCCATGGGGCTGGATACGCTTTAGGTTTCTTCTTACCACTGTTGACGGTGGCAAGCAGATCAAATGTGTGTGCAGCAACAACCCATTCACGACTGACAGGGTAACTCCAATCCGCAACAACTGCGTGAGTCCATGAATCAGTATGCCGAACAAGCATGCCAACCAAATAAACGGCTTCCAACCATGAAATGGTTATGCCAACATCAAAAATACTTAGTTGAAACCTTGCCCGAAAATCGTAAGCGAGTTCTGCTGGATGCTCAGAGATTAGTTCTCTGAGCCTGAGGATTCCCCCACTGGCGCACCTGAAGTCCAACCCTCTAGCCAAGCGTTGAACGCGGCAGCATCCATCGTGTCAATGGCGTTTAGTGCAGGTGAATCTTCTGGCATTACGGCTTCAAGGATGGTGAAAGCCTGATCAGACTCATCCTTTGCCTTGCGTGCCTTACGAATTGCGCCCATTGGTAGAGCATTGAAAGATGGGATAGTGTATTCCGCACCTTCGTGTGTAAAAGTGTAGGTCTTAGACATAGCGGTTCTCCTTGTTTGTTTGCGGTCATTGGTGTTGCGCTAGGGGGCAGTGACCGCTCAACTGCCCCCTAGCAGTTTATGAGAGGTTTTTACGCCTCAAACTCGCTGAAGAATACATCAGCAACACGACCAGAAGCAGCGTAAGCAGTTACGGTCACACCGTAAGAAATAGCCTCACCGTTCTGGATTGACTGAGCCTCAACAGAAAGGATCTCACCAGATGGAACATAGTGACGGATTGCCTTTGCGCCATCAACAACGTCAATGACGAACGACTTGCGACCACCAGTCTGAGTTGGAACAAGTTCAATCTTGCCGCCAACCAGTGAACCACCGAAGTAAGCCTCTAGAACTTCCTGAGTGGTTTCTAGAAGGGTGAAACCATAGGTAACAGTTCCCTCGGTTACAGACTCGCGAACAAGGTCAGCGTTCTGCCATGCGCGGATCTGGTTGGTGCTACGGTCGGTGCTGAATGAAACGCCGTCGCTTGAAACATAGCCAAGTTCGGTGAAACCAGTCAGAGTTGCAGTTGATGAAGTTGGTGCAGTTGCAGTGGTAGCACCGACATAAACTTTGCCTGTGATTCCAACAACAACGTTATCGGCAGTTAGTGCCATGTTGTTTTCTCCTCTTTCGAAAGGGATGTAGCCCAAATGGGCAGGGTTTTCTGCGGTGCAGAAACTTAGTTGTCTGTTGCTTTGACGATCAAACCAACATCAATTGAACGGCGTTCTTGTTCCGTTTCTTCATTCGTGCGAATAGGTCCAAGTCGAACCTCGGCACGTTTGATCACATCACCAACAGAATCGCGGATCAATGATTCAACTAAAAACGCTAACGATGAAGCATCTTCATAAGTGTTAGCGAAAATCTCAAGTGTTGCAGTCGCGTCACGTGTAACACGATCAGTTGTTTCACCAGCATAAGAAACATTGATGATCAACTCTTTGGTTGGCACATTGACAGCATCAGGTTGTGAATGTTTAGTTGCAACATAAACATCAGGATCTAAAACAGATTTGAAATACGCAACCAACGTTTTCTCTGCATCAGGGTAAATGATTGGCATTGTTATCCTCGGTTAGTGATCTTGTAAAGTGCAGCACGAAGATGACCAACGCCATCACGTTTTTGTGTATAAAAATGAGCAATCATAGACGTTTTAGCATCTGCATTACTTTTGATAATGATGCGAGGTCTACGCCCACGTAATTCCCACACAACACTGAAACCCGCTTGCGCGTAACCATCCAAGCGACCGCCTTCACCTTTTTGTGCAGCATCAGCAGTCATTTGTGCTTCAGATTGAACTTCGCCCGCAGTGCGAGCCAACAAGTCACGAACGTCTTTGTTATCCTTCAAAAAATCGGCAACGCCTCTAGGATCAACAACAACAGCATTGACTTGCAATTTAGCCACGACGTTTCCTAACAGGGATCACAACACCAGCCAAAGACGAAGGGAATGGGCTAACCCAATCTTGAACCTGACCGTTTTTGACCCACTGAGAATTACGAATGATAAACACATCACCATCCAAAACCACTGTGCCAGACGGCAAATAAATGGTCAATGAAGAATCAACTGCGTCACGTTCAACGTCAATAGGCTCTGAGCCGCCACCTACGGCGATTAGAGCGTCTTTTATGACTACATTGGTAGTCGTGTAAGTCGGATTGCCAAAATCGTCGCTACCGCTTTCAGAACGCCGTCTGATCGTTATTGTTTCGCCGCCACGAATAAACATGTTTTAGAATTCTTCCCATTCGCCACCAGTGACAGCATCGCCATTGTTGTAACCATTGCCCGAAAGCCAAATCCAGTTACCACCATTAGTGGCATACGGTGCAGTGTCTACCTCAAACGCTTTGCCCTTTGTTTTCGGTGCAAGCAACTTGACTTCTTCAGGTGACATCCAAACGTCAGTGCCGCGACCACCAGCACCATAATTTTTACCTTGACCAAATGGTCCAGTGTTCATCTGCCAATAAGTCAAACCTTCAGGGTTTCTTAGCAGACGTGAAACCATACGGCAAACAACCATGATCACAGTGTTTAGCGACAAAGTATTTGCGTCAATGCGGTCTTGAATTTTCGGATACTGGCTGAGAATGATTGCTTCAGCATCGTCAATCAGCGCGACAACCAAATTGGTGTCAGTTGGAACGTCGTTACCGACCCAGCGGTTTTGAACGTCTGTTGGCGTTGTCCAAGCCATTCTTGACCTTCCTAAAAGTTTTGGGGTGAGAGAGGCGGGCGAACCCGCCCCTCTCTATTCAGTTATGAATTACGCAGAAACGTACTTGACAACAGCAGCAGGGCGAGTGACCTTAGTGCCGAAGACGTTTAGACCACGAACGATGTCCGCGAACTTCGATGGGTTGCGTAGTGACTCAACCTTGTCGATCTGTGAAACGAAAGCAACAGCCGATGAGTGGTAACCAACTGCAACAGGCTTGGTAGCCTCAGCGAACAGTGGGGTCTCAAGAACGGTCATGCCGTATAGACGTGCAATCTGTCCGTTGCGAAGTTCGTTGTCGCCACCAGCGATCTGAACCTGTGACAGACCAGAAACGATCAGGTCAGCCATTGCAGGGTTTACAGCAACAAAACGATCTGCTGCTGGAACCTTAGCCTTGGTTAGAGCAAGACGGATTGCGCGGATAGCAGCAAGAGCCTCGTCTGCGGTGTCAACTGCAACTGGGGTGGTTACAGCAGAAGTTCCACCAGCAACCATTGCAGCGATAACTGCTTCTTCAGCGTCTTCGCCAAGTGCTGCACCAGCAGACTGAACCCAAGCGTCGAATGAACCAGCAGCCTGAACTGCGTCAACGTCGTCAACGTTTACTGAGAAGGCGCGTTCCTGATCAATTAGCAGGGTAACCTCGGTGTCAGCAAGAGCCTCAGCGTCAATTACGCGACCAGCAGCAGCATAGTCAACGATGGTTGGGGTGGTTGCACCGATGATGTGAACGGTGTTGCCCTTAGTTGCCTCGCCTGAATAGGTCTGGGTTAGGGTTGGGATAACGATCTGGTTTGAGGTGAACGCGGTGGTTACACCAGCAGCCCAGATCTCTGGGATGAAGTTGTCAATAGCCATTTGGCAGTGACCTTTCTGTTAGATGATACCGAGAATGTCGTTTAGGCGACCAGCGGCTTTTGCCTCGTTGATCTGCACAGGGGTCATACCCTTCAGATCATCACGACTCAATTGACCAACGGTGTTGGTTGCTGGTTTGCCCTGATTGACATCTGGCAAAGTGATGTTTGGTTTTGACTGACTCGCAATGAGCGAAAGCAGTAGATCGGCTTCGGCTTCCAACTCGTCTTGAGTTGAACCCTTTAGCAGTTTGGTTGCTTCACCAGTGATGCCCTTAGCAGCGGCAATCTCGTAGCGAAGCAGTTTGGCAGCAGCATCCATAGATTCAGCCTTTGCCTGAGCCAGTTCTTCCGCCAGACGCTCTTGCGCTGGTTTCTGGGCTGCCTCATACTCACGCCATTTAGCAGCAGCGTCGCTATCCGCCTTTGCAGACTTTGCGCGATTCTCCCACTTGCGTGCCTCAGCCTTCCAATCAATCTCAGTCGTGTTGCCCTGCGGCTCTACAACATCAGTTGATTCAGTGGTTGGCTCGTTTTCAGTGATGTTTTCTTCACTCATTGCGGTTTCTCCTATGCAGGATCTTCAGCCATGCGGCTGTTATCTGGCGCGGTTGCCAGAAATCTATTCTTTGGCTAAACGATTCATTTCTGAAAGGTTGCCACGTGCTTCAATGTAGTTGTCATTGAAGGTTTGGTAATAATCTGGGGCAATAGGTTTGTCGCCCAAATAAAGTGTTTCGATCGAACAGTGGCAGTTGTCGTGAAAGTCAATTGCGTAATCGGCTGTTCTTACGTTGTCTGAAAGGTTGTAAGAACCATCTGCGCGATAAACGGCTTTCGATGAACGAAACGCCATCAATTGACAAAACCCGCAAGCGTCAGGTTCTGCAACACGTTGCACACTCATAACCGCAGGATCAAGCCCAGCGTTATACAGTATGGTGTCACGGTTATACGAGGCAACAGCGCGAGTCATTGCATTATTCACGGCGGTTGTCATTGCATCATGACCGTCTTCCATGAACCTTTGCATCCCAAAACCAATAATAGGCTCTGATTTCTCAATTGGGTTGATTTGCGCCAGTGTCGCCTTGTAAATTTGACCTTGAACTTTAGCGGCAGCCGTTCGTTCAACTCTGCGACGTTGTGTTTGTCTTGCTCTACGTGACATAGGTGAACCAAGATTCAACAATGCCGCCATGCGCTGTTCTTCGTAATACTGCAATGCTAAAGCACCATTGATGTTGCCGTATTTGTCAACCAAACCAGGGATCACTTGACGTAAGTAACCACCCATGTTTTGCTGATCAAACCCAAGTGCGCGAGCCAACAACTTGTTCGATTCATTCACCAACAATGTGTTGACCTGTTGCATCGAAGCCTGATTGCGTTTCGTCGCTTCATACTTCAAACGCTCAGGGGTTAGTAGGTCAGCCATTATGCGTTAGTGGTTGGGGTTTCCGTGATCTGAAGCGGTTGAGCAGCAGTTGCAAGATTAGCCAACATGGTTTGAGCCTGAGCAATTGCCTGTTCGCTCTTGATCAACTGCTTGTCGCTGTCAGATAGCCCGATACGGTTGTAAACAATCTCTGAAGTCGGTGATAGCACACCAGCAGAAACAAGTTTCACAATCTCATCAGCAGCCGCTGCACGAGTCGGTGTAGAAGCATCACGCCAAATTGGGCGAATGTTGTTTGCTTCCAATGGCACAACACCATCACGAACAAGCAACGCCAACTTTGCAACCTCAGACCAAGTGCGACCAAACTGCTTTTGACGACGTTCGGCACGCTTGACAAGTCGTGCTTCCATTTGACGAATAGCATCCGCGCTCGCAGGGTTATCAGTCTGAAAACCAAGATAAGACGCTGGAATAGCAGTTTCAGCAGCGATCAACTGAGCGTAAGCACGAATCTGATCAAAGTATGGGGTTGGTGAGTTCGCACTGAACTGACCAACTTGTGGCATGACGTTCTCATCTTCGTTGTATGGAACACCAAGCACACGACCCTGAATAACACTCCACGGATTCATCTTGTTGCCGTCTGCATCCAAGAAGATAGATTCATCAGCACCAAGAATGTAACGCTGTGGCGATGAATAGAATTCGCGTGCAACTTCAGCACCAAGCAAAGTTCTCATTGCGCTATCAGTGTATGAACGCACCGCACGAGTGATCTCAGAACGACCGTGTGGGTCGCCAGAACGTGGGTTGTTGATCAATGAAGATACTGGCACACGACCAAGATTGTGAACATCGCGAGCAACTTCAACAAAAGTGTTCTGGTATGCCGCGAAATAAATCGTTTCGTTAGGCAAATACAACGAACCTTGAGTGATCTCGCCAATGTCGTCACTGTTCACCAACAATGCTGCACTGATGCGGCGTGTTCTCATGTCATAAATCGCAGTTGATTTCTTAGGCGATTCAATGGTGATCAGTGGGTCTGCTTCACCTTCCATGCCCTTACCAACAAACACAAAACCAGTGCCGTAAATTAGAGCATCTTTGTGACCCAATGAAGACTCAAGATCAAGATCGTTAGCGCGGTAAATCTCATTCAAACCAAGATTGTCGCCACCAAGATAACCTTCAAAATCAAGGCGTTCTTCCAAAACGTCAACGGCAGTGCCAGCCCAACCAACAACTGAATTGACCAGTTTCAAGTTCGGCGGAACACTGATGTTCAAGTCCTTTAGACGCTGCTTACCTTCGTAGTAATGCTCTTTGACTTCGTTCTCACGATAGTGATCGCCAAGACGCTTGATCATGTGCTTGATCAAGTCTAGTTCGTCATAATTTAGACTCATAGAATCGTTGCCCTTTTCGGTGTCTTTTGGCGGTCTTTGGTTGCTTGCCTCGCACCATTTGCGAGAACGGCACAGGCTAATAAGTCAACCTTGCGCGGCGATGCTTTCTTTTCTTTCTTGAATGAACCTGCTTCAGTCGCTACCGCGTTCAACACGTGGCGTTCAAGTCGTTTGTCGCCGTCGTGACCAATCTCTTTAGCAACCAAATCAGAAATGAATTGTTGCGCGAGTGGTGCAATACGGTGATTCGTTGGCGGTATACGTTCCACACGGTTACGCCAGCGTTTCGACCATTCTAGAACATCTGGTTCATAAAATGATGGGTCAGCCCATAGCATTTTTACATCATACTGATCAAACAATTTTTCAATTGCAGCATTTACATCTGCACGATCAACAGTCCAATCGGGATCTTGTGGGTCTGGTTCCCAAACAGCATGCACTTTGAATGTGCCTGTTGCGATGTCTTGCAACACAATACCAGTTGCGTCACCAGAAACCGAACCGTCAAAACCAACGGTAACAGATGCACCCAAAGGCACACCAGCATCTCGTTTGGCTTCAGACCAAAAGTGTGGCGAAACAAAATCTTCACCAGCAAGACGAACCCACTGATTCAAACGGTAACGTTGAAAACCTGCGAAACCCGCAGAACCTGCCGAAGCAATAGCGGCTTCGAAGTCACCAAGATCAAGCAAACCTTCCGCAAGATTGGGGTTGGCTACTCTCCATGTTTCTGGATCAGTTGGGTCAGCATCCTGTGAGGCTTCCCACCACCAAAACCCGAACTGTTTGTCTTCGATTTCTCCCGCCGAAACACGTTTTCCATGTTCGTAGAGTTTACCAAGCAAAGTGTCGGTATGTCCACCAGCGGTTGTGATACCGATCACCAACGATTCGGGTCTGTCAGCAGAACCCTGTGTAAGTGCTTCCCACAATTCATCGCCACGAGTATTCGAAGCAGATGAAGGCCATGCGTGCAACTCGTCAGCAACAACTAATGACGGTGCAAGACCATGCGCTCGCATAGCATCAGCAGACAACGCCCTGTAAACAGAACCCTTTGCTGGTAACTCAAGAGCATCACGGTAAACTTTGATCACACGCGACAACGTGGGGTTATTCAACACCTGTTGACGTGCTTCACCAAACACAATCTTTGCCTGTGCGCGGTCAGCAGCGGCAGAATAAATTTGACCACCATTTGGACCATACACAAGATGTTCCAACGCCATTGCCGTTCCAAGCAAACTTTTGCCGTTTTTGCGGGGAAGCCCGACGACGGCACGACGATAACGCAACAACCCAGTGATCGGATCAGTTTCAAAAACACGATCCATCAGCCATGATTGCCACGCAGTAAATTCCAACGGTTCACCCGATTTGAAACCACGTGATGCGCGAAGCAAAGTTGCAGCAAAATCTGTAACGTTTGGACCAACAGTGTTATCACTCAGCGACGGAACAGCCCAAGCAGGTGACCAGTGCGGTGCTGGATCAGGTAGCGGCATTATTAGTCCTGTGTGATCTCTTTAGCCGCTGAAGAATCAATTGCTGGTGATGTTGCTTGCTTGCCGTAAACGTCTGGCATTGTGCGTTCTAGCCACCATGCCGCTGCTTTCCATGTGCCGCTTTGTGCAGCCTTTTGGATGGTTGACACGTTGCGAGTGATCGCATCCGCGCGAGCCTTTTTTAGATCAACCCAAAAATCAACAAATTCGGCTTCTGAAGGGGTAACATCGCCACCCATTTCAACACGTGTTGATTCAATCTTGCCGCGTTCCAACCAACGGTAAACCAATGGAACTGGCAATGTAGCAAAATGACATGCAGTGTCAAGGTCGCTGCCACCGCGAATAGCGGCGAGCAACTGAATTACCTTTTCAGGGTCTAACGCGGTCATGTTAAGCCTTTAGTAAATTTGCGAGCGTTGGAATTGCTGGTCCAACATACGAGAAAGTTGTGGTCAAACGCCCATTAGACAATTCACGATTGCCATCAATTTTAGACGTTGATGCTGGTTTGTTCACACGCGACGGTTTGCGGTTCATTTTCCACGTGCCGCCCTTGTTCAAACTGCGAATAAGTGCAGGGTGACTTGTGACAATGTTTAGCCTGTTGCCGTTTGCTACGAACGCGCCACCGACAAGATCAAGAGCAATGTTGCCCAAACCTAAACCTTGAAAGTCAGGTAAAACTACAATGCGACTGACGCGGTGCAAGTTGTTTGTTCGTGGGTGCGGCTGATACAGTGTTGCGATCAAAACGGCTGGTCTATCGTCAATCAAACCCAAAATAAATTTAGCACCTTTTGAAACTGTGTGATTTAGATAGTGATGGCGACTGAAGTGCTTCCAAGCCTCGTGAGTCGTTCTGACAAACTTAAGGTTGACTCGTGGGCGGGGTTGAACCGACCCCCAAGAAAATTCACCTGTTGCTGGCTGGTAAATCCAATCTGGCTGCAACCAATCCTGAACGTCATAGTGGCAAGTAACTGCAACCAGTTTCTGTCCACGTTTACGAACCGTTTTAGCGATCGCATGAGAACCAATCTGGGCAACCGTTCGATCAACCACTGATGTGAATTCGTCAACAACGGCTAGATCAGGTTGTTCGGCAAGCAACCTTGCCATTGAAACGCGAAACTGTTCACCGTTTGATAACGCACCAAATGGGCGAAGCCACGACGGTGGACTGCTAAAACCAACTGAAGACAACAACGTGGTGATGTCTTGAATCTTTAGATCCTTTGGGAAGTCGTCAATCAGTGAACGATCGCGCGACCATTGCAACGACTCTTGTGCGACCATCTGTTTGTTGAACAATTCACGTGCAACAGTTGATTTACCTGCACCCGATGGTCCAACAATCAAACCAACGTTCCAATCACGTTCGGTCAAATCGGGAAGATTCAACGGAATTTCAGTAACGGAACGAGAAGCGGCATCAATGTCGAACATGCCTTCGATCTGCATGACACGTGGTGTGCGTTCGATCTCGGTTGTCAATTTTATGGAACTCATAGAACAATTGCCCTAACTGTTAGTCCTTCTTCGGACAATCGTAGCAGCAATTCTGACTGTTGGAACTCATCGGCGCACTGGATCACAACTTCGTATTTCTCATCCAGTTTGACTTCATCAGCGTCAACAGTTGATTCATCATCTTTTGGGGTGGTGAATCCAATGTCTTCAAGTGTGAAACCTGCTTCAGCCAATTCAAGCAACTGATCCAACAGAATTTCATCATCCCATTCAGCCAACTCAGCGGAACGGTTATCAGCAAGAGCAAATGCTTTAGCAGTGTCAGCATCCCATTCGGCTGGTGTGCGAACAATAGAGATCTCAGACCAACCAATAGCCTTTGCTGCTTCCAGCGTGCCATTACCTGCGATCACAACGCCATTATGAACAACAATTGGTTTGCGCTGCCCAAACAACTTCAATGAGTTGCCGATCGCGTCAAGGTTTTTCTTGCTGTGCTTACGTGCGTTCTCGTTATCAAAACGTAATTCGCTGATCTTGATCAGTTCAATGTTCATTCGTTGCTCGCCTTCATGCGGTCTGTGCGGCGACGCTGCAATTCGTCAAGTTCGTCTTTGATTCGAACTTCGGCGATTCCCAAACGAGCGCGGTCTGCTGGTGAGAAGCCCAATGCTGCCAACCACGCGGTCATTTGACTGCGAAGATCTTTCAACTGAGCGATGTAAGGATGTGACACGTAAGAGCCATTAGGTAACACATAGAAGCGTGGAACATGACCTAATGCTAGCGCACGTCGAACCTGTTCGGCTTCATCATGCGTTTGGCAAAGATAAGTAATGATCGTGTAATCACTATCTGGTGATAGCCACTGACGACCAGCATACCACACATGATTCCATAATTCCAAACCATCCGCTTCTAACGGCGGCGGTGATGGCACATCATGTGCAGGTTTCAACCCCTGATCTGGCATTGGTGCAGGTGGTAAAGGTCTGCCACCAGGATTACCAGTAGCGCGTTTCACTTCGACTGGTTTTGGTGGGCGACCATTCGGGCGACCTGTGTTTGCCATGCGGCTTCTCCTTACCCATGCGGGCTATGTGTTGCCCATGCGGGCTTGAGTGCGTGTTTTCTAAACATGCTACCCCCCTTTGAGTTACGCGACCGTGTGTGCCGACTAATCGCGCCTTGACTCATCGGACAGGGGTAGAGGGGGTACTCCCCACCCTGTGGCGGTTGTTGAAACGTTTGTTCGAAAATGTTTTTGTGTTTGTTCGAACATGTGTTCGATGAACAGTTTATCTTCGTGGTTTGATTCGGTTTGCTGCTTTGGCTTCGTGTCCTTCACGTGAGGATTTGTAGCGGTGGCAGTGGGGTGCAACATGGTCGTGAATTGCTTTGAGGTTCTCTAGTGAGTGATCGTCACCTGCTATGACGTGATCAACTGCGTCTGCACCGTCTTCACCGCATACGTAACAGATGCGTTTGTCACGGTTTAGAACAATAAGTTTTCTCGTTCGCCAATCGGTTGGTAAACGTTGCTTGCGTGTACTACCTACCCATGGCTTCTGGTGTGCGTCGCATCTGCTCTGACGTGTAGCGTGTGCATGACAGTTAGCCTCTATACATGGTGTAGGTGCGAGCATAGTGTGTTGTCTATCTCTCTGTCTACCCTCAGTAGATCTACCTTAGCCCTGTGTGGGTGCATGGTGGATTGTGAGGGTTTTCTTTTTGCCGCGCCTACCCTGTTTGTTTTGTGGATTAGCAGAGATTCGAACTCTGGTGCTGTGCTGTTCCCTAAAGGGTCTTACAACGCAGACGAAACCAACCTAACCCGTGTAAAGGTTGAACCCACCACCGAACCCCTGAACATCAAGCGCGAAATGCCTATGGCGTGGCTGTGATGCAGTCATCTAAACCTTTACATAAGAAGTAAAGGGGTTTGTGTGGTTGAAAGTAAACCGTTACACACTAATTAGCGTCGTCATCTGACCCTATGATGATGATCACAATGGGTGCTGCGATGGCTAATAGTGCCATGATGGTGATGAATTCAAGCATCACGTCTGAGTATGTCAATTAGTTCTTCAGCATCTTCAGCGTCTATTTCTGCCCTGATCACGTTGTAAATGCGTGAACGAGCGTTGAACGTGCCATCATTTAGCCCTTCGGTATACGCTTCATAATAGGCTTTGTCTGTTGCAGCGGTTAGTTGTGCTGTTTTTGCTTTGAGTGCTTCACGTATTAGTTCAATTAGGTTGCTCATTGTTTGCCCCTTTTATTAGGTCTATTAGCCAATCTGTGTCTTCAACACATTTGATCAGTGCGATTATTCTTTCTCTTTCGGCAAGCACGCCACCTTCGTGTGCTTCGATTTGTGATTGCCAGATGCTGCCCGCGGTGGTTGTTACTTCATCGGTTGGTTGCCAACTCATTCTGTTTCTTTCATTGGCGGTGCTGATAGGTGATAAATGCTAAATGATTCTCGTAGATGTGTAGCCATAGCCTTGTAAGCGTCTTTCCAACCTTTGTTGTAAGCCTTATCTATCTTTTTTTGAATGATTTCTGGTTGAGGTTTGACTTCTTCACCTGCCAGTTGTGATTGCAGTTCGCTGATGCGGTTATTACGTTGACGAATGATTGTGTCTTGTGCTTGAATGTGTGCAATTAGTGAATCACGGTTGTGTCCTTGATTGCTCATTTGGTTTCTCCCATAATGTCGGCGGTACGACGTGCGTCACCTTGGCTTGCTGCTTCTGCCATTCGACCTTTGCGGTATGCCTGTTCTAACTGTTTCTTATGTTCGGCTTGTTGTTCAATGTCTTTGCGTGCTTGTTCATAGCCTGAGTTATACGACAACCCTATGATCATTTGTAACATGTCGCGCTTATTCATTTACTTCTCTCCTTTGATAAGAGCGATAGCGTCTTGAAAGGCAAAGGCTTTTATGAAGTTATCGCCTTCATGGTTGTGCTGAACAAGCCATGCACGGTGTTCTTCTAGCAACGCGATCATGCGATTACGTTCATCTCTAACACCGTCGTCATAACATAAACGTTCACGATCATTCATTGGACTACGAGTGCGCCCATCACCATTCATCAGTCTAAACTCCTGATCAATTCAATCACTGCATCCTTTGAAATTAGATCATCCCAACCTTCCCAATTGGCTTCGATCAATTCAATGATCACTTCACGTTCGGCTGCTGCTGCTTGTTCACAGATGTGTCCGTTGAATTCACACATTTTTATTTCCCTTTCAATGCGGCAAACGTGTTTGGGTATACGTTTGCTGTTAACTTCTCTAATGCTTGTGCATAGAGTTGGATCTCAACTTGCGCGTCGTGTCCTAGACGTTGTTCTAAAAACGTTAGCACGCCTTGTAGCGATACTGTCCAACGCCAACGAACAAACATTCCGTAGGCTGGCAAAAACAGTCGTGCAATTTCTGGTGCAATGTTGTCTTCAAGTGCTTCACGGTATAACGCTAACCCCTTTATTGCCACATCGCGTAATTCGTCGGTGTAAGCCTGTCCAAGATCGTCACCAATTGGCGCACCCGATCCCTGTTTGCTATTTTCAGGCTTTGAACGCCATTCATTAGGTGCAGGGATGTAAAACTGTTCTTCTTCAGTGATGTAACGACGTGACGATTCGTTCCAACCGTTCTGATCATCAATGTGTGTTGATGCAACAGCGTATTTCCACCATTGACGCGCAACAAACAATGGCGCATACACTTCAAACGTTAGTGCGGCGTGACGAAATGGGGATGTGTGACCTTCACGCAACAAAAACTTCAACAGGCTGCTGTCGCGCTGAGTGAATTCGGTAGATTCTTTGTCGTATGACACACGTGCGGCATTTACTACCGCCAGATCGTCACCAAGCGTGTCTACGAGGCGAATGTAGCCGTGATTGAGCAGTTTGATCTCAGACATTAGATCACATCCTTCAAAAGTGCGATGATTGTGTCTGCCAATTCATAACACACTGCATGCTCACAACCTTTGATAGCGTGATCAGCACAAATACGTTCACTAAGCCAATTGATCAACACTTCTCGTTCTTTTGGTCGCCAATAATCTTCAGCATGTGCAAAACCGCGATCGTAAGCATCCATTTCTTCAATGGTTGGGAAGTCTTTACTCATGATCCCACTCGCCATCCAAAACGAGCAACCCGATCATTGCGTAATTGGCTAAATCAATGAATGAATCACGCAACGACTCATTTTCTGGCTCAGTGTTGTTGTCAACAAGGTTGTTGATGCGAGCCAATTTGTCGTGCATACGGACACGCAATCCGTTCAATGCGCCACCAGGCGACTGTGAAATGTTCTTTGAACCATAATCGCGGTGCTTTGATAGCAGCAGAAATGCGTTTGCTTCAGCATAGTTACGCACGACTTGAGCGAATTCGTTGAATTGGTTGTTTTTTTCTTCTGCGGCTGCTTCGCGTTTTAGTTGTGCGCGATACGCAGGGTGATCTGTGACGCTCATTTGTTACCCCTTCTTGATTAGTTTTGCCACTTGATTGTTGGCTTTCGTGGCTTCATCGTCACGATCGCCCGCTGCAAATCTTCCAGCGTTGAACATAATTCTATCGCGTTCACGTTGTTTCTTTGCGTCAGGTTTGGCTGGAACGTAAATGATTTGTGTTGGTTGCGGTTTTGGTTTGTCACGCCATGCAGCACTATACCGTTCACGTTCAAGGTTGATCAAGAATTCTTGTGCTGGTGTTAGATCCATTTCCAATCACTACCCCAAAGGTATTTTGCGGCTTGTTCACGATCCATGTCTAACTCGTTGGCTACGGCATCAAGTGCTTTGTTTAGTCGTCGTGCTTTGGCTGGGTCTTTTGGTCGCCCAAACATTGCGTCTTCGACTCGTGCCATGTATGCCAAGCGTGCTTCGCTGGCAAGGTCACGCAAATTCCATTCAAGTGTTGTCATTTTTAGATCTCCCTTTCATCCAAAATGAGTGTGCAATCTACACACACAAACGATTCGTAACCGTCTTTGATGATCCACACGGTGTTGTTGTGGTTGCATTTCATGCTGTCATCCACACGATCGCGTTACGACCTGACGTAAGACGTTGACGCAAACCTGAATCAACGATCAAACCCTTTTTGACAAGTTCAGCACGACGTGATCGGATGCCTGATTCTGATGCACGTGGCACATCGCGTGCATCTGCACCCATACGAATTTGCTGTTGATAGATGTGAACCAAATCTTCATCGGTCAATGGCATGATGCTGAATAGTTTGAGGATGAACGCTTGTGTTGCGGTTACGTTTTCAACTGATGCTGCTGCATCGTGTGATGTGGTTGGGTCTGTTAGACGTGCGTATGGCATTTGAATTTCCCTTCTCAAATGTAATCGGTTGATCACGTGATTATTGTTAGACGCAATGTGGCTGATCTCAAGCCAATTTGTTTAGCGTGTCTTACGGTTCAACTTCTTCAATGCGATCGCTCGCTGGCGACGTGCTTTTGCTTTTGTTTTGTGTGTTGGTTGCTGAGTTGCTCGCATGTTATTTGACGACCTTTGCTAGTTTGACCAATAGAACAATTGGCGTGATGATTAGTGCTGCTAAAAACAATGGACCTACGACTGGTGCTGTTACGGTTGCAAACCATTCAATTGCACCGTATGCGACTAAGAAAACGATTGCGCCACCGATTGCTGCTAAAACGTTCATTCGTTGATCTCGGCTTCCAATAGTGCAGACACATACTCGTGTGTTTCTTGTGGGTGACGAACGTATTCTTGCAACGCATCAGCGATGTGTGATAGTTCGATGTAACCGAATTGGTGTGATTCTGCGGTGTAAACTTTGCAACCCCAGTTTTCTTCAGACCATCCGATCATGTCAATGAACAGTGCAAATGGTGACGACCATGAGTTGTAGTTGGTTGACCAGTTGTAAAGGTGAGCGATTTCTGAGTGTTCTGGCTGGTTTAGTAGTTCTTCAAGCATTAGCAATCACCCGCGCATCCGCAGTTGCAGTCTTTGATCGCACGTAGTTCGTCAAGCAACATTGACCAAACATCTGCTTTAGATTCGAACGCTGCAAATTCATAGTTTGAATAGTGCAATCCATCCATTGTTTTACCTGATGGTGGTGTTACCAATGCTTCACGATCGGTGATCTCTAATGTTGCACCGACCGCAGCGGCTTTTCTGACCACTTGAGTCTTGTTTACTGCCATTTTGTTACCCCTTCGAATTTGAATCATGGCTTTTGCCACATGTGAATTCTAAGACGCTATGTGGCAGATTCTCAAGCCATTTGTTTTTTAGATCAATTCTTCTGGGTAAGTTATCAAAGTGTTATTATCGAACGTTTGTTCGAATAACGAAATTGTTTTGATAGCCACGCGAACACCAGCATCAACATCATCGGCATAAACCTTCGAAGCATACCATTTGACAATCAACGCATCATCAGCGATCACCTTCGCGTTTATGGATAAAGCATCCCCCAATCCGCGACACAATTTGTCTAAATCGGGCGGCACTGATGGCAACGCACGCTTCACCGTTGGCTTACGTGGCAAAAAGAATGTTGCTTGAACAACGATCGGTTCAGTGAATTGTGAATCATCGCCTGTTGCAACATACGCACGAAACACCGCATCGGCAACCGCAGCCCGCCAAGGTGCTAATTTCTTAGACGCTTCAAACATTCGACCATTACGACCGATTTGTTTTGAACCTTGAGGGGCTGGGTCACCAAACGCAGTGAAATACAGTTCTTGACGACTCATTTACGCGACGAACGCCACATCAGCATGATTGCAGCAACCGCAAACCAAACGCCAGCGATCAACTGCAAAGCAGCAATGAAAGCGTTATCAATCTGAGTTGAACCTGCAATGAACAAAATGCCAATGCACGCAGCAAAAACTGTTTCAATCATTAGAACGTCGGTTCTGCACCAAGTGAACTCAAAGCGGCATCAGCGGTATAGCCACCCTTTCGTTCGACAGCACTGATAGACGAAGCGCGAACCTTCAAACTGATTCCAGTTGAACCATCCTGCTTAGCGTAAGTGCCAACCTTCAACGTGCCAGTTACCGACACCAACGAATTCTCTGCAACACTCACACCTTCGGGAATTGTCACATCAAAATAATCCTTGCCAACGGTTTCCCACTGACCAGTTGCATCGTTCTTTGCACGCTGAGAGTGCGACACCTTAGCGATGTTGCCCCACTGGAACGCCTTGACCTCGTTCACGTAACCTTCAAACGTAACCTGTACTGCCATTTTTTATCTCTTTTCTTTTAGGGTCTTACTCGTATGAGCAAGCACTACTTGAATTCTATTGTGCGTCACGCTTCTTTTCACGCAAACACTCGGAACAAATAACTGCAATTCGATCATGGTGACAACGTTTAGGTGGATTCAATTCGATTTCTTTGCGACGACGTTCTGATTCTTCAAACGCGGCACGTGAATCTTCAACGGCTTGCAACCGATCCTTTTCACGCTTCAAACGCATAGCCTCAGCAATTTCTTCAGGCGACTTTTTACGCTCAGGCAACGGATCATCATCCCATCGTGCGGCGTTCAACCACGTTGAGGGGTGAGCAGTGAACGCTGGTGAACGGTTAGGATCATCCGCGTATCTTTTCGCACCTTCAACAATCAGTGACGCTGGTGCGTCGCTCAGTGCCTTAGCAAATGCTTTCAAAGCAGCACCCTTGCCAACACGTCGTGGATAAACATCCCAAAAGGTTTTGAATTCATCCAAAATAGTCGAACGATCAAACTTGTTTTGATCATGTGGTTCTTCTAATGGTTTATCTAATGGTTCGGGTGAAACTGGCTTCACCCCTGAATGACTCCAAATTTCACCCCTGCTTGCACCAGATTTCACCCCTGAACGGTGATTTGATGATCCATCACAATCAACAGGACATGACACATTCACCCAATAAAGGTTTGTTTTATACTGCCCACGACCACCCGCTTGAACGTTCGTCAACAACTCACCTGACGCTTCAAGTTCACGAATGATTTGCTGCACACGACGATCGCTGACCGCCGCATACTTACCCAATGTGGCAACTGCTGGCCATGCACCAGAATCAGACTGATGATTAGCAATTCCCAACAACACCAACTTTGCTGCACCACTCGCTTTCGAATGATGCAACACCAACGCCATCGCTTCTATACTCATTTGATCCCTTCAATCAAAGTTCGACTATAACTGTTATCTAATAAAAACCACTGCCCCGAAACAGCATCAAAGACAGGTTGTTCCAACGGATTCTGCCACGACTGCAACTTCCAACCATAATGGCGTGCCAGTTGCGCGCTAACAGGATCAGATTCAATCAACGTGTTTTGTCTGGCACACAACACCACAATGTTGCTAGGCACATCCCTGACGCGACTGCCACCCATGCCACGATTAGCACGATGATTTGGAACTATCGTTTCAACGTCACCACAATGGACACAATGACCATCGCGAGCAATGAAACGTTTGAATTCAGACTGATTCAACGACCAGCCGTTTTCCACTGCAATTCGACCATGCGAGCCTGAGTCTGCACATTCATTTGCGCTTCAGACAACTGCTTCAACTTCATCTTGATACGATTCACCTCAACTTTAGCCAACTCAGCCTGTTCACGTTCATCAATGCTTTTGATACGAGCCACATGATTGCGATCAGCAACACTGCCCTGTGCTTCCAAAAACACCAACGACTCCTGCCGATCAGCAGCCAACTCCAACTGAACTAACTTGATCTCAGCATCAGCCAAAACCTTAGCACCCAATTCAGCCTGTTCACGCAACACACCAAGTTCACGAATCACATCTTGCGGATACTCAATCATCATCAAACCCCAATTCTTTCTGCAACGTCAACAACCGCATGCCTAGCCGTGTTGCTTCAAGAACAAAAGAACGTCTAACATCCAAATCATTCTTATTTTCTTCGGCTAGGGCGAGCAACTCCTTCATTGCAGCAATGAGAATCTCGCGGTCATGCAGTCGTGGATCATTCATTTATTTTTTGCCAGTGATTTCTTTGCCTTTTGCTTCAATAGCATCAAGCACCTTTTGACCAGCCTTTTGAGTGCGAGCCTCGTTGAACAACTGCAATGCAGCCTCACGATCCTTCAAAGCATCAATCTGAACCTGCCAGTTACGCGCTGGTGACGGCGTAGTCTCACGTGAAACCTTTTCCATCTCCTCACGTGAAGCACGCTTGTTGCCAGAATAACCCGCGTTAGCCAATGCACGACCAATTGCAGATGTTTCAGCATTTTCAAGTGCAGACGTTTTGTTAGCACCGCCACCACCATCAACTTCAAAAGCGTGACCTGTTGCCTTCAAGAACCAGCAATCACGTTCATAACCCTGTTTGAATTCGATCGGTGTGCGTTCAAGTGCAGCACCCAAACCCCAAATAGGCAAATAGATTTCTGCCTTCACAACCCAAGTCGAAACCTGTCGGTCTTGCATAGTCGTTAGATTCTCGGTGACGACACGACCATCTGGGTGATCGGTATAAAAACGCTTTAGACGTTCTTCAACCGTTTCATAATCGTTCAAATTGAACATTGCCATTTTGTTACCCCTTCTTATTTACTAGATACGGTGTTCCACCGTTGCGAGCCTGTCGGGTGACAGCCCACACATCATTGATCAAACCTCGTTTGGCATTACCCATCGCATCCAAAACACGCGACTTCATTTCATTCAAATGACGATCAGCGTTCTCCGATTCAACCACAGCAAGCGAATAATACATGCCCAAATCGCCGAGTTCAACCTCAGAATCTGAATCAATGTCTGGGTGCAATTCGCGGATCGTGTTATACGTTGACAACGCGCCATCATACTCAGGTTGAACATCATCATCCAAACACTTACGGAAGTCCAACACCTTACGCAAGTTGATGTCTTGTTCCCAATCAGAAGCGTCAATCACATACTCACGATACTTCGAACCACTAAACAACACCGCAACATAAGCACGTGAGAACCCAAACGTCTGCAAATACCACTGCACCTGTGTGCGGTAATACGGCGGCACGCCATCAACCCAATCGTCTTCATAACGAGCAGTCTTGATCTCAAGAATTGCATAACCACGACAATCTTGATCTTCACCCAAAGCAGGATCTTCAGTAGAAAATTCTAGGATCGCATCAGGGTTAGCGATTTGCCAAGCACGTTCCGCATGCTTCCAAGTGCCAACATCACGCCACACCTTCATTTCAGGATGCTCATCAGCAAACTTGTCAATGATCACGCTCTCTAAACGCGAACCCCATTCCATCGCATCATTAGGTGCAACCACATCATCAATGCGACCAGTTCTCTTAGCCCAAAGCGTGAACGCACTCTGCCACGGATTACAACCAACAATCGTGCCAACATCAGATCCACCAATACCAGTTGCACGCATCTCGTGCCAACCAGCAGATTGATTCTCAAATGTTCCAACCCAGCGTGCCGTTCCCAACTGCTGAGGTAATTTGCTAACATCATTTTTAGACATTGAATAATCCCTTCTTTGATGTCCGCATACCGCCTGATTGAGCATTGCTCTCAGGTGGTTTTGCGTTTCATCGGTTTATGTGTTTCTATTACTACATCAATTCTACGAGAAGGGTCAGACATTGAACAACATCTTCGAAATAAATTCACCAGACATGATCAAACTATGGCAAGCCATGGATGAAGCAGACGAAGAAATAGGTTGCATCTCATACCCAGATGCGTTCTTCCCAGAAAGTGGCACACCAGGCACTGCATGGGATTACAAATGGGCAATGTCAATGTGCAACCAATGCCCAGTCAAAATGTTATGTGCAGAATACGCCATCAAACACGATGAACCACATGGCATTTGGGGTGGACTATCACCAAGAGAACGTCAAAACATTCGTAGCCTAAAACGAGCATAAGAAAGCCGCCACCCCGATCATGAGGTGGCGGCATCTTCTTGACTAAATACGTTCGCCCGCGAGCGCGTCAACCAACCGTGAAATGGCACGATCAACCTGTTTCCCAGCAGCGACTTTGCTAATGGACTTCAACTCACCAATTTCTTCCAACGTCAACCCATCACGAAAACGCCACTCCAAAACCTGCTTCACTTCACGATTCAAACCATGAAATGCACCACGAATGTCAGCCATAATCGCAATAGCAAGATTATGTTCGCCACCCGAATACTGAGCCTCGCCAGTGTGCATGTTCTCAATCACCGTAGTTTGAGGGGTTTCTTCAAACACAAACGGCATCGCACGAACCAATACATCAGCCGTATAAAAATTACCAGCACTGATCGGGCGACCCACACGAGCCGCCTGTTCTTTAGCCGAATACTTTGCCGCCTCACGACGAAGCGACACATACAACTTGCCTTCGCCATCAACTTCATTACGCCAACGCAACAACGCCTTTTCATTGCTGCAAAGCCACAAATACAAATGACTGGTCAAATCATCAATCTCAACCGCAGACCATTTAGAACCGATACGTTGTGCCACACGTTCGGCTAACTTCAACTCAATTGGTTCAATGTGCATCACGACACCGCACGCATAGTGGTTGAAGCAACAGACTTTGCACTACGATTCCACGAACCACAATCATTGCAAACATAACGTTGATAACGTGCCGTGTTAGTAGTCGCAAACCCGCGACGAATCAAATTAGTCGAAGCACAATTGCGGCAACCATCTGCAATACCATCATGCAATGCAGCATTAGGACCAGACTTGATCCACGGCTTCAAAATCTCATACAAATCAACTAACAGATTCACATCCTGAATCTGGTATTCTTTCATTTCTTTCCACGCCGCTTTATCGCCAGCCATACAATTCAGCCACAAATCAAACCCAGAATGTTTCACCTTTGCACCAACGCCAAGCAACTGTGACACATAATCCAACTTGTTAGACGGCATACGGAACTGCGACTTGACAACACGCATCAAATCAAGATCCTTATACGGTGCAGGTGGCAGCATACCCGCTTGCAAAAATTCACGCATCATGTGTTTGCTGTCAAACGATTGACTGTTCCAACCGATCACAACATCCGCTTCAGAAAGCACACGGTGCATTTCTTCCAACATTGCGTCTTTGCCATGATGATGAACTGATTTGAAAATGACTTTCTTGCTGTCATTCCAACGCGCACCAAAACAAATCACCTCAGTTGAACTAACCAACTGACTAATTGCAATGTTCTGATTCCACAAACCCCACACGTGAGCAAGGTTTGGACTCGTTTCCAAGTCTAAAAATAAAATCTTCATAACATTCAGCCTAGTAGCATACAACTACGGTCAGACATTTTACAATCTTCGGCGTGTCGTCTTGCACTTAAAAAAAGAAACCCCCCACCCATAACAGGTGAGGGGAATCAAACTATTTACTTATCTTCCAAGTCATCAAGATCACCGAAGTCATCCCAATTGATCTCGTCGTCTTTAGACGTTGCAACCGCTTCACGGACTTCTTTAGAATCCTGTTTAGCAACAGCAGCACGAAAACCCTTTTCAATGTCTTCGTCACTGATCATCGCATCCCAAGCCAACTGCACGCCAAAGAAGATGATGATGCCGCTAAATACGGTAGCCACGCCAATCATGCCACCCATCAACCAGCCAACAGTTGCCGAACCAGCAGCCATGCCAGGGATGAACGCGAACATGATCACACCGATTGAACGAATAAGAATGTTACGCAACTTAGTCCACATTTTTAGCCTTTACACATACACGTTGCACAGTGTTTGATCGGTGCAACAGGGGTTGATGGTGCAGCCTTTGCCGCAACCTTGAGTTTGTCCGATGCCTTGCATTTCTCAATGAACGCATAAGCGTCGTAAACTTTGCCACCAAAAACACCTTCAAGTAGCAACGAAAGCGTTAGGTGCAAATGAACACCAGATGAAGCAGAACCAGTTGTTCCAGCCAAACCGATCACATCGCCAGCCTTGACCTTAGTTCCAACTTTCAACGCAGACGGTTTGCTCATGTGGCAATAACCGAAATAGTGTTTGCCAACCTTCAACACGGTAACGTTGCCAAGGATCTTGCTGAAACGGTTGAGAACAATCTCACCATCGTTGACAGCCTTCAGTGGTGTGCCACCAGCAAAACCGTTGTAATCAGTGCCACGGTGACCGTTAGGATGCCACGAATCAACAACGCCAAACGCTGGACCCAACTTGAACTTGTCAAGTGGTTGCTGCCACTTACCCAAGGCGAATCTCCGAACCTGCGATCAAGGTTTTGCCACCGTTCAACGCGATAAGCGTCTGAGCATACTTGAAACCAGTCATTCCCTTTGGTGCAAGTGACGCGCCCAGTGACGCATACGAGTCACCATCCTTCACAACGTAGTGATTAGACGTTTCAACAGGTTTTGGGGCTTCTACGACCGTCACAGGCTCATTTACGACCACTTCTGGGATCACATCAGAAACCAAAGCAACATCAACAGCATCAAAAGCAGTTTCAGCGACTTCTTCAACTTCAACAGGGGTAACTTTCTTAGACATTATTATCCTTAACCTAGATTTCCAATGAGCGAATAAACGCCCGAAGCAACACAAATGACCGTTGCACCTGCATACTGTTTAGCCGTCTTCAACAGGCTATCCGCGCTTGCCAACGTCACACCGCTACCAGCAGCAAACGTGATCTGCCCAGACCCAAACTGTATAAAGTCAATGCGTTCACCAACCGCCAACACGTTAGCAATCGTGATCGTAATCGCACTGTTAGTTGAACGAATCACACTGTTCTTATCACCAGCAATGATCGTGTAATTGGCTGACTTATCAGAAACAGTCGTAGTCAAATTAGACTGATTCATTGTGCCAGTCAACAACCCATAAGACAACGAAGTCCACGCAGTCGTACCATTACCGAACTTGAACTTCAACGTGTCCGTTTCAATGCCCATTTCGCCTTGTGCAAGCGTAGGGTTAGCCGAAGTCCAATTGGCGGCTGTGTCATTACGTAATTGAATTTTGTAAGCCATTAGACTCCACTCGCATTTCCACCATTGATAGTTGTTGAACTACCGTAAGTTGTTGAGGCTTTGCCACCATCAATGTTGCCAGTCATTTCAGCACGAACGGCTTTGATTTCCGTAGCAACACGAGTAGCAAGCGCAGTTATCTGAGTTGCTAAAGACATGTTTAGACCAGACCAGCCTCAAACGCAGTAACAAAATTAGTTGTAGTGTCACCAACGTTCGCAGTTGAAGCCTTTGCATCCAACGCAGTTTGCAAACCAGAAACCTTAGCGATAGCAAACGCAGCATCAGGCACAACAGGGGCAGACGAGAACGTCTTGATCCCTGCAACGGTTTGTGCGCCAGTCAACTTCACAACATCAGCATCGGCAGCCTTTGCAGACAATGCGGTGGTAATGGTTGACGCATAGTTTGCATCATCACCCAAAGCAGCAGCCAACTCATTCAAAGTGTCCAACGCCGCAGGTGCAGCATCAACAACGGCAGCAACAGCAGCACCAATTGCAGTGTTAGTTTTCGACGACGACCAAACCTTAGTTGTGCTAGTCGCAGTGTCGTCAATAAGAGCAGCAACCTGACTAGACACATCAATGTTGCCCAATGCAGTGTTGACCTCGTTGATCGCAGACACAACACTGGTCTTCGAAGTGGTGTTCAAACCAGACAAATCAGCAGCATTGCCATTGATTAAAGTTCGAAGTGATTTGACCTCAGTAGCAATGCGAGTTGCGAGGCTTGAAACGTTAGATGCCAAAGACATTAGACAAGTCCATTCTCAAATAAAAGTTGCAAAGACGCGATGTCGTCATAAGCAGGATGTGGGGTTGGATCGTTGACATGATCGGCTAAATTGTCAACAGTAAGCAGCGAGGCGATCCATTCGGCTTCAGTACCAACAAAACCATTACGAACAGCAATGTCATAAGTAGACAAACCATTCTCGCCACGATGAGCATACATTTTCAGCATGCCAACAGGTTTAGAAACGATACGCAACCGCATTTCAGGCTGCGCGATAATCCGAATCTTAGGCACGCACCACCTCAGGCGACACCACAATGCCACCTTCAACCAAACGAACAACCGTAGTGCCGTCGGTGATCTCCATAGCATACACATACTTAGCAGCCGTCAAATCAGACGTTTCAGCAGCCGACAAAGTAAAACTAATCGTTCCAGTCAACACATCAATGTCAGGCACAACAGACAAAACCAGTTCGCCTTCAATCGTTTCACGAATGTGCATCAACGCAGTGTAACCAGTCAAATCAAACACCGTTTCATCAGTGTTCAAATACTCAAAGCCACATTCAAACGTTGCACCAGCATCAATAAATAATGTTTCAACCGCTGCCATTTATACTCCTACTAATTGCGAAATAACCGCGCCAGCGATCGAACCACCAACAAGCGAAGCACCAACTAACACATAACGAAACGATTCCAAATTGCGGATTCTTTTCTCGTGATCTAAAACATTTCTTTCAGTCCACGTGATGTGATTTGGTAGACGCTCGTTCAAGATGGTCACTTGTCTGGTCAGTTCCAGAATTTGATCTTCCATTATCATCATTCTTTTTAGGAATGAGGGCGCATAATTGCGATAATGCGCCCTCATTCAACTAACATTTTTATTTCAATAACTCAACTGATGCAAAAGAAGCAATCAACCAAGAAGAAGTTGCTTCATCCCAATAAAAAGTATCTTTTTCATTAGGTGGAAGAACTGGTGGCACCCATACACAATTTTCTGCATCAAATGACCATGATTCAAAAGGTTGTGGTGGAATAAAAAGGTCTAATTCTTCATCATAAACATCACCAATTCCAGCAAATTTACCGCGAATTTTATTGTTATACGAAGTTTGAACCCATCGACCGCCAAGGTTATCAATCAACCATTGGTAACCTTCGTCTTGATCATGATTGTTTCCAACAGTTATTTGTAGAACAACATTATTTTCATCTAATTTTGCCCAATGTGCCATTTTATGCCCCAATGTAAATTGCTGAAGGTGGAGTAAACGAAGTTGTGTATTTACATGCACCAACATAGAAACGGAAGTCTTGAATGTAACCGCTCATGCCTCTAGCACCACCAGGGAAGTAAGTATAACTTCCAACGCGGAGTTCACGACTTGATGGAAGACCAATTGAACCGCTTGCGCTTGAATTGATACCAATTTGAACACCATTCATAAACATTCTTAAAGTGCTTCCAGTGCGTGTTACTGCAATGTGACTCCAAGCGTTTGCTGTTGGCGCAGTAGTTGATCCAACATTTACAGACCAACCGCCGCCAGAACCAGCAGCGTAGAAATTCAAATAATTATTTGTTTCCGTGATCAAAATCCAACCAGGTTGTGAATCACCTGTATCTCCAGCATGAGATGCAAGTGCTTGATACCCAACTGAATTTGTTGTGAAATAGAACCAACCTTCAATTGTGAAGTCATTAGTTCCAATTTGTAGATCAGTTGTGCGTGGCACTGAAACGTATTTGTTATCTGTATACGCGCCAAGGTTTAGCGAACTTCCATAGTATTTAGATACTGAAGTTGAGAAAGTTGGTGAATTAGTTGCAGTAACAGTTCGATTAGTGCCTGAACCATAAATAGTTGCAGAGTAATCGCTATAACTTAAACCAGTACTCATTGGTGTAGCCAATTTGAGGTAAGCAGCATAAAGATCTGTTTGCCATGATTGAACTGGACCACCGCTAATTGCAGATTTCAAGTAACGAACAATCACAATACCTGAACCACCAGAACCAGCAACGCCAGTGCCAGTTGGGTATCCGCCACCACCGCCGCCACCAAGATTTGCAATTCCAGAACCAGCAGGAGAACCTGTCATAGTGCCTGAACCACCACCGCCTGTTCCACCAACACCAACTGCGCTTCCAGCGTCAGCAGTTCCAGCGATCGAACCGCCACCACCGCCAGCATAATAAGTGCCGTTTACCCACTGTAAACCAGCCCCACCATTACCGCCGATGCCGTGACTTTCACTTGGGCGAACACCATTAGCACCAGCAGCACCTGCACCACCACCACCACCACCAGCAGCCATAGAATAGCCATCTGAAGCAGACGTTCCACCATTATTACCTTGAGATGGTGAAACTGAAGGCGTATTACCAGCACCACCAGTTCCAGCAGAACCGCCTGAACCACCACCGCCAGAACCACCAGAAGAACCAACATAAGAATAAGGACCAGGGCCACCTGCACCGCCACCACCGCCAGCAGCGGTATAACCAGCAATGCTTGAATTGCTTCCTGATGATCCATTACTTCCAGCAGCAGTTGATCCTGTGCCACCACCAGCACCACCAGCACCAACTACAACTGAATAAGAACCAGCATTAAGCGAAGATCCTGAAATTGCACGATAACCACCTGCACCAGCACCGCCACCGCCGTTATAGCCAGACGTTCCGCCACCACCACCACCAGCAACAATCAACAAATCTGCTGAAAGAGAACCGCCAGTAACAGTAAGTGTGCCGTTAGATGTAAATGTGCGGTAATAGTATGTTGCGTCTGATGTAATAATTCCACCAGTAACAGTAATTGCACCGCCACCAAAAAAACCAATTGGAATAAGCATTTACGCCCCCAAACTTCCAACAAGATAATAAATACCAGAAGCGGCACAAATTACGCTCACTCCAGCATACTGAGCAGATGTTTTCAAAGCACCAGCAACAGAATAAAGATTTACGCCTGAACCAGCCACAAAAGTAATCTGCCCAGAACCAGCCTGAATAAACTGCACCGACTCACCAGCAGATAATACGTTGTTGATCGTCACACTAATAGCAGAACCAGTCGAACGAATAAACGAATTTTTATCAGCAGCAACAATTGCATAATCTGCACTCTTGTCAGTCATAGTTGTGACAATAGTTGAAGCGTTCTGAGTGTGCGCTGGAACAACACCAGCAACAGGTAAGAACGAACGTGAATCAGTCACATTAGCGTTAGTGATCAAACCAGTACCAGCAGAAACAGTAATCAGACCAATCAATTGCTGCCAAATACCAGCATCAGTCTGCGTCAACGTTGGTGCAACAGGCGAAGTCGCTGGCGTTCCAGCAATCACCTTCAACAAAATGGTGTTAGCAGTCGGATCAAGTTCCAACACAACAGCATCAATGCGCGGATTAGTCGGATTTGAAGTCGTAACAGTCAAAGTTTCAGTCGCAGTAGACGAATAATAATGACCACGCACCATAGACTGACCAGCATAAACTTTCACGTTCATACCAGTCGAATCAGCAAATGGCTTCAACTCAGTGCCGCCCGATGATCCCTTTACGCCCTCGCCAATGTTTCGCGCCCACTGACTAAACTGGGTTTCAGTCGTGTCAATGTTTTCGAACGGCCAAGCAGATTGTGCCATTTGTTCTCCTAGTTATTTATTTGGTAAGTGCCAGCGATGTGGAATCTATTGGCAGTTGTAAGAGTTGCTGGGAAGTTGTAAGTAAAAGCGACATCTTGAACACCGCTAGAAACTTTATCTAACGCACTCAAATACATTGTTGAACTGCCAGCCGTAACGTGACCGCTAATAGTGAATTGGTTTGAACCATGATGTAAACAACCGTCACGCAATTGGTAACTGTTAGCGGCAGGATGTGGCAACGTCAAATAATACTGACCAGTGCCAAACGAAGTGATGTTAGTAAAAACAACATCAATGCTGAAATGCACCATGTTACCGAAACGAGTATAAGAACCACTGATCGCAGAACCGCTGAACGTTGGTTGTGTGCCAGTTGTTCCACCTTCAGGCTGGTATGTGGTTGCTACGCCATAACCTGTGGTGTTACGTTCAAGGTTTGAAATGCGTTCACCTTGTGACTTTTGTGCCGAAATAAGTTTTGATTCATAATCAACCGCAACAGGCGTGCCAACAGTTGCACCAATGCGAACACCGTCTTCACCAACATTGATACCAACTTCAGTGACAACAGCGGTAGATTCAACTAAACCAACAACAATGGTGACACGATCACCCAAATTCCAGTCAACACCAAAACGCATAGTTTGATCGTCTGAAGGGGTAACAGACATGTTGACAATAGTTTTACCTTCATCAACTAACGCTTCAGCAGCCGATTGTTCCAACACATCAGAAGCATCGCCACCACGTGAATCAATAAATTTTTCGATACGTCTAGTCCATGCAGTTTCGGCAGCCAAAGACGTTGCGTTAGAACCTTCATAAAACACTCGTTCTTGCGCTTCACCAGCACCACCAACAATTACACGTGTTGCTTTAGGTTGCCCATAAACGTATTCTGTGCGAGTCAACTTGCCGTTATCTAAATCCATACGAATCGTTTGAGAACGATCCACTGGTTCAAACACTTGAAATTGAACACCGTCACCGACTTGTTCAACACGGTAACCAATGCCACCAGTTTGCGCCAAACCATAAATAAGTTCTTGCAAATTAGTGAAACGTGCAGTGCCAGTGACCGCAGTGCCACGCATCAAATCAGGCTCAATAGTCAAATGTGACAACGCGCGAACAGTGCCAGCACCAGCCGAAATGTTATCTTCAACAAAACCCTTGATAACTGTTTCAGCGTAACCAGTACGATGATCGGTTGCTTGAGTTTGCAACGTAACATCAGCAACAGACGGCAATGGATACGCCAAATGTTCTGCCAAAATAACGCTATCGTCTACACCTTCAATGACCCAATCGCCCAAAGGGTTGTCTTGGCTTTGTTCCAATTTAGCACTGGTCGTATAACCAGAAAAGATTACATTGTCACCCAATGAAATGATAATGCCAGCACTAGGCGCACGCAATTCATCAACCAAACGGTGATCAAACGGTAACGAAATACTCCAAGATCCCACATTGTTGTAACGCAAAACAGCCGTCAAACCGTTCAAGTCAGCCGAAACAAGTTGACCTACACGCTCAAACGAACCATTACGAACTTCAACAGTAAGATCTTGAACATACATTAGTGAATGACCTCATAACGTGGCGAATAGAAACAACTAATAACAGTGTTGTTTGAAGCGTTAGTGCCGCTAATGTTCAACGAACTAACACCTGGTGGCAATGAGAACAACTTAGGTGCTGCACCAAGATTAGCGTATTTGTTCACACCAAGTTGATCAGTGACTTCGCTATTTTCAGTGTTGATCGTGATCGTTTCACCTTCAACAATTGGCGCATCATAAGTGAATGATTTAGAACCATTTGTGATAGTCACATAATCAATTGGTCCACGCAAAGTCCAAATTGGATACGTTTCAACATCGCCAACATTTGTAACAGTAACAACACCCAATGCTTGAGAAGATGAAACTTTCAACTTTGATAATTGCGGCAACAAACCACGCCCAGTGCTACCCGAACCGATTGTGAAAGATTCTGTCGCAATTGTAGCCCAATAAGGTTGTGGGGCTTGCATCTGAATCACCCAGCGGCAGAAATAGTTATTTGCGTCAGAACCAAACTGTGTTTCAGCACCACCAACATAATGTGCTTCCAAGAACACGCTTGAACCATCACTATAAGTTGCAACAATTTTAGTTGCGCCTTCAGCATCTTGCATCAAACGTGCTAGGCGACGAAGTTTAGTTTCAACATCAACACGATCAGTGCCAAAGATCGCAATTGGCAAATCAAGGTCACGAACACCGCGTTTAGTGAAACGCCACACGCCACCAGCACCAGCAGAACCATCAATGCGAACCGAAGTGGTTGGAATACCAAAACCAGTCAAACCAGTGAGAAGAACAAAATCGCTCTCATCACCAAGTTCAATGGTGTCACCGTTAGATCCAACTAAAGAAATGGTCACATCTACCATGCGCCAACCACCTTTGCTCGTTTCATTGCAGTCAATAGTGCTTGTTCTGCATCAAGTGATTGATTTGGTGCAGCGTAATAATTTACGGTGTTGCCACCATCGCGTTCAGTCAAGCCCATCATGCGCTCAAAATCCTTCAATGGTGTTACAACTTCTGGTCCAGCCTCACCAATAATGGCAGGGGTTGCTTTATCTACATAACCACCAGATGCCATCATGATCATTTTAGTTGAACCATTGAATTTGCCCAAAGCAGTTGGCACTCTATTGTCCACATACTCTTGAACAACCTTTTGCACAACAGTTGTAGTGATCGGGGCTTCAGCCAATGCACGAGCAGACGCAATGTCAGCCTTCACACCAGCAATAGCACCAGCATGCGACTTCAACTGAGAAGCAAAACCCTTCAACTTTTCGTCAAAGTCCTTTGCAATTTCATCCAAAGAATCATTTAGTTCTTTAGTGGCATCCGCAAGAGCCTCATCAAGAACCTTCTTAGCATCCACCAACGCTGCATCACGATCAACCTTAGCAGCAAGCATCGCAGCATCAAACGTCTTCTGAATTTCCGCTTGCTTTTCAGTGTAAGCAACCAACTCAGCAGCCAACGCAGCCTGAAGATCAACCTGTGCCGAAGCATACATGTCCTTCAAAGCCTGAGTAGCCAACCCAGATTTCTCATACATAGTATTGGCAAGATCATCCATGCCAGTCGAAGACAACTTCTCCGAATCAGCAAACAAACTCTGCAACTCAGCCTGTGCTTCAGGCGTAGACGCAAGAATAGCCTTAGCCATAGCATTGCCAGCATCAGGGCCTTGTGAAACAACCTGCTCAATGAACGTCTGCGAGAACCCAGCCGAAGCCAACGCGCCAGCATTAGCAACCAAATCTTTCGCTTGCTTCAACTTCGACTTCAACGAAGCAACAAGGCTAGTAACATTCTTAGTTGCTAAATCAGCAAACGTCTTACCAACATCAACCGCAGTAACAGATTCAAACGCCTTACGAAGACGATCCTTTGACTGCTGAATAATGTCAGCAAGTTTGTTAGCAAAATCCTTCTGAATCTTTGCAACATTATCGGCATGCTCTTTTGAAGCCTTCGCCATGTCTTCATCACGGTTCTTAGTTGCTTTAGCAACATCTTCATCGTATTTCTGATTGATCTTCAGCGACGTAGCAGCAAACGCCTCATTTGCCTTAGTTACGCTCTCATTGTATTTAGAACGTGCAGCAGCAATTTTAGTGTTAGTTGACTTGATAAGGGCTTCAATGCCCTTTTTGTCTTTTGCGTCTTGTGCTTTTTTCTTCTTCAACGCAGCAGCGGCAGCCTTACCGCCATCGCCAGTTCCAGCACCGCCACCAAGTTTAGAATAATCAATGTTCCCAAGTTTCTTAGGATCAAAAACACCAGCCTTATCATCAACCTTAGTCGTGACAATAGCACCCAACTTGATCGGCTTCGCGCCAGTCAAAGACAACAAACCTTCAAGAATAGGCTTTAGAAAATCCCAAAACGGCTTGAGAATCTCGCCAACCTTTTTGAAAGCAGCAACAAACGCAGCACCATAAGCCTTGTAAAAGTTGCCAAACAACTTGCCAAGCCACTCAATAACACCAATAAGCACGCCAAGATACTTTTGCATTAACATCAAAATAATTGGCATAACATACT
>JACCDQ011568678.1_pt1 | contig 33498 bp, 31 predicted proteins | sample 7446031 | NCBI WGS metagenome assembly JACCDQ01 (sample SAMN15323442, study PRJNA562643) | freshwater metagenome | isolation source: river surface water | place: USA:Blue River Watershed | collected 2017-08-17 | reverse complement strand
CTGGCGCAGGCCACGCCACCGGTCGCCGCACCGGCCAAGTCCGACATCGAGCAATGGTCGCGCATGACGACCGAGGCGATGGGCGCAGCCGCTGCGATGCAGCTGCAGCCGCCGAAAAAATAAGCACGCCAGGCCGCCCGCGCGGCGGCCTGATGCCTATCCCCGGTCGATCGCCTGCGCCGATCCGGCCTCTTCGCGCAGCATGAATTTCTGGATCTTGCCGGTCGAGGTCTTGGGCAATTCCCTGAACACCACGATCTTCGGCACCTTGAAGCCGGCCAGCAACTTGCGGCAGTGCGCGATGACCTCCTCCGTCGTCAGTTCGGCGCCCTCGCGCAGCTCCACGAACGCGCACGGCACCTCACCCCACTTCGGGTCCGGCGCGGCGACCACGGCCGCGGCCACCACCGCCGGATGCTGGTACAGCGCATCCTCGACCTCGATACTCGAGATGTTTTCCCCGCCGGAGATGATGATGTCCTTGCTGCGGTCCTTGATGCGCAGGTAACCGTCCGGATTCATCACCGCCAGGTCGCCGGTATGGAACCAGCCACCCTTGAACGCCTCTTCCGTCGCACGCGGGTTCTTCAGGTAGCCCTTCATGCAGATGTTCCCGCGGAACATGATCTCGCCCAGAGTCTCGCCATCAGCCGGCACCGGCTGCATCGTGTCGGGGTTCATCACCGTCACGCCCTTCTGCAGGTGATAGCGCACGCCCTGGCGCGCATTCAGCTGCGCTTGCGCGCCGAGATCGAGCGCGGCCCAGTCGTCCTGCTTGGCGCACACGGTGGCCGGACCGTACACCTCAGTCAGTCCGTAAACATGGGTGATGTCGAAGCCCATCTCTGCCATCTGCGCGAGCATCGCCGACGACGGCGGCGCTGCGGCGACCATGGTCGACACCTTGTGCTTGATGCCTTGCCGCCACTCGGCCGGCGCATTCGCCAGTGCGCTCTGCACGATCGGCGCGCCGCAGTAATGCGTGACCTTTTCTTGCGCGATCAGCTCCAGCACTAGTTGCGGATCGAACTTGCGCAGGCAGACATTCACGCCGGCGCGCGCGGCCAGCGTCCACGGAAAGCACCAGCCATTGCAGTGGAACATAGGCAGCGTCCACAGATAGACCGCATGCTTCGGCATGTCCCATTCGAGGATGTTCGAGATCGCATTGATCGTCGCGCCGCGGTGGTGATACACCACGCCCTTCGGATCGCCGGTGGTGCCGGACGTATAGTTCAGCGCGATCGCATCCCACTCGTCAGCCGGCGGCTGCCACGCGAATTCCGGATCGCCACCCGCGAGCAGGGCTTCATAGTCGGTCCAGCCGGCCGGCACGGCCGGCGTACCGGCTTCCTTGTCCTGCACGCCGATCAGGATCAGGTCCGGCAATGCATGGCGCATGCCCTCGACCAGTTGCAGATACTCGGTATCGGCGATCAGTGCCTTCGCTTCGCCATGGCGCAGCATGTACAGCAGGGTGGCCTGGTCGAGCCGCGTGTTCATGGTGTTCAGCACCGCGCCCGCCATCGGCACGCCGAAATGGCACTCGACCATCTCCGGCGTATTCGGCAACAGTACGGCGACGGTGTCGTTCTTGCCGATGCCGAGCTGCGCGAGCGCGCTGCCGAGCCGGCGCGTGCGCGCATAGGTATCGCGCCAGTTACGGCGCGTCGCGCCATGGACGACCGCGAGGCGGTCGCCATACACATCGGCTGCGCGTGCAATGAAATCGATGGGCGTCAGCGGCGCGTGGTTCACTTCGCGGCGCTCGAGACCCGTGCTGAAATCAGTCATGAATTCCTCCGGTGCCCGCCTTCGGCCGGAACAAAACGCCGGCAAATCAGCGGAATTACAAGTAAAAAGGGGTAATTTTATTCTGGATATCCATGCTTTCTCCGACTGCGGCTCAGGGTTAATCGCTCGCGAACTGATTCGATTTCGTGGCCAGAAATGGCAACTCCATGCGGTCTTTATTCGAAATTTGCATTTAGAACTGCAAACATATTCGTTCCCCTTAGATGCATCCCTCCCTATGCTTCGGCCCATCGTACTGAATTCCGGAGCCAATCCATGCTTTCCAAAAAACTCGCTACTGCGCTGTTCCTGATTGCCGCCGCGCTTCAACCATTGCATGCGGCCGAGGTGTCGCTGTTGAACGTGTCTTACGATCCGACGCGTGAGCTGTACCAGGACTTCAATAAAGCTTTCGCCGATCACTGGAAAGCGAAATCCGGCGACAGCCTGAAGGTCAGGCAATCGCATGGCGGCTCCGGCAAGCAGGCACGCGCCGTGATCGACGGGCTCGCTGCCGATGTTGTCACACTGGCACTGGCCTATGACATTGACGAGATCGCTCAGCGCGGACAGATCGCGAAGGACTGGCAAAAGCGCCTGCCGCACAACAGCGCTCCCTACACATCGACGATCGTTTTCCTGGTTCGCAAAGGCAATCCGAAAGGCATCAAAGACTGGAACGATCTCGCCCGCATCGGCGTATCGGTGATCACCCCCAATCCCAAGACATCCGGCGGCGCACGCTGGAATCATCTGGCCGCCTGGGGCTACGCTTTGCGCCAGCCGGGAGGCAGCGAGAAAAGCGCTCAGGAATTTCTCGGCAAGCTCTACAAGAACGTACCGGTGCTGGACTCGGGTGCGCGCGGCGCGACCACGACCTTTGTCGAGCGCGGCATTGGCGATGTGCTGATCACCTGGGAAAACGAAGCCCTGCTGGCGATCAAGGAACTCGGTCCCGGCAAGGTTGAGATTGTGACGCCGTCACTGAGCGTGCTGGCCGAACCCCCCGTCGCCGTGGTTGACAAGGTGGTCGATCGCCGTGGCACGCGCAAGGTGGCCGAAGCGTATCTGAACTTCCTTTACTCGGAACAGGGACAGGAAATCGCCGCGCAGAATTACTACCGCCCGACCAATGAAAAAGTCGCGAAAAAATTCGAGGGACAGTTCCCGAAGCTGAAGCTGCTGACCATCGACGAAGTGGCTGGCGGCTGGGCGAAGGCACAGAAGATGCACTTCGCTGACGGCGGCATCTTTGACCAAATCTACCAGACCAAATAAGCATTTTTCCATACAGCCGGTCCCAGGATCAGCGCAAAAAACACTATAAATACAGAGGAAATCACATGAACCCGGAGTGGAAAATTCTGGGCAGGTCGCTCTCGCGCCTGCTCATCGCTGCAGCCCTCGCCACCGTGCTTCCGGCCCGTGCCGAAAACAGCAACGAGATCGAGGAGTTGAAAGCCAAAATTGCAGAACTCGATCAGCAACTGCGAATCCTGATCCGCAAGCAGGACATCGCATCAGAAGAAGCGGCTGAGAAGAAAAAATCCACGCCGGTCCTCATCGCGAGCGACAAGGGTTTCGGCCTGCAGTCCAGTGATGGTCAGTTCGAATACAAGCTGCGAGGCGTCATGCAGTTGGACTATCGTGATTACGGCGGCAGTGCGTTTCCGCAGGCCGTCGACGGATTCGTCCTGAGCCGGGCTCGCCCGACCTTTGAAGGTACGTTATTCGGGAAGTACGGCTTCCGCTTCACCCCCGAGTTCGGCGACGGCAAATCCGGTGTCGTGGATGCCTACCTCGATCTGAAGTTCGATCCGGCATTCCAGGTGCGACTCGGCAAGTTCAAGCCTTTTGTCGGCCTTGAGCGTCTTTATAACGATGTCGACACCAAGTTCATTGAGCGTGGCTACGTCAGCAACAACATACTGCCTAACCGCGACGTCGGCGTGTCCTTGTACGGTGACCTGTTCGGCAAAAAGCTCAACTATGCGGTCGGCCTGTTCAACGGTGTCACCGATGGCGGGGATGCCACGACAGCGCAAGACTTGAACTCGCAAAAAGAAGTGACCGGCCGCCTCTTTGCGACTCCGTTCGTCGGTACCGACAGCCTGCTCCAGGGACTGGGCTTCGGTATCGCCGTCACCTCGGGCGACTCCAACCTGAACTCGCCTGCCAGCGGGTCCGCCATCGGTGTGCCGGTTTACAAAACACCCGGACAGTCCAACAATTTCTTCACTTACGCCAGCCGCGTCGCATCGAACGGCAAGCGTGAGCGCTGGTCGCCGCAAGCGTACTTCTATCGTGGACCGTTTGGCCTGATCGCCGAATACGCGCAGGTATCGCAAGACCTGATCAATTCGGCATCGACGCGCACGACGGCAAAAAACACTGCATGGCAGCTGGCGGCTTCGTGGCTGCTGACTGGCGAGGACGCATCGTTCAGGGGCGTCAAGCCATATAGCCCGTTTCGGCAAGGTGCCGACGGTGGCTGGGGAGCTTTTGAACTGGTCGCCCGATATCAGGAGAACCGTATCGACGACAACCTGCCCAGCAGCTTCCGTGGGGCGAACTACGCGCTCAGGGCAAAATCGGCGGCAGTCGGCCTTAACTGGTACCTGAATGACAACTCGAAATTTGCAATGAATTACGAGCACACGACGATGGAGGACGGCACGCTTTCGGGCAAAACGGAGGACTACCTGGTCGCCCGTTATCAACTGGCGTTCTAATCCGCCTGATCGCTCAGACCTGCCCCCCGCTGAATGCGGTTGCCGCCTCGTGCTGCAACCGCATCTTTATTTGTAATCCATCTATCGAAATACCAAAAAATTCGTTCTTTTAATAACCAATCAAAACAATAATCAACGGGGTCTAGTTGAAAAAGTAATAAACCCCATGAGCTCTGCCACTTTTGCTTTTCCAGCAGCCAACCGCAGCGGACGCGTCCTTCCCGGCTTTCGGCTGTCGCTCGGCTTCACGCTGTTCTACCTGTCACTGGTGGTGCTGATTCCACTGTCTGCACTGATCATCAACACGCTGACGATGAGCTGGGATGCGTTCTGGTCCACCGTCAGTTCGCCGCGCGTGCTGGCGGCGTATCGACTGAGCTTTGGCGCCGCGCTGGCGGCGGCGGCCGTCAACGCCGTGTTCGGCACCCTGCTGGCCTGGGTGCTGGTGCGTTACGACTTCCCGTTCAGGAAGCTGCTGGATGCCTTGATCGACTTGCCGTTTGCGCTGCCCACCGCCGTCGCCGGCATCGCGCTGACGGCGCTGTATTCGGGCAAGGGATGGATAGGCCAGTTCCTCGAACCCTACGGGCTGAAGATCGCGTTTACGCCCGTCGGCGTTGCGGTGGCGATGGTATTCATCGGCCTGCCCTTCGTCGTGCGCACCGTGCAACCGGTGCTGGAAGAGGCCGAGCGGGAACTGGAAGAAGCGGCCGCCAGCCTCGGCGCCAGCCGCCTGCAGACCATCACCTATGTGATCCTGCCGACCATTCTGCCGGCCGTGCTGACCGGCTTCGCACTCGCCTTTGCGCGCGCGCTCGGCGAATACGGCTCGGTGATTTTCATCGCCGGCAATATGCCGATGGTGTCGGAAATTACGCCGCTGCTGATCATCACCAAGCTTGAACAGTATGACTACGCGGGTGCCACGGCGATCGCCGTCGTGATGTTGTCGGCGTCCTTCCTGATGCTGTTCGCCATCAACCTGCTGCAGGCCTGGATGCGCAAGCGTGGCAGCAAGGAGGCCGCATGAGCACCTCCGCGTCGACGCTCGCCAAGGTGCCGGCAGCGCACCCGGATGCGCATGCCAGCTCGCGCATCGAGCCGCCATATGTCCCCGCCGCGACGTCCGAGCCCGCGTGGGTACGTGCACTGCTGATCGCCGTTGCGCTGGGCTTTGCGTTCCTGTTCCTGCTGGTGCCGCTGGCAGTGGTATTCACCGAGGCGCTGAAGAAAGGCTGGGAGGCCTATCTGGTCGCGATCACCGAAGAAGATGCGTGGCATGCGATCAAGCTGACCCTGACGGTCGCCGCGATTGCGGTGCCGGCCAATCTGGTGTTCGGTGTCGCCGCGTCATGGGCAATCGCGAAGTTCGAGTTCCGCGGCAAGAGCCTGCTGCTGACACTGATCGACCTGCCCTTCTCGGTGTCGCCGGTCATCTCCGGCCTGATCTATGTGCTGCTGTTCGGCGCGCACGGCTGGTTCGGCGCCTGGCTGATGGAGCATGACATACAGATCCTGTTCGCCGTGCCGGGCATCGTGCTGGCGACCGTCTTCGTGACTTTCCCCTTCGTCGCGCGTGAGCTGATTCCGCTGATGCAATCGCAGGGCAATGATGAAGAAGAAGCGGCCATGGTGCTGGGCGCGTCCGGCTGGCGTACCTTCTGGCATGTGACGCTGCCGAACATACGCTGGGGCCTGCTGTATGGCGTCATCCTCTGCAATGCACGTGCGATGGGTGAGTTCGGCGCGGTGTCGGTCGTGTCCGGGCACATTCGCGGCGAGACCAATACGATGCCGCTGCAGGTCGAAATTCTTTATAACGAATATAACTTCGCCGCTGCCTTCGCGGTGGCCTCGTTGCTCGCGCTGCTGGCGCTGGTGACGCTGGCGCTGAAGTCCTTCATTGAATGGCGGGTTCACCGGCAGGCCGCCCACGCTATCGGAGATGAATCATGAGTATCGAAGTCAAGAATATCGGCAAGCGTTTCGGCGACTTCGTCGCGCTCGACAAGGTGTCGCTGGACTTTCCGACCGGCGAACTGACCGCGCTGCTGGGCCCGTCAGGCTGCGGCAAGACCACGCTGCTGCGCGTGATCGCCGGGCTGGAACAGCCGGACCAGGGACAAGTGATCCTCGATGGCGAGGACGCATCGCAGCACCATGTGCGCGAACGGCAGGTCGGCTTTGTGTTCCAGCACTATGCGCTGTTCAGGCACATGAGCGTGTTCGATAACATTGCATTCGGCCTGCGCGTCAAGCCGCGCCAGCAGCGCCCGAGCGAAAAACAGATCCGCGAAAAAGTGATGCAACTGCTGTCGCTGGTGCAGCTCGACTGGCTCGCAGATCGCTATCCGTCGCAGCTGTCTGGCGGACAGCGTCAGCGCATTGCGCTGGCGCGCGCACTGGCGGTCGAGCCGCGCGTGCTGCTGCTTGACGAACCCTTCGGCGCGCTTGATGCCAAGGTGCGCAAAGAGTTGCGGCGCTGGCTGCGCCGCCTGCATGACGAGCTGCATGTGACCAGCATCTTCGTCACGCACGACCAGGAAGAAGCGCTCGAGGTCGCCGATCGCGTGGTGCTGATGAACCGCGGCAAGGTCGAACAGGCCGGCGCGCCCGACGAGGTGTACAACCATCCGTCCACGCCCTTCGTCTACGGCTTCCTCGGCAACGTCAACCTGTTCCATGGCCGCGTGCATGAAGGCGTGCTGGCAGCGGGCGGCACGACATTGGCGGCCCCTGACCACCATCATGCACGCGATGTCGCCGGCGTCGGCTATGTGCGTCCGCATGAACTCGACGTGGTGCCGTTCACGCAGGAAGGCGACGGCATCGCCGCGCAGCTCAAGCGCGCCCATGCGATCGGCCCGCTCGCGCAGCTGGAGCTCGAACGCCTCGACGACGGCAGCCTGATCGAAGCGGTGCTGCCTGCGGAGCACTATGCGCAATTGCAGCTGCACACCGGCGCCACGGTGCGCGTCAAACCCAAGCGCGTGCGCGTCTTCCTCGACGACGCGGTCTGAACAGGAGAGCCGAATGAATTTCCAGCAATTGAAATCCGTGCGCGAAGCCGCGCGACGCGGCTACAACCTGACCGAAGTGGCTCATGCGCTTTTCACCTCGCAACCGGGCGTCAGCCGCCAGATACGCGAGCTGGAAGAAGAGCTGGGCATTGATATCTTCGAGCGCAACGGCAAGCGCCTGACCGGCCTGACCGAGCCCGGTCGGGAAGTGCTGCAGATTGTCGAGCGCCTGCTGCTCGAGGCCGACAACCTGCAGCGTGCCGGCGAAACTTATTCGGGCAAAACCACCGGCACGCTGTCAGTCGCGGCGACGCACACGCAAACGCGCTATGTGCTGCCGAAGGCGGTGCAGAATTTCCGGTCAGCGTTTCCAGACGTGCGAATCGCGTTGCAGCAGAGCGCGCCCGAACACATCGCAGAATGGGTATTGTCAGGCAAGGCCGATATCGGCATCGCTACCGAGGGCCTGTCACGCTTCGATGGCCTGGTGTCCTTCCCCTGCTATGAATGGCATCACGTGGTCGTGGTTCCGGACGGACATCCGTTGTTGACGCTGAAGGAGCTGACGCTCGACGACCTGGCCGACCATCCGCTGATCACGTATGACCAGGGCTTCACCGGCCGCAGCCATATCGACGAGGCCTTTGAGCAGCGCAAGCTGGCGCCCGACGTGGTGCTGACGGCGATGGACTCGGACGTCATCCAGCAATATGTGACGATGGGTCTGGGGGTGGGCATCATCGCATCGATGGCTGCCGAACAGCTGCCCGGCAGCCTGCGCGCGATTCGCGCAAATCATCTGTTCGCGTCGAACGTCACGCGCGTCGCGGTGCGGCGCGGTGCTTTCCTGCGCGAATATGCGATCGACTTCATTCGGCAACTGGCGCCGAAACTGTCGCTGGATGAACTGTCGGAAGCTGTCAGCTGGCGCCGCTGATCTCGTAATTGAAGCGCGCCATCAGCTGCGGATCGAGCTCCTTGCGCAGCAGCTCGAGGTCGGATTCGGTATAGCGATCCATAAAGCTGTTGTCGCGGTACAGGACGGCGTTGAAGCTTTCGCCAGTCACTGCCTTTTGCGGTTCGAAACGCTGCCGGTCATTCAGCCGCGCCAGCTTGCCTTCCGGGACCGTGAAGGGCGCTGCATTCGCTTTCAGCCCCAGCGCCTGCGCCACCTTGCCGATTTCCTGCTTCGGGTTCTCCAGCACGCTCTCGTAGCGCAAGCCGGCCGAACGGAAACGCTCTGTCGGCAAATGCGCGAGGTTCCAGTAAATGAAATTCCAGTACTGCATCGGGTTCGAAAACCGCATCTGGCTCGAGCTCTCGGGCTTCGAGTCGAAGATCACCAGCGGCGAACGCAGGAAGGCCTCCCAGTCGGTCGGCGCAATAATGTTCCGGTTCACGTCGCGAAAATAGTCGTACAGCGACGTGATGAAAGACGCCGGATGCTTGACCACATACACCACCGGCACCGCCGGATAAGTCAGGCCGGAATAGCGCGTCAGCACTGGCACGCCGCCATGCTTCCAGCCATAAGCGTCATAGACGATTCGGCAGTCGAAGTTTTTTTCGAGCAGGAAACGAACGTAATTGGTTCCGGTACGGAAGGCACCCATCACTGCCACTTGGGGGGAATTCTTCTGGAAGAGGGTGCGGAGCATGGTTGGCGAGATTTATGTGCTGCTTGCATTGCATTATATAATTTGGGATCAGTAGCCACCAACCGAAACATGACGCCGATCACAGAACCACTATCGGCCTATTCGGCAGACTACCGGCGGGCGTTTTGCGGCATGGTCCGTGATTTGTTCCAATTCCAAGTTATCTGCATGCCGGCTTTGCAAGCCGGCGCCTTGCCCTCATGACCAGCGCCCAGATTCCAAAAAATATTTTCCCGACTGCCCACGAACCTGCCCATGGTGGCGACACCGCGTGCGCGCTATGGTTCACCGGCCTTTCCGGCGCGGGAAAATCAACGATTGCCCAGGCTGTCTTGCGCCGACTGCGCGCGATGGGTCGGCAAGGCTATATCCTCGACGGCGACAACCTGCGCGCCGGCCTGAACAGTGATCTGGGCTTTTCGGAAGAGGACCGCGCAGAAAATCAGCGCCGTGTAGCAGAAGTGGCAAGACTGTTCGTGGATGCCGGCCTGGTCGCGATTGTCGCGACCATCTCGCCGCTGCAGGGCATGCGGGAAAAAGCGCGCCAGACCATCGGAGCCAAGCGTTTCATCGAGGTCTATATCGACACGCCGAAAACGGTCTGCGAAGAGCGCGATCCGAAACAGCTGTACAAGAACGCGCGCCAGGGGCTGGTGCAGAATTTCACCGGCATCGACTCGCGCTATGAGCCACCTTCGCAGCCGGACCTGCATCTGGACACCACCGCGCTGTCGATCGACGCCTGCGCCGACAGCATTATTGCCTTGCTGGCCAGCCGCGGCCTGACGCCGACCTCGGCCGTTTCAGCGAACTAAGAGCGGCTGCGCCACGGTCGGGCGCAGCGCATCATCATCAGCGACCCAGCTGCTTCAGCAGGCTAGGCTGGACGATCTCGATCCAGTAGCCATCCGGATCCTTGATGAACGCAACATCGCGCATCTTGCCCTGCTCCGGGCGCTTCACATAAGTGACGTTGTTCTCGTCGAACCATTTGACTGCAGCGGCCAGGTCAGGCACCGAGAAGCAGATGTGGCCAAAGCCCTGCGGTTGCGCGTTGCCGTCGTGGTATTTGAAGTCAGCGTCCGTCTCCGTGCCCCAGTTATGAGTCAGCTCGAGAATGCCGTGCTGGCTGAACGTCCATTCGGTACGCTCACCCACCTCTTCCGGAACCTGTGAAGGATCCTCGACCTTCGCGAGGAAATACAGCGAGAATTTCATCTCGGGGAAATCCAGCTTGCGCAGCACGCGCATGCCCATGATGCGCGAATAGAAATCCAGCGAAACGGCCGGGTCCTTCACGCGCAGCATCGAATGATTGAGCACGAAACCTTTGGCGGCTTGCGGCAGTTCGGCGGCGACGCCGGGATAGGATTCAGTGGTGAATGCCATGGTGGATAGTCCTTTTGATAATAACGATTCGCTTCCGCGCGGACGGCCGGCGACAGGCGCGCGATGGTATCACGATGGGTAAAAACGGATGGGCAGGCAGCGTCGGCGCACGCACATGACGCAGGCGCCGATCGATCGGGAAAAGAAAAATGGCCTGAGAAACTCAGGCCATTGAAAACTGGTGCCGGCAAGAGGAGTCGAACCCCCGACCTTCGCATTACGAATGCGCTGCTCTACCAACTGAGCTATGCCGGCACGCGTCGATAAGCCGATGGCCTACCTACGAAGCCCGTGATTATAGCAAGAATTTATACCCGGACAGCAAATTTCCTTGCGAGCCGGATTACTGCTCGTTGTGATAGCCGGTAACCCGCTCGACCTCGTTCCTCGAGCCGAGGAACACCGCGACGCGCTGATGCAGGGTGTGTGGCTGAATGTCGAGGATGCGTGTCTTGCCGTCGGTGGCGGCGCCGCCGGCCTGCTCGACCAGCATGGACATCGGGTTGGCCTCGTACATCAGGCGCAGCTTGCCCGGCTTGTCGGGATCGCGCGCATCGGCCGGATACATGAAGATGCCGCCGCGATTCAGGATGCGATGCACGTCGGCCACCATCGACGCGATCCAGCGCATGTTGAAGTTCTTCTCGCGCGGGCCGGTCTTGCCGGCTTCCAGCTCGCTGACGTAGCGTTTCACCGGCGGGAACCAGTGGCGCGAGTTCGATGCGTTGATCGCGTATTCGGCGGTGTCCTCGGGAATGCGGATGCCGCGCTGGGTCATGACCCACGAGCCCATTTCACGGTCCAGCGTGAAGCAGTTCACGCCATTGCCGGTGGTGAGCACCAGCACCGTCTGCGGACCGTACACCGCATAGCCCGCCGCCACCTGCTTCGTTCCCGGCTGCAGGAAATCCTGCTCGGTCAGCTCCTTCATGCCTTCCGGCGCCTTCAGCACCGAGAAGATGGTGCCGATGGTGACGTTGACATCGATGTTGGACGAGCCGTCGAGCGGATCGAACAACAGCATGTACTCGCCCTTCGGATAGCGGTTCGGGATCGGATGGATGGTCTCCATCTCTTCCGACGCCATCGCCGCCAGATGTCCGCCCCATTCGTTCGCCTGCAACAGGATCTCGTTGGAGATGATGTCGAGTTTCTTCTGGATCTCGCCCTGCACATTCTCGCTGCCGGCCGCGCCGAGCACGTCGCCGAGCGCCCCCTTGCCGACGGCATGGCTGATGGTCTTGCAGGCACGCGCGACCACTTCGATCAAAAGACGCAGCTCGGCCGGTATGGAGCTGTTCAGCCGCTGCTCCTCGATCAGGTGCTGCGTGAGGCTGATGCGTTTCATGGATTCCCCTGTGGTTAATTAAATTCTGTGAATTTGAGTGCTGCGCATTCGATCAGTCAGTCGGCCAATGCCTTGCCGATCACTTCGGCGACATCATTCGACAGAGGCGTTGCGCCAGCCACCCGCTCGAGCGCTGCCTTCATGCTGCCCTGCAGCCCTGGCACGTACTTGCGCCAGCGATCCAGCGCGCGCGCCAGGCGCGCCGCCACCTGCGGATTGATCGCATCCAGCGCGATCACCTGCTCGGCCCAGAACGCATGGCCACTGCCGTCGGGCGCATGGAATTGCGCCGGATTGTTATTGCAGAACGCGAACAGCAGGCTACGCGCGCGGTTCGGATTTTTCAGCGTGAACGCCGGATGCGTCATCAATTCGCGCACCCGTGCAACCGTGGTGTCGGGCGCTGTCGCCTGCAGCGTAAACCACTTGTCGACCACCAGTGCCTCGTCAGTAAAGTCGGCGTAGAACTGCTGCAATGCCGCGGCCACGCCAGTGGCACCATGGTGAACCATTGCCGACAGCGCCGCGATGCGGTCGGTCATGTTGGTAGCGCTGTCGAGCTGCCCGCGCATCAAGGCCGGCACGGTGGGGTCATCCAGTTCGGCCAGATAGCCGAGCGCGGTGTTGCGCAGCGCACGGCGGCCCGCAGGCTCGGCGTCCGGACGATAGGCGCCGGCAACGTGGTTCGCATGGTAAACATCCAGCAGGTCAGCATGCAGTGCCTGCGCCAGATGGCGCCGCAGCGCACGGCGCGCACGGTGGATCGCCTGCGGATCAATCGCGGCCGACTGCTCGGCGAGCGTGCCTTCGGACGGCAGCGTCAGCACCAGATCACGGAATGCCGGGTCCAGCGTGGTATCACGCAGCAGCTTCCTGAAGGCGTCGGCGATCAGTTTGTCTTCATCGGTCGTCGCATAGGCCAGATCGGCCGCAACGCCCCCAGCCGCCAGCGCCAGCAGCCGGCGCGTCGCCAGGCGCTGGCCGGCCTCCCAGCGATTGAACGGATCGCTGTCGTGGGCTAGCAGGAAGGCCAGCTCGCCATCCGTGTAGTCGTAGTCGAGAACAACCGGCGCGGAGAAATTGCGCAGCAGCGAAGGCACCGGCCGCTGCGCCAGCCCGGTGAAGGTGAAGCGCTGCGTTGCCTCGGTCAGTTCAAGCACGCGCGTGGTCGGCACCGTGTGCACTTCGACCTCATCCCGCGCATCGGCGCGGGCCAGTTGCAAAGGCAGATCGACACCATGCGCGTCGAGCAGGCCGACCGCCACCGGAATGTGCATGGGCAACTTGTCAGCCTGTCCCGGCGTGGCCGGACAGGACTGCGTGAAATCCAGCGTATAGGTGCCGGCCGCCTCGTCATAATGCGAGCGCACCGACACGCGCGGCGTGCCGGCCTGGCTGTACCAGCGCTCGAACTGCGACAGGTCGCGGCCGCCGGCGTCGGCCATTGCCGCACGGAAGTCGTCGCAGGTGACGGCCTGGCCGTCATGCCGCGCGAAGTAGAGATCCATGCCCTTGCGGAAGCCGTCGCGACCGAGCAGGGTCTGGTACATCCGCACCACCTCGGCACCCTTTTCGTAGATGGTCAGCGTGTAGAAATTATTGATCTCGACATACGCGTCAGGACGCACCGGATGCGCCATCGGGCCGCCGTCTTCGGGGAACTGCGCAGCGCGCAGCACGCGCACGTCCTCGATGCGCCTGACCGCCCGGCCGCTGTCGCTGCCCATCATGTCCGCCGAAAACTCCTGGTCGCGGAATACCGTCAGGCCTTCCTTCAGCGACAGCTGGAACCAGTCGCGGCAGGTGACTCGATTGCCGGTCCAGTTATGGAAATATTCGTGGGCCACCACGGACTCGATGCCGGCATAGTCCGCATCGGTCGCAAGGCGCGGATTCGCCAGCACATACTTGGTGTTGAAGATGTTCAGGCCCTTGTTCTCCATCGCACCCATGTTGAAGTCGCCGACGGCGACGATCATGAAGCGGTCGAGGTCGAGCTCCAGCCCGAAGCGCTGTTCGTCCCAGCGTATGCTCCTGACCAGCGATGCCATCGCGTGCGAGGTCTTGTCCAGATTGCCGTCCTCGACCCACACCTGCAGCAGCGCTTCCCGGCCGGATTGCAAGGTGATCGTCTGCTCCTCGCAGACCAGCTGGCCAGCCACCAGCGCAAACAGGTACGAAGGCTTGCGGAACGGGTCTTCCCACAGCGCATAGTGACGACCGTCGCCAAGCTCGCCCTGTTCGATCAGGTTGCCGTTGGAGAGCAGCACCGGGTACTGCGCCTTGTCTGCGCGCAGCATCACGCGGTAGGTCGCCATCACGTCCGGGCGGTCGGGGAAGAAAGTAATCTTGCGAAAACCCTCGGCTTCACACTGCGTGAAGAAATTCCCGTTCGACACATACAGCCCCATCAGCGAGGTATTGCGATCCGGACGGATCAGCGTCTCGATCTCGAGCGTCAGCTCGTCGGGCGCATGCGGCACCACCAGCCGGTCGGCCTGCAGCAGGTACTGCCGCTTCGACAGCGCCTTGCCATTGATGCGGATCGCGACCAGTTCCAGTTCCTCGCCGTACAGCACCAGCTCACGCTGCGTACTGTCCGGGTTGCGGCGCAGCGTGCTGCGCGCCGCAACGCGCGTGGCGGCGGGGTCGAGGTCGAAACCCAGATCAATGGTGTCGACCAGGTACGCGGGCGGCGCATAGTCGAGCCGGTGAATGGCGGGAGCGGAGCTTGTACGCATGAGGACTTGTGACAAAGTGTGAGAGCGTGAAGCCGGCATTCTATCAAGCTGCGCCGTCGCGGTAAGATCAGCGCGTGTCCCGTTTCATCCTTGGAATGCCTATGCAAACCTGCAAAAAATTCCTCGCCCTCAGTCTGGCGGCGCTTTGTCTGCTGTTGGCCGGATGCGCATCGACGATACGCTCGGAAGTCACGTCATTCCAGCAATGGCCGGCGGATGCCGGCGGACGCAGCTTTGCTTTCACGCACCAGCCGGGCGAATCGCAGGATCTCGAACGGCAGCATCATGAAAACCTGGTACGGCTGCAGCTGCTGCGACTGGGCCTGCGCGATGCCTCGCCGGGCCAGCCGGCGCAGCTCGCCGTGCGCGTCGACTACAGCCTCAAGGCGCGCGATGTACGTGTGATCGAGACCGTGCTCATCGATCCCTGGTTCGGCACGCCTTGGATGGGGCCCGGCTTCTACCGGCCGTACTGGGGATGGCCGGGCTATGGCTATCCGTATTACGGGCCGATGTGGCCGGCCGCGCCGGTCGCGCAGCAGCAGGAAAGGCGCTTCACGGCATTCGACCGCGAGCTGAAAGTGAAAATCATCGATGCCGCCAGCCAGCAGGCCTGGTACGACGTGAGCGTGCGCAGCTCCGGAGAAAAAGGCAATCTGGTGGAAGTGATGCCGTATCTGGTCGATGCGGCGTTCCGCGATTTTCCGGGGCCCAACGGCAAGCCGCGGGTGATCGACATGAAGATGCAGCGCTGAACAGCGCTGCATTGGATGACCGGCGGCGGGCGGGCTGAACCGCCCGCCGCCGACCGTGTCAGGTAACGACCTCGACCGACACCCAGACGATGACGCCCATCAGCATCACGGCCAGCGCCAGCACGATGAGCAATTTGCCAAACTGCGGCCCCTTGTCGGTGCCATACGGTGGCTCTTCCGGATGCTGCATCGGATTGTCATCGTGCGGGCTGGTCATCGGTGGCTCCCGGATTTCCGCTTAAGGCAGCAGGATGGTCGAGCCAGTGGTCTTGCGCGACTCGAGATCGATGTGCGCCTGCTGCACATCCTTCAATGCATAGCGCTGGTTGATGTCGATCTTGATCTTGCCGCTGGCAACCAGATCGAACAACTCGTTGGCCGTTGCCTCGAGGTCGGCGCGCGTTGCGGTGTACGCAAACAGCGTCGGACGGGTAATGAACAGCGAACCGCGCGACGCCAGTTCCTGCAGCGAGAACGGCGGCACCGGGCCCGATGCAGAACCGAAGCTGACCATCATGCCCAGCGGGGACAGGCAATCGAGCGACTTGATGAAGGTATCGGCACCGATCGAGTCATACACCACCGGCACGCCCTTGCCGCCAGTGATTTCCTTGACGCGGGCAACCACGTCTTCCTTGTTGTAGTTGATCGTGTGCGCGCAGCCGTGCGCCTTCGCAATCTCTGCCTTCTCGTCGGAGCCGACCGTGCCGATCATGGTGACGCCGAGCGCCTTTGCCCACTGGCAGGCGATCAGGCCAACGCCGCCGGCGGCCGCGTGGAACAGGATGGTTTCGCCACCCTGCAGGCGGAAGGTGCGACGGAACAGGTATTGCACCGTCATCCCCTGCAGCATCATCGCAGCGGCAGTTTCGAAGTCGATCGCGTCGGGCAGCGTCACCAGGTCGGCCGCACGCATCACGCGCACTTCCGCATACGCGCCCGGCGGACGGCAGGCATAAGCGACGCGGTCGCCGACTTTCACTTCGGTCACGCCCGGGCCGATCGCCTCAACGACGCCCGCGCCTTCCATGCCGAGGCCTGAAGGCAGCGGCTGCGGATACAGGCCGGTACGGAAATAAACGTCGATGTAGTTCAGGCCGATCGCATGGTGGCGTACGCGCGCTTCGCCTGCGCCGGGTTCACCGACTTCGACGTCCACATATTCCATGACCTCCGGACCGCCGTTCTTGAAGCAACGGATTGCTTTTGTCATTCTGACCCCCGCCTTGTTGTTCTGTAAAAGGAGCGAATGATAACGCCAATCCCGCGAGGCTTCAGTGCGCGATGGCGAGGCCAGACTTTTGCGCCGTCAAAGAAAAACGCCGACGGCGAGCTGCACAGCACAGCGCCCTGCGCTCGCCAGAGTCTTTACTCAAAGGCTCTCAGTCGTTGCCGAACAGATCGCGGCTAAAGACTTTATCGCGCACGTCCTCAAGCTCTTCGGTGACGCGGTTGGCGACGATCACGTCAGCTTCGCGCTTGAACGCGGCGAAGTCATTCACAACGCGCGAACGGAAGAATTCGGCCTCATTCAGGGTCGGCTCGTAGACGATCACTTCCACACCCTTGGACTTGATGCGTTTCATCACGCCTTGCGCGCTGGACGAGCGGAAATTATCGGAGCCGGCCTTCATCGTCAGCCGATACATGCCGACCACTTTCGGCTTGCGTTGCAGGATGCTGTCCGCGATGTAGTCCTTGCGAGTGCTGTTGGATTCGACGATCGCGTGGATCAGGTTCTGCGGCACGTCCTTGTAGTTCGCCAGCAATTGCTTGGTGTCTTTCGGCAGACAATAGCCACCGTAACCAAAAGACGGGTTGTTGTAGTAGTTGCCGATGCGCGGGTCCAGGCTGACTCCCTCGATGATGGGGCGCGTGTCCAGACCGTGCGTGGCGGCATAGGTATCAAGTTCATTGAAGAAAGCCACCCGCATCGCCAGGAAGGTATTGGCGAACAGCTTGATCGCCTCGGCCTCGGTGGAACCGGTGAACAGTACCGGCACGTCCGGCTTCAGCGATGCGTCGATCAGCAGCTGCGCGAAGCGTTTCGCCTCCGGCCGCTCTGAGCCGATCACGATGCGCGACGGATACAGGTTGTCATACAGCGCCCGCCCCTCGCGCAGGAACTCCGGCGAGAAAATCAGGTTCTCGAAGCCATGCTGCTCGCGCGCGCGCTGCGTGAAGCCGACCGGAATGGTCGACTTGATCACGGCCAGCGCATCCGGGCAGATCGCCTTTACGTCGCGAATCACCGCATCGACCGACGCGGTGTTGAAATAATTGGTCTGCGGGTCGTAATCGGTCGGCGTCGCGATGATCACGAAGCTGGCATTCCCAAGCGCATCTTGCTTGTCGGTCGTTGCACGGAAATTCAACTGGCCCGACTGCAGCTGGCGCTCGATGTCGGCATCGACGATCGGCGAATCGCCGCGATTGAGCTTCGCGACTTTCTCCTCGCTGATGTCCAGCGCCACCACCTCGTTGCGCTGCGCGAGCAGCACCGCCAGGGACAGCCCCACATACCCGCAGCCAGCAATTGCAATTTTCAAAATATTTCCTCTCGCCGGACGCGCCACAGAGACCGCTGCCCGTAATGAATTGACCGGCGCGATTATATCTGCCGCGCCGCAATAAGCCGTCCCGGCCAGCGCTCACAGGGCGCGCGTTTCGCCCCGGACGCAGGCGGCTCGCCGGGGTCGGTATGGTAAAATCCGCCCCCTGTTTTCGCGCCTGCTGCGCGCAGCCTTTCTCTTCCATCCGCTTGATATTCAAGCCGAAAGTCGCGGCACGAGGCCGGCAAAACCAACCCGGAAAGAACCATACACATGGCAGGACACAGCAAATGGGCCAACATCAAGCACAAGAAGGCGGCCACTGACGCGAAGCGGGGCAAGATCTGGACCCGTCTGATCAAGGAAATCACCGTCGCGGCACGACTCGGCGGCGGCGATCTGAACTCCAACCCGCGTCTGCGTCTCGCCGTCGAAAAGGCGGCCGATGCGAATATGCCGAAGGACAACGTCAACCGTGCGATCCAGCGCGGCACCGGTGGCCTCGACGGCGCGAATTACGAAGAAATCCGCTATGAAGGCTACGGCCTGAACGGCGCCGCGATCATCGTCGATTGCATGACTGATAACCGCGTTCGCACCGTCGCGGAAGTGCGCCATGCCTTCAGCAAATTCGGCGGCAACATGGGCACCGAAGGTTCGGTCGCGTTCCTGTTCAAGCATTGCGGCCAGATGCTGTTTGCGCCCGGCACCAATGAAGACGCGCTGATGGAAGCGGCGCTCGAGGCCGGCGCCGACGACGTCATCGCCGACGATGAAGGCGGCTTCGAAGTGCTGACCGATCCGTACGAGCTGTCGCGCATTCGCGAGACGCTGGAGAAAGCCGGCTTCAAGCCGGAAGTGGCCGAGGTCACGATGAAGCCGTCGACATCGACCGAGTTTGCCGGCGAAGACGCTCTGAAGATGCAGAAGCTGCTCGATGCGCTGGAAAACCTCGATGACGTGCAAGAGGTCTACACCAACGCCCTCATCAACGACTGACGTCCTGCGCCCGCACTCCCCGGCGGGCGCCCAATTTTTTAGAATTCCCAAATGAAGATTCTCGTCGTAGGCTCCGGTGGCCGTGAACATGCGCTGGCATGGAAGCTCGCTCAGTCCAAGCGCATTCAGCGCGTGATCGCCGCGCCCGGCAATGGCGGCACCGCGATCGATCCGCACATCGATAACCTGCCCGTCAGCGACCCGGCACAGCTGGCTGATTTCGCACAGAACGAAGGCATCGGCCTGACCGTCGTCGGTCCCGAGGCGCCGCTGGCGGCCGGCATTGTCGACATCTTCCGCGCGCGCGGCCTGAAGATCTTCGGCCCGACGCAGAAAGCGGCGCAGCTGGAGAGCTCGAAGGATTTCGCCAAGGCGTTCATGCAGCGCCACGGCATTCCGACCGCGAAATACCAGACCTTCTCCGACGCCGCCGCCGCCCATCGTTACATCGACGAACAAGGCGCACCGATCGTCATCAAGGCCGACGGCCTGGCGGCCGGCAAAGGCGTGGTGGTGGCGATGTCGCTGGACGAAGCGCACGGCGCGATCGACATGATGTTGTCGGACAACCGCTTCGGCGATGCCGGCGCGCGCGTCGTGGTCGAGGAATTCCTCGAAGGCGAAGAAGCCAGCTTCATCGTCATGGTCGACGGCAAAAACATCCTCGCGCTGGCCACCAGCCAGGACCACAAGCGCCTGCTCGACAATGACGAAGGCCCAAACACCGGCGGCATGGGTGCGTATTCGCCGGCGCCGATCGTCACGCCGCAGCTGCATGCGCGCGTGATGCGCGAGATCATCCAGCCGACCGTGCAGGGCATGGCGAAAGACGGCATCCCGTATACCGGCTTCCTGTACGCGGGCCTGATGATCGATGCGCAGGGCAATCCGAAGACGCTGGAATTCAACTGCCGCATGGGCGACCCGGAAACGCAGCCAATCATGGCCCGCCTGAAGACCGATCTCGTGACCGTGATGGAGCATGCCGTGAATGGCACGCTGGACCAGATCGAACTCGAATGGGATCGCCGCACCGCCCTTGGCGTGGTGATGGCTGCCGGCGGTTATCCGGATGCACCGACCAAAGGCGACGTGATCACCGGCATTCCGGCCGAGACCGAGGACAGCGTGACCTTCCACGCCGGCACCACGCTGGACAACGGCGAACTGAAGACCTCGGGCGGCCGCGTGCTGTGCGTGGTCGGCTTGGGCGACAACGTGCGCCTCGCGCAAAAGAACGCCTATGACGCCGTCGACCAGATTCGCTTCAACGGCATGCAGTTCCGTCGCGATATCGGCTGGCGTGCGCTGAAGCGTTAAACCACAGTAAACGCGGCAAAGTTTTGCAAGACAGCCCCGGCGCAGCAAGCCTGCACCGGGGCTGTTTACATGGCTCGGATGTTTTCTGCAAGTTGACAGATACCTGTACGAATTCGCCCGGGGTCAACCGTAGCGAAAGACAGCCTCAGGCAATCCGAGCGCGGGACAACCGCATGGAATGGCGCGCCGGGAACAAAGGCCACGCGCGTTGCCTGACCGATGTCGAGCGACAGCTGCAGCAGCCGGTGACTGTCGCAATCAGGCGGCAGGTTCACCCAAATGAACATACCGCCGTCAGGGTGATTCCATCGGACCTCTGCCGGCATCGTGTCCTGCAGAGCTTGCAACATTGCCTCGCACCGCGATGCATAAAGTGTGCGGACGCCATCAAGCCGAGCTGGCATCGCACCGCTAGACAAGACCTGGTAGGCAAGCCGCTGATCGAAGGTCGAGCTGTGCAAGTCGGCCGCTTGTTTCAACTGGGTCAGCTTCGAGGTCAGCCAGGCGGGAGCAACCACGTACCCGACCCGCAGTCCGGGAGCAAGTACCTTGGAAAACGATCCGAGATAGGCAACACCTTCCGGATTAATTGAGCGCAGGCTGGGCAAGCTTTGTCCATGAAAGCCCAATTCACCATAGGGATCGTCCTCGGCGATCAGCACGCCTGCGTCGTTCATCAGGCGGCAGAAGTCGTGTCGGCGCTCTGCCGACATGAGCCGACCGGTCGGGTTCTGAAAGTTGGGCATCAGATAGGCCAGCCTTGCATCGGCGACATCGGCCGGTGCTAGCCTCTCGGTACAAACGCCGGCATCATCACAGGCCAACTCTGTGAAAATCGGTTCAAATAGCGAGAATGCCTGCAATGCTCCCAGATAGGTCGGCGACTCGACCAATACTGTAGCGCCAGGGTCAAGCAACGCCTTGGCAAGCAAATCGAGCGCCTGTTGGGACCCTGTGGTGATCAGTACCTGATCGACATCTGCCGCATGGCGACTAGCAACCCACTGACGCAACGGGAGATAGCCCTCAGTCAGTGAATACTGCAAAGCTTCACGCGCCTCGTTGGCAAAAATGCACTCGCTGGCGGAATGCAGCAGGTCGACCGGAAAGGTTTCCGGTGCGGGAATACCACCAGCGAACGAGATCACGTCAGGTGACGCAGTGACTTTGAGAATCTCGCGAATCGCAGAAGAACTCAGTGCCCGGGCGCGCCGGGAAAATTCTGTAGACATGGTCAACTCTGGCGGAAATTCACACGGGCTGCTGAGGTTGAAGAAGGGCTTTGACCAGCTCACGGAAATGGGTCACCGGTGTCTTGCTGCGGATCTTCGAAAACGTCCCTGTGGCAGTCGCCACGATACCGTTGGGTCCCGATAGCGATCCGGAGGCGAAAAGATGCGATTTGCTGCAGCCATCAATGACCGCCCTGCCGACCAGCCATTCGCCTGTTCGCGCAACCCCGAGAAAAGTCGACGACAAATTGAGCGTAGCGACACTGTACTCAGGCGCCAGCCTGTAGAGGATACTTGCCCCCATCACCGAATCCAGCAGCGAGAACAGCACGGCGCCATGACAGTCGCCATTCAGATTGGTATTTTTCTGCTGAACGCCAAACCCCAGTTCAAGCTGGCCATTTTCAGCAAGACGCGCATAAATCGGACCATTAAGTGCGAAATAGGGACTTAACGGTGGAAACTCGACGAAGCCACGGCAAGCTTGCTGCACACAAGACGCTTCATTCGGCATGGGAAAATCTCCGGGCTCAACAATCAAGAGCCAGTCTCGTCAGGCCGCTGGTAAGGAACTGCCAACACGGCCAGCGGCCTGACGAAACTCGCTCCAAGTCAGCGATTAATCGATGCAATCAGCTCCAGCCCTCGCCGGGCGATCGATGCTTCGACAGAATCCGTTTCATCGTCGGCAAACGAATCGATATCGACCCACTGCGCATACACCTTGCGCGTACGATCCGTTACGATGCCGGAGCGGATCAAGGTTCGTGCAAGTATCCTGAATACGCCTGTCTGCTCTGACAGCTCCTGCTTCCTGATCTCTTGCGTGTAATAAGCACGAAGCTTCTCCCGGACATACTCGGTATCCCACCCGTATTTTTGATAGAGCGCCGCTTTCTGCGACGGATTGAACACGTTGAACATCAGCGACTGGAAGCATTCAAGCGCCCAGTCCTCGGCGTCAGCATGCTCGGCTGCGGACAACTGAGGCAAATCATTCTCGGCCCACAAACACCCCGCCTTGTGGTGAAAAGTCTCATCCGTCATCACCAGTTGCGCAAGTCGCACCAGCACCGGATCGGCTGCCTTGTTGTAGAGCGAAGCCATAAAGCCCATCGCCAGCCCCTCGACCAGGATCTGCATGCCAATCAGCTTCCTGTGGATCGTGTCAGCTTCCACAATCCGGCAAAGCAAATCCCTGAAAGCGGGTGCAACGGGAAGCAGAAATCCCCATCGCCGCTGTATATAGCGAGTAAATGCGGCGACATGGCGGGCTTCTTCGCGTGCCTGATTGACCGCATATTCAACCGCGTCCGGATTGCCCAGTATGTCAGCCAGCGACAACGACAACGACAGTGCGCCCTGTTCACCAAAAAGAAATCCGGACAGCCACCAATGCAGGCTGTCATTCGCGAAGGCTATCTGCTGACCATACGAAAGTTCGTTCCGTAGATCACTGCACAGTTCGGGAACTGTGCTGAAAGGCATGATCGGCGAGCTATCGATATCGAATGGAGACGAGAAATCAATATATCGACTGTCATCCGGATTCCAGAAATGCCGATGAGTCGCAGCAATAATTCCGGCGAAGCTCTCACCCACCGATGCAAAATAGGCGTCATTCAAACGCTCGACGAATCCGCTTCTGAATGACGTAAATGACGCCTTGTTTTTCATCGACATCACCGCTGCGGTATCGCAAGCACCTTCCGTCGATTTCACAAAAATTTCCTTAGCTTTCCATGTTCCGGGATCCGCCATCCCATGGCCTGCAGTTGAGGCGCCATCTTGGCAACAAACCGGCTTCGCGCTTCATGGTTGGTATATTTTCGCAGTCCCCATTCGACATATTTTTCCGAGCGAACAGAATCTGATTTCCCGAACAGATCCAATGACATCGCCCACGCGATATCGAACTCCGACTGTGAAGCAACTGCGCCATGCGCGCGAATAATTGACTCGACGATTCTTCGCCCATGCGCCACATGGACATGTTCGTCAATAATGACCTGTCGCGTCATCTCGGCAATACGCGCATAACTGCTGGCTGCCATCTCTTCAAGGATGGAGAGAACGACTGCCTCGCCGATAAAGGAAAACAATCCACGCTTCAGCCATGTATCGACCACCGTGACACCTTCGGTCTTGTAGTACTTGCGGCCTTCGATGGGCTGGCTGAGCATGTACGATGCATCAAAGCCGATGTCGGCCAGCACCGCTGCACCGAGCATGAAATGATCCAGCTCTTCCGATGCTCGCTGACAGCAGACCTTTTTTTCAAAGGCATCTGGAGCCAGCGGGAAAAAAATTTCTAGATAGTCGGATGCGCCGATCAGTTCACCCTCGACGTGCTGCCGCAGCTGATGGATGACCAGGCCCTGATACTCAGCCGGCATGTTGAAATAGTCTGCCGGCGTAGCGACGGTACCGGTACTCAGCGGCATGGCAGGCTCTCCATCGAGTGATAGCGATGATAGGGAGACCAGATGAATTGACTCCAGTAGCTTTCGGCCACCTCAATCCAGGTCAGAAATGATTCACGGGTATCGAAAAATGCTGCCCCGTTGACCAGCAACCAGCTGTACATTGCCTGCGAATCCCGACATCCGTCACAGTGCCCGGAAGTGCAGCAGAACTTCAGGGTCTTGCAGTCCGCTGACCAGGCGTTAAACCGAGGCAATACCGGGTTACCGTTACTCAACCGCGTTTTGTGCGCAGGATGGTCGATGCTGATGCTCGGGCAGTTCTGGTAACCGAATTCGCCGCATCGGGATTTTCCCGTCAATATTGCCGTGATAAATGCGGGATGGCTGATGACAGTCTCGGAGTACAGCGACTTCACCCTCAGTGCCTCAGCCAGCAATGCCTGTGTAGCAGCGGAATTTTCGATGCCGGCCACATCCGACCTGTAAAAATGGTTAAACGTAACCACGTTACCGTTCAGGTGGATGCGCCTCACCGTGTCTTCAATGTGCTCAATGCCATCCAGCGTCAGTGCATACACAAATCCGGCACGAGGATCCTGGTAGTAATGCGCCAGCGCCTGATCGAACAACCCGGTAAAGCGTCTGCCATCCGGCCGTATGCCTCTCAACTGATCATCCTGGGGACCCCCGCCGAACAAGGTGATTCCTATCGCGACCTGCTCGAACCCTTCGACAGGCAATTTTTTTATACCGTTGCTCGAAATCGTGACGTGCTTCATGCAATCGACAATCGCGCTGAGCCTGTCCGGGAAAAGTGTCGGCTCGCCACCGATGACCAGCGCCGTATTAATGCCACGCCGGCTCCTCTCGCGACCCATGAAATCGGCCAAAGACCTGATGTCGGTTTCGTCTCGCGTTTCCTTGTCATGGCCATGAACAAAGAACCAGCATCCTTCGCAACGAATATTGCAGGCATTCGTGAGGTGATACTCGGAACTGCGGATGCTTTTCCCCTGCGCCACCAGCGCATGAAAACGTGCGGCCGCATCGGGTGCCTCATTCAATCGCTGCTCAAGCAACTCCAGAGCTTCATCAGATCGGCCCGGAGCTGCGCTCGCATAGCCGGCCGAATGTTGCGGCTGCATAAAAATCCGACTGACGTGCATTCATTCATCCTGAACTGTTTTTCTGCGCCCCCCACCGCATCCTCTCGGTCAGGCCTTACGCTGGGCGTGACTCTAAGGTAGAAAATTCCGGCTTGGTTGCCATTTTTGAAATCAGAAAAAATCTGTATAAACTTTGCAACGACGTGTTCGATCAGAGAGTTCTCGGTCCGCACCTGTGTCGCGGAAATGGCTCGCGCCCTCGCGGCCAACGCTAGACCAAAGCCATGGTCAGGCAGTCTGCTGAACGGCCAGCTGCAGTGAATCGGTACGGTACAATCCGCCCTTCAACCTAATTACCTTCATCCCGTGAGCCAAAGCATCAACACCAGCGCAGTCAAAGCATGGCTGCTGTCCCTGCAAGAGCGCATCGTCGCTGCTGTCGAAGAAGTCGACGGCAAGCCTTTCATCCGAGACGCCTGGGAACGGCCGGAAGGCGGCGGTGGCATTTCCCGCCTGATTGAGGAAGGCAATGTGCTCGAGCGCGGCGGCGTCGGCTTTTCGCATGTGAAGGGCAGCAAGCTGCCGCCGTCGGCGATGGCGAACCGCCCCGAGCTGGCCGGACGGCCGTGGGAAGCGATGGGTGTGTCGCTGGTTTTCCATCCGCGGAATCCGTACGCGCCGACCGTGCACATGAACGTGCGCTTTTTCACCACCACCGGCGAAGGCAAGGAGCCGGTCTGGTGGTTTGGCGGCGGCATGGACCTGACGCCCTACTACGGCTTCGAGGAAGACGCGAAGCACTTCCACCAGACTTGCCGCGACGCGCTCGCGCCGTTTGGCGACGACCTGCATCCTCGCTTCAAGCAATGGTGCGATGATTATTTTTTCCTCAAGCATCGCAGTGAAGCGCGCGGCGTCGGCGGCGTGTTTTTCGACGACTTCAACGCGCAGGGTTTCGAGCAGAGCTTCGCGATGACGCAGAGCGTCGGTGACAACTTCCTGAACGCCTACCTGCCCATCCTGAAGCAACGCAAAGACACGCCTTACGGCGAACGTGAGCGCGACTTCCAGGCGTACCGGCGCGGCCGTTATGTCGAATTCAATCTCGTGTTCGATCGCGGCACGCTGTTCGGGCTGCAGTCGGGCGGTCGCACCGAGTCGATCCTGATGTCGCTGCCGCCGGTCGTCAAATGGCGCTACGACTGGAAACCCGAGGCCGGCAGTCCCGAAAGCAAGCTTTACACTGACTTTCTGCCGCATCGGGACTGGCTGGCTGCGTGAGCGAGCGCTGTATCCTGCTGCTCGGCGGAAGCTTCGATCCGGTTCACGCAGGACATGTTGCACTGGCGCGCTACTTCAGCGCGTTGCTGCATCCGGACGAACTGAGGCTGGTGCCGGCAGGCCAGCCTTGGCAAAAACCGGGCATGCAAACGCCGGCTGAGCAGCGGATCGCAATGCTGGATGCAGCGTTCGCCGACTGGCCGACGCCGGTCGTCATCGATGAACAGGAAGTGCGCCGTGACGGCGCCAGCTATGCCATCGATACGCTGCGTGCGCTGCGCACCGAATTCGGCCCGGAGGTGTCGATCGTCATGGCGCTGGGCGCGGATCAATTGCTGAACCTGCATACCTGGCGCGACTGGCAACAGCTGTTCGAACTCGCCCACCTGGGCTTCGCCACGCGCCCGGGCTTTGCCTTGCAGGGTGCCGCGATCGACCCGACCGTGGCGGCTCAGCTGGCGCGCCGGCTGGCCAGCCCGGCGCAACTGCGAGCGACGGCTCACGGGCTGGCGTTCGTCGCGACCAATCTGGCGGTCGATGTTGCATCGACCGCGATCCGGCAGGCACTGGCCGAGGGGGACCCAAATCGGGCGTCAGAGTGGCTGCCCGGGCCGGTGCTAGACTATATTCAACGAAATCATCTTTATCAAAATCGCTAATGGACATCAAAAAACTGCAGGCGCTCGTCGTCGATGCGCTCGAGGACGTGAAGGCACAGGACATCCGCGTCTATGACACGACCCACATCACCAGCATGTTCGACCGGATCGCCATTGCGTCCGGCACCTCGAACCGCCAGACCAAGGCGCTCGCCGCATCGGTGCGCGACAAGTACAAGGAAGCGGGCGGCCAAGTCGTGAAAATGGAAGGCGAAGGCACCGGCGAATGGGTGCTGGTCGACCTCGGCGACATGGTCGTGCACATCATGCAGCCGGCGATCCGCGCCTACTATCGTCTGGAAGAAATCTGGGGCGACAAGGAAGTCAGTCTGGCCGCCGCCAAGCGTGGCGCCACCGCGCGCAAGACCAGTGCGAAAGACGATGGCGAAGCGAAGGCGCCAGCGAAGAAAGTCGCGGCAAAGAAAGCCGCACCGGCAAAATCGGCAGCGAAGAAAGCGCCGGCCAAAAAGGCCGCGAGCGGCGACGCAACGAAGACGCCCGTGAAGAAAACCGCCGTGAAGAAGACGGCCACCAAGACTGCCGCCAAGACGGCGACCAAAACCGCGGCCAAGACCACGACCGCGCGCAAAGTCGCCGCCAAGGCGCCGGCGAAGTCGGCAGTGAAGTCGGCGGCAAAATCGGCGGCAAAGACCCCCGCCAAGAAGGCCGCGCCGCGCCGCACGGCCAGCAAAGACTGACGCCAGCCCGTACCGATGCAACTGATCGTCGCCGCCGTCGGACACAAGATGCCCGACTGGATCGAGACGGGCTTTCACGAGTACGCCAAACGCATGCCGGCCGAGTGCCGGCTGGTGCTGAAGGAGATCAAGCCGGTCGAACGTTCGTCCGGCCGCAGCGCCGAAACCGTGATGGCGCAGGAACGCACGCGCATCGAGGCGGTGCTGCCGAAGGGCGGTCGGATTGTGGCGCTGGATGAGCGCGGGCTCGACCTGACAACCGTGCAGCTGTCGCAATACTTAACGCAGTGGCAACAGCAAGGTGGCGATGTTACATTCATCATCGGCGGCGCCGACGGGCTGGACCCGGCGCTGAAAAAAAATGCGGATACGCTGCTGCGCATCTCGAGCATGACACTGCCGCACGGACTGGTCCGCGTGCTGCTGGCGGAGCAGTTGTACCGAGCCTGGTCGATCACCCGGAACCATCCCTATCACCGGGCCTGACCAGGCATCACAGGAATTGGCCGGATGATCCCCACGGACCAGAAAATCTATCTTGCGTCGAAAAGCCCGCGACGCCGCGAGTTGCTGCGACAGATCGGCGTCGAGTTTGAAATCCTGATGCTGCGCGAGACACCCGGCCGCGAGGGCGCGGTGTCCGAAGATCCGTTGCCGGGCGAAGCACCGGATGCCTATGTGCAGCGCATTGCGCGCATCAAGGCGCTGGCGGGTCGCGATGCCATGCATTTCCGCAGGCTGCCGCAGCGGCCTTTACTGGCCGCCGACACCACGGTGACCATTGACGGCCAGATCCTCGGCAAGCCGCGCGACGCGGACGAAGCGCTGCAGATGCTGCGTCAATACTGCGGGCGGTCGCACGAAGTGCTGACGGCGATTGCCGTGTTCGCCGACGACCAGCTGAACGAAGCACTCAGTCGCTCCGAAGTGCGCTTCGGCGACGTCGACGAAGAGGCGCTGCGCACCTACTGCGCATCGGGCGAACCGATGGACAAGGCCGGCAGCTATGGCGTACAGGGTCGCGCGGCGCAATTCATTTCCCATATCAGCGGCAGTTACTCCGGCATCATGGGCTTGCCTCTGTACGAGACTGCCGCGTTGCTGAACCGGGCTGGAATAAACACACTATGACCGAAGACCTGCTCGTCAACATTACACCGCAAGAGACTCGCGTCGCGCTGCTGCAGCAAGGTGCCGTCCAGGAACTGCACGTGGAGCGCACCGCTTCGCGCGGCCGTGCCGGCAACATTTATCTCGGCCGGGTCGCGCGCGTGCTGCCCGGCATGCAGTCGGCGTTTATTGATATCGGACTGGAGCGCGCAGCCTTCCTGCACGTGGCCGACATCTGGGACGCGAAAGCGCCGACCGGCAGCGGTGCGCCGCCGGTACCCATTGAAAAACTGCTGTTCGACGGCCAAGCCATTCTGGTTCAGGTGATCAAAGACCCGATCGGGACCAAGGGGGCGCGCCTGTCGACCCAGATCTCGATCGCTGGCCGCATGCTGGTCTATCTGCCGCAGGATCCGCATATCGGCATCTCGCAGCGGATTGAAAAGGAAACCGAGCGCGAACAACTGCGTTCGCGGCTGCAGCGTCTGTTGCCGGCCGATGAAAAAGGCGGTTTCATCATCCGCACCCAGGCCGAAGATGCGACCGAGGCCGACCTGACGATGGATCTCGACTACCTGCGCAAGACCTGGGCGCATATCGTGCAGCAGTCGAAGGCGGTGCCGCCGCCGGCATTGCTGTACCAGGATCTGTCGCTGGCGCAGCGCGTGCTGCGCGACTTTGTCGGCGAAGAGACCACGAGCATACAGATCGACTCGCGCGAAAATTTCCAGAAACTGAGCGAGTTCGCCGCCACCTACACACCCTCGGTGCTGCCCAAGCTTGTGCACTACACAGGCGAGCGCCCATTGTTTGATTTGCACGGCGTCGAAGAGGAAATCGAAAAGGCGCTCGGACGGCGCGTCGACCTGAAGTCCGGTGGCTACCTGATCATCGAGCAAACCGAAGCGATGACCACCATCGACGTCAATACCGGCAGCTACGTGACCGGTCGCAATTTCGATGACACCATCTTCAAGACCAATCTCGAGGCCGCGCATGCGATCGCGCGCCAGCTGCGACTGCGCAATCTGGGCGGCATCATCATCCTCGATTTCATCGACATGGAAAATGCGGAGCACCGGCACGCGGTGCTGGCCGAATTGCACAAGGCGCTGGCGCGCGATCGCACCAAGGTGACGGTGTCGGAATTCTCCGCACTCGGACTGGTCGAGATGACGCGCAAGCGCACCCGCGAATCGCTCGCGCACGTGCTGTGCGAGCCCTGCCCCTCCTGCCAGGGCAAGGGCCAGGTGAAGACCGCCCGCACCATCGCCTATGAAATCCTGCGCGAGCTGCTGCGCGAGGCCAAGCAATTCAATCCGCGCGAATTCCGCATCATTGCGTCGCAGCTGGTGATCGACATGTTTCTCGAGGAGGAATCGCAGCATCTGGCGATGCTCGGTGACTTCATCGGCAAGCCGATTTCGCTGCAGGTGGAAAGCAGCTTTCACCAGGAGCAGTACGACATTATTCTGGTGTAGTCCGTCGCAGCAGCGACATTGAATCCAAACTGGCAACGGATGCCGGTCCTTTAAGTACACATGGCCGAATGAGACGGGATCCCGGCGCAGGCCAGCATCCGGCGACTTCCATATCCACGCTAATGAACCCCGAAGTCATCATCACCAACATCAAGAAGCGCTACTCCGGCGTGTCGGGAACGATCAACGCGCTGCTGCCCGTACAGGCACGTTCGCTGAAGGTCGGCTTCGTCGGCACCGACCTGCCCGGCGCCCACCTGGCCGCGCAGGACAACCCCGACCGCTTCCGGCACCTGACGCTGTGGCAGGCGATCTGCCTGTCGCGCAAGCGCCTGCCGGATGGCCGTGCGCGCATCTGGCATGTGCGGCGCGACCTGGAAATGCTGCTGGCGATCTTCCTGCGCGATGTGCTGCGCTTCCCGATCCGGCTGGTGTTCACGTCGGCCGCCAAGCACCGGCACTCGTGGTTTCCGCGCTGGCTGATCAGCCGCATGGATGGCGTGGTCTCGACCACGCCGGAAGCGGCCAGCCATGTGCCGAACACAACGCAAGTGGTACCGCATGGTATTGCGCTCGAACGATTCTCGCCGCCGCCGGACAAGCTCAACGCATGGCAGCGCAGCGGCCTGCCCGGCAAATACGGCATCGGCACCTTCGGTCGCATTCGCGACGACAAAGGCTCCGACGTGTTCGTCGACGCAATGATCGCGGTGCTGCCCGAATTTCCGGAATGGACCGCCGTGCTGGCCGGACTGTGCACGCCGCAGCATCAGGCGTTCGAGGACGCACTGAAGACAAAGATCGCTGCCGCCGGCCTGTCGGACCGTATCGTTTTCCTCGGGGTGCTGGGGCCGGACGAGGTGGCCGACTGCTACCAGAACGTCTTGCTGACCGTCGCCTGTCCGCGCTATGAGCCGTTCGGCCTGACGCCGCTGGAAGGCATGGCCTGCGGCTGCGCCGTGATTGCCACCGACACCGGCGCCTTCCGCACCATCGTCGACGAAGGCCGGACCGGCCATGTGATCCCGACCGGCAGCGTGCCGGCACTGGTCGATGCGTTGCGGCGCATGCTGGCCGATCCGCAGCGTGCCGTTGCCATGGGCGAGCGCGGTCGCGAACGCGCGGTGGCGATGTTTTCGGTCGAACGCGAGGCCGCGGGCATCCAGACCGTCTATGATGCCGTTCTTCGTTGCACGAACTGAACCCGAATAAAGAGCCTCTGAATCCATGACTCGTTCCGCCATTCAGCCCGTGATCCTCTGCGGCGGCTCCGGTACACGCCTGTGGCCGCTCAGCCGCGAAGCCCTGCCCAAGCAGTTCGCTCCTCTCATCGGTGGCAAGAGCCTGCTGCAGGCAACGCTGGAGCGCGTCGGCTCGCTCGGCCCGGTGCTGTGCATCGCCAATCACGAACACCGCTTCTTCGTGCAGGAGGCACTCAGCCTCGCCAGGGTCAGCGGCGAACAATTGCTGGAGCCGGCCGGACGCAATACGGCAGCAGCGATGGCCTGTGCCGCACTGGCCGCGCCAGCCGAACAATTACTGCTGTTCCTGCCCGCGGATCATTACATTCCCGATAGCGAAGCTTTTCTCGCGACGATACGCGCGGGCGTGGCTGCCGCACAAGGCGGCGCAATCGTCACGTTCGGCGTCACGCCGAGCTTCCCGAGTTCCGCGTATGGCTATATTCAGCGCGGCTCGGTGCTGGCCGATGGCGTCGCGCACAGCGTGAAGTGCTTTGTCGAGAAACCGTCGGTCGCGCGTGCGCAGCAGTTGCTGCTCAGTGGCGACCATCTGTGGAACGCCGGCATTTTCCTGTGCGCCGCAGGCACGCTGAAGGAGGCGCTTGGGGTGCATGCGCCGGACATTCTGGCCTCCTGCAGCCAGGCCATGGCCGGCGCTCAGCGCGACGGTGCTTTCATTCGCCCCGATCGCGACGCTTTCCTGGGCTGCCGCAGCGAGTCGATCGACTATGCTGTCATGGAGCATTTCAGCAAGGTGGCGGTGGTGCCGTTTGCGGGGCAATGGAGCGACGTCGGCAGCTGGAATGCGGTCGCCGACCTGACCTCTGCCGATGACGCCGGCAACCGCATCGAAGGACAGGCACTGCTGCTCGATGCCACCGATACCTATGTGAATGCGCCGTCACGCCCGGTAGTCGCCATCGGCACCGAGCATTTGCTGATCGTCGATACGCCGGATGCGCTGCTGGTGGTGGCGAAGGATCAGGCAGAACGCGTGAAGCAGGCGGTCGAGCAGCTGAAGGCCAAAGGCCTGCCGCAAGCGACCCAGCATCGTCGTGTCGCGCGCCCGTGGGGCTGGTATGACAGCGTGGACCGGGGCGAGCGCTTTCAGGTCAAGCGCATCGGCGTCAATCCCGGCGCCTCGCTCAGCCTGCAGATGCATCACCATCGCGCCGAACACTGGATCGTCGTCAAGGGCACGGCCGAGGTCACCAATGGCGAGCGTGTCTACCTGGTCGGCGAAAACGAATCGACCTATATTCCGCTGGGCACCAAGCACCGGCTGCGCAATCCGGGGGTGACGATGCTCGAGATCGTCGAGGTACAGTCGGGCTCGTATCTGGGCGAGGACGATATCGTGCGCTTCGAGGATTCGTACGGCCGCAGCGACGTGGCACTGGCCGACAAACCCGCATGAAAACATCATGAAACGCATACTGATTTTCATCCGCCTGTATTTGCTCAACCTGTTCGCAGGCACCCCGGTCGTCGATCCGGCTTCGCACGTCGTCGTCACACTGACCTCGCATTCCGACCGCATACGCCGCGCGTTCGCCTCGGTCGAAAGCATCGGTCGCGGTCGCCAGCGGCCGCGTCGCCTCATTCTTTTCCTCGGCAAGAAATACGAGCACATGGCGCTGCCCGCCACATTGCAGCGGCTGGTACAACGCGGACTGGAAGTCAGGTATGCCGACGATGTCGGCCCGCATACCAAGTACTATCCTTACCTGCTGATCACAGCGCAGTTCGACGGCCCGCTGGTGACCGCGGATGACGACAAGATGTATGACCGCGGCTGGCTGGCCGGACTGATCGGCGCGCATCGCGCTCATCCGGACCAGGTGAACTGCTGGCGCGCGCGCGAAGTACGATTCGACGCCAATGGCTTGCGCCCCTACGATGAATGGCCGCTGTGCAGCGACACCCGCGCCAGCCTCGCGCATTTTGCAACGGGCG
>JACCDQ010242488.1_pt1 | contig 33527 bp, 30 predicted proteins | sample 7446031 | NCBI WGS metagenome assembly JACCDQ01 (sample SAMN15323442, study PRJNA562643) | freshwater metagenome | isolation source: river surface water | place: USA:Blue River Watershed | collected 2017-08-17 | reverse complement strand
GTGCCGCCAAGGTGATGGCGGCGAACCAGGGGTCGAACTGCACGGCCATGATGCCCAGCACCAGCGCCACCTCGATCAGTGTGGGCACGATGCTGTAGAGCGAGTACGAGATCAGCGAGCCCAGGGCCCGGGTGCCGCGCTCGATGTCGCGGGTCATGCCGCCGGTCTGGCGCTCCAGGTGAAAACGCAGGCTCAATTCGTGCAAATGGCCAAACACCTGCAAGGCGATCTTGCGGGTCGCGCCCTCGGTGGCCTTGGCAAAAATCAGTTCACGCAGCTCGGTGAACAGGCTGGTGGAAAAGCGGAGCAGGCCATAGGCCAGCAGCAGCCCCACCGGCACCACCAGCAAGGCCTCGCTGCCCGCGGGCAAACCGGGTATCAGGCTTGTGCCTTGCGCCGGTGTCAGGGCATCCACCAATTCCTTGAGCAACAGCGGCACCCCCACGTTGGCCAATTTGGCTCCCACCATGAACAACAGCGCAGCAGCCACCCGCCAACGGTATTGCCACAGGTAGGGAAACAGCCGGCCCAAGGTGTGCCAATCGGCAGAACCGCCTTGAGAAGCCGAGGCCAAGGGGGGCGTAGGGCCGGTTCGAGAAGAAGCAATGGAAGCTGGGCGCATGCGAGACAATGCGAAACATGAATACGCCCATTGTGCCCCCAGCCGCCGAAACCCACACCTCGCCCGCCCAGGGTGCACAACCCACGTTGCCCAGCGCCCGGGAATTGGTGATGAAAGTCATTCCCATGCCAGCGGACTGCAACGCCAACGGCGATATTTTTGGCGGCTGGGTGATGGCGCAGGTGGACTTGGCCGGATCGGTGCTGCCCGCCCGTTACGCCCGAGGCCGTTTGGCCACCGTGGCGGTGAATGAATTTGTGTTCAAACAACCGGTGCGTGTAGGCGATATTTTGAGTTTTTACGCCCAGGTGACCCGGCTGGGCAACACGTCGGTCACGGTGCAGGTGGAAGTGATGGCCGAACGCTACAGCAACCAGGGGCACTTTGTGAAAGTGACCGAAGCCACCCTGACCTACGTGGCCATCGACGACAAGGGCAAACCGGTACCGGTTCAGCGGTTTTGAGTTCACAGATCGGCATGGAGGGTTTCCCATGGGATCCGCCCCTGCCACACCACCCGGCGTGCGGGTCCGCACTGGAAAGTTCGGGAGTTTGAGGTCAAAACAGGCTCGCCACCACCGGCTGGTCGAAGTACGCAATGCGAAGCATGGTCCTGAGAAGCCGGTCGCTGTTGAGCCACCGGCGACAGCTGTGCAATGCCACTTGCCTGGCCACACACCTCCTCCCTCATGACAAGATCTTCCATAAGTAAAAACTCATCCCCTTCATTTAATTAATGTCGACAAAATAAATTAATCCAAGTATGATCCCGAATCCTGTGACGTGATGGGTCTTATGGACGATCGCCGCTCACAGGGTTGACCCACCCCATACCAGAGGAGATACGTGAATGACTTTTTCCCTTGCACGTCGCCGATTGTGGCTGGGCTTGAGCTTGCTGCCACTGACCGTGGTAGCCCAAAATGCCGAGCCCTGGCCGAGCCGTCCGATCACCCTGATGGTGGCTTCGGCGGCCGGTTCGGGTGTCGATCTGTTGGCTCGCGAAATGGCGCAAAAGCTCAGCATCGTGCTCAAACAACCCGTGATCGTGGACAACAAGGCGGGCGGCAGCGGCATGCTGGCCGGCACCGCCGTGGCGCGCGCCAAACCCGATGGCTACACCTTCTTGTACTCCACCGCATCGTTCACGGTGGTAACGCCCGCACTCATCAAGAAAATGACGTACGACCCGGTCAAGGACCTGACCCCGATCGCGCAAACCGCGGCGGGAGGCATCATCCTGATGGTCAATAAGGACGTGCCGGCCAACAACCTGAAAGAACTGGTGGCCCTGGTCAAGGCGAACCCCGACAAATTCAGTTACGGCACCTGGGGAGCCGGCTCGTCCGGCCACCTGACGACCGAATGGCTGAAGAAGCAAGCCGGCCTGAAAATGGACCACGTGCCCTACAAGGCCACACCACAGATCATCAATGAACTGACCTCGGGCGTGCTGCCGATCGGTTGGGCCGATCCCGGCACACCGGTGCCCATGCTGGAGGCCAAGCAGCTCAAGGGCATTGCCATCAGCGGCAATGTGCGTGTGCCCCGCACCCCCCTGATTGCCACCATGACCGAACAGGGCTACCCATTCGATGCGGTCGGGTGGTTCGGCATTTTTGGACCGACCAACCTGCCCGCCCAAGTGACAGAACGCATGAATCAGGAGATCAACAAAATCCAGCAATCGCCCGAAATGGCCAAGCGCATGGAGAGCATGAACTTCGAACCGCCACCGGTCAGATCGGTACTGGAATTCAAAGCCATCATCGCCAAGGACATGAGAATCTGGCAGTCCATAGTGACCGATGCGAGTATCAAGGTCGAGTGACCGGTCCAGATAAAATGGCGACCCATCCTCGGTGGTGGCAAGTGGAGCCTGCGCAGCGATCCCAACGCTCGCGGGTCCGGTAGAACACGGTCCCGATACACGGGTTTGTCGTCCTAGGATGGTCGCATGAGCAGAACAAAAACCGCGAACACACCCGAATTGAACACCCTGCTGGCACCACAGCACCCAATGATGCTGGCGATCGAGCAAGCGGTGTTGCGGGGGCCGGCTTGGGCCAGTGTGTCGGCCCCGGTCGCTGACCAAATCGCTGCGCGGCTTGCAGGCGCCATCACCTTTGGTCTGGTGGGACCCGGACAGCGGCTGCTTGAACAGGACATCAGCCAGGTGCTGAAAGTGAGCCGAGCCCCGGTGCGCGAGGCGCTGCGCATCCTGGAGAAAAACCGCCTGGTGGAATTTCAACCCCGACGCGGTGCCACGGTCACGGCCCCCGATGCCAAGGAGCTGATCGACATCTTTGTGGTGCGGGGCGCACTGTACGATCTGATGCTGCGGGAAATCATGCGCGAGACACCCGAGCAACTGCAGCTGCTGCTGGAGCGCCATCTGCCGCAGCTCGAAAAAGCCAGCCAGGAGTCGGGTGAAGCCTTTGCGGTACACAGTTTTCTGCTCAACCAGGACATGATCGAGCTGTGCGGCAACCGGATTCTGGTGGACCTGCTCAAGTCGGTGTCACTGAAAACCTTGCGCTACATTCGACTGGGACGCACCACCTACCCGGAAACCGTCCGGCATTCCATGGCCACCTGGCGGGCCTGGTTGCGGGCCGTCAAAAACCGCCAAACCGCCGAGGTACTGAACTTGGCCACCGAGCGCAACCTGGAAGTCCGCGAACTGGCCGTCAAAGCCCTGCGCGAGCGCAAGGAATCCAGCACCGCGTGAACCGCACCCCCTCGGTGCCCCCACCAGCTGGCGGGGATGAGAAGACCCTTTTATTTAAATTATTGTCGACAATAATTATTTATTTGTGTATAGTCGTCCGACCTCCCCATGCGGCATGACCCGCAGCCATTCCATCTGAGAAGGAAACAGAGACATGAAAGTTCGAAAGTTGACCACCCACATCGGCGCCGAGCTCTCCGAGGTGCATCTGGGCGACGCGGCGCGGGACGCCGGTCTGTTCGCCGAGATCAAGGCGCTGCTGCTGGAGCACCGCGTGCTGTTCCTGCGCGACCAGGACATCACGCGCGCCGAGCACGTGGCCTTCGCCCGCCGCTTCGGCGATTTGGAGGAACACCCCGTGGCCGGCAGCGACCCGGATCATCCAGGCCTGGTGCGGATCTACCGCAGTGAGGAAAAGAACCCCTACGAGAACAATTACCACGTGGACGGATTGTGGCGCCCGAATCCCGCCATGGGCGCCGTGTTGCGCTGCATCGAATGCCCGGAAGTCGGTGGCGACACCATCTGGGTCAACATGGTCGAAGCCTATCGCCAGTTGCCCGAAGACATCAAGAAGCGGATCGACGGCTTGCGGGCCAAAAGCAGCATCGAGCACTCGTTTGGTGCCGCCATGTCGCAGCAGGAACGCGAGGAGCTGGCGGCCAAGCACCCGCCGGCAGAACACCCGGTGGTGCGGACCCACCCGGAAACGGGCGAAAAAGTGCTGTTCGTGGGCAGTTTCACCACCCACTTCGTCAACTACCACACGCCGCAGAACGTGCGTTATGGCCAGGACAAGACCCCTGGGGCCAGTTTGCTGTTGCAGTACCTGCAGTCGCAGGCCGCGATTCCCGAGTTCCAGGTGCGTTTCAGCTGGCGACCCAACAGCATGGCCATCTGGGACAACCGGTCGACCCAGCATTACGCCGTGATGGACTATTGGCCGTCTCCCCGCAAGATGGAACGGGCAGGGATTGTGGGGGATGTGCCGTTCTGATCGGCGGGCATAGGCCATGCAAGACTGGAAAACACGTGTGCAGACGGGGTGGCCGGGCTGGATCATGAGCGCCGTGGTGGCCGTGGCCGCCATGTTCCTGGCGGAACATTACGGCGCCCCGGTGATGCTGTTCGCCTTGTTGCTGGGCATGGCGGTCAACTTTCTGTCGGAAGACGGGCGTTGCAAACCGGGGATCGAATTCGCGTCGAAACAGGTGCTGCGCTGGGGCGTGGCCTTGCTGGGGTTGAAGATCACGGCCTCGCAGGTGCAAGCCATGGGCTGGCAACCCATCGTCATGGTTGTCGTCGCGGTGGCTGCCACCATCGCCTTCGGTATCGTCCTGGCGAAAGCCATGGGTTTCAAAACATTTTTCGGCCTGTTGTCTGGCGGCTCCGTCGCCATTTGCGGCGCTTCAGCGGCGATGGCGATCTCTGCCGCCTTCCCGCACCGCCCACAGAAAGACCGCGCCACCCTGTTCGTGGTGATCAGTGTCAGCACCTTGTCCACGGTCGCCATGGTGCTCTACCCCATGCTGGTGCGGTGGTTGGGGCTGGACCCATTGACGGCCGGTTTCTTTCTGGGCGGCACCATCCACGACGTGGCCCAGGTGGTGGGCGCCGGTTACAGCATGGGACATGAAACCGGAGACGCCGCCACGGTGGTCAAGCTCATGCGTGTGGCCATGCTGGTGCCGGTGATTGCCTGTGCGGCCTGGATGACGCATAGCCAGCACGCCCAGGCACTGCGTGAAGCCCAGGCGACCGATGACAAGGCGCCTGATCGCCCCCCCTTGCTGCCCGGCTTTGCGGTGGTGTTTGTGGTGCTGGTGGCCATCAACAGTCTGGACGTGTTGCCGCGCTGGGCGGTGACGGGAGGCAACGAGTTGTCCCGGGCCTGTCTGGTCGGCGCCATGGCCGCCATTGGCATGAAGACGCACCTGAAAGACATTGTGAATGTCGGCTGGAAACCGGTGGCCCTGGTGGTCCTGGAGACGTTGTTTCTGGCCGCCTTGTTCTTGGGTCTGATGCGGTTGTTCGCACTGCTGGCTTGAATTTCCGTTCCCCCGCCAAGGCTCAAGAAGCCGGCCGCAGTGCCTACGGCACCACGGCGGCTTGTTGGCTCCATTGGGAAGCACTGCAAGCAAACCGGGCGCGGAACCAGTGGCTGAAGCTGCTGAGCCGGGAAAAACCCAACAATTCGGCCACCTCGCTCAAAGGCAGATCGCTCTCACGCAAATGCCGTTTGACCAGGTCCGAACGCACCTGATCGAGCACGCGGCTGAAGGTCAGATCTTCTGCCGCCAATTGACGGTGCAAGGTGCGGCGATCGACCTGCAGCAAACGGGCCACCTCCGTCGCACTGCAACTGCCCCCGGGCAACAAGGCCAGGATGATTTGGCGGCAGTTTGCCTGTGCACTTTCGCCCAGATCGGTCAACGCCGACTCCAGGTACTTGCGCGCAAAGCCGGCCGCCACCTGGTCCCCGGAAGCGCGCGGCTGCGACAAATCGCTGGCCAGGCAGACCAGGCCATTGAATTCCTGGTGGAATGTGACGTTGCGACCGAAGAAGGCCCGGTGGGCGGAACCATTGGCTGGCGGGCGGTGGGTGAAGCAGACCTCGCGCGGCCGCCAATGCGCCCCGGCCAATTCGTGCAACATGCGATACATGCCCCCCACCGCCAACTCCACCGACTGTCGCATCGGCAAGCCTGGGCTGGGCAGCAGCTCTTCCCGAATGACAACCAGCTCGCCGACGTCCTCCACATGGAGGATCAACGAGGGATTGACCAGCTTGAGGTAGCGACACAGCGTGTTGAGGGCGTGCCTGGCCGTGGGCTCCTCCTTCAGCACCAGGCTGATGGGACCGAGGGCAGACAGCTTGCGCTGCGCGGCCAGACGCAAGGCCAAGTCCTCCGTTTGTGTGGCACGTGCCGTGATTTCCAGCAGCTCGCGCACAGCGTCTCGCGGGATCCAGGCTTCCGGGTCATCCAGCGCCGTGGCCGGCAAGCCGACGGCGCGCAGGAACATGGCGGGATCTCTGCCAAGCGACTGAACCAATTCGACATAACCGTTCAGGCTGCTGCTGCGAATCAGTCGCGGCACCGTCTTCGTGGGGTGGCTCATGCGTTCCATGGTGACATTGGGCTGTTGGTGTGCCTGGCTGCGTGTGATGGCCTCCATTGTCCCAAAATAACAAACAAAAGTCCCAAATAAGCAAACAAAAAATGCCACTCCCTCGGATACTGCAGGCGTCCGCACTGAAAACAGAGCGGCACCCAAGGCCAAGACAGGCCCTTCGGTTTGACATTCCCGTTTTCACTTTTCACGGAGACACCTCACCATGAATTTTCTCGACGGCCACCTCTATCCCGAGAACCAGCAACCGCTGATCATCACCGCCGCGCCCTACGCCCCGGGCTGGATTCCTTCCGACTTTCCGGAAGACATCCCCATCACCATGGAGGAGCAGATCCAGAAGGCCGTCGACTGCTACGAAGCCGGTGCCCGCGTCTTGCACCTGCATGTGCGCGAAGACGACGGCAAGGGCAGCAAGCGTCTGTCCAAGTTCAACGAGCTGATCGCCGGTGTGCGCAAGGCCTGCCCCGAGATGATCATCCAGGTCGGCGGCTCGATCAGCTTCGCGCCCGAGGGCCCGGACGGCGAAGCCAAGTGGCTGTCGGACGACACGCGCCACATGCTGGCCGAGCTCACCCCAGTGCCCGATCAGGTCACCGTGACCGTCAACACCACGCAGATGAACGTGACAGAACACGCCGGTGAAGACGACTTCCGTGGCGTCTCGCGCGGTTTCCCGCACCTGCACAAGACCTACAAGGACATGATCGTCCCGTCGAACCCGAGCTTCGTCGAAGAGCACATCCGCCGCCTCACGGCTGCGGGCATCCAGAGCGAGTTCCAGGTCTACAACATCAACAGCTTCGAGACCATTGAGCGCATGATGCGCCGCGGCATCTACAAGGGCCCGCTGGTGATGAACTGGGTGGCCATCAGCGGCGGCATGGACCAGGCCAACATTTACAACCTGGCCAATTTGCTGCGTGCTGTGCCCGATGGTGCCGTGGTCACCGTTGAAAGCTCGGTGCTCAACGTGCTGCCCATCAACATGATCGGCATGGCTTTGGGTCTGCACGTGCGTTGCGGCATCGAGGACGTGCTGTGGAAGCAGGACCGCTCGGGCAAGATGAGCACAGTCGAGCAGATCAAGCAGCTGGTGCGCATCGCCGGCGAATTCGGCCGCCCGATCGCCACCGCCCAGCAAACGCGCGATATCCTCAAGCTCGGCGTGTTCTACGACACCGTGGAAGAGAGCCTGCGCGAGAATGGCTTTGCACCCAACCGCAACGGCGGCAACCAGGGCTTCCTGCGCAAGCCGCTTTGAGCCGACGGGATGCAAGCACAGGAGGCCTCGACTGCGGGGCCTCCGCTGACGCGCTATTGAAAGGAGACACGATGAGCAAAGTGGTTCGGTTTTACGAAACGGGTGGCCCCGAAGTGCTGCGTTTCGAAACCATGGAAGTGGGGGCCCCGGGGCCAGGCCAGGTGCGAATCCGCCATGTTGCGGTCGGCCTCAATTTCGCCGACACGTATTTCCGCAGCGGCATTTACCCGGTGCCCTTGCCCAGCGGCATCGGCAACGAAGCCGCGGGCGTGGTTGAGGCCATCGGGGCAGGCGTCAAGGACCTGCGGGTGGGCGACCGTGTCACCTACACCGGCTTCACCAACACGCTGGGCGCCTACAGCACCGAGCGGCTGCTGGACGCCCATTTGCTCATCAAGTTGCCCGACAGCATCGCTTGCGAACAGGCCGCCGCCATGACCATGCGGGGCTTGTCGGCGGCTTACCTGTGCCGAAAAATTTACCCTTTCCAGGGCAACGAAACGATCTTGCTGCACGCGGCCGCGGGCGGCGTGGGACTCATCATTTCCCAGTGGGCCAAGCTATTGGGCCTGACGGTGATCGGCACCGTGTCGACCGACGCCAAGGCCGAGGTGGCACGTGCCCATGGCTGCGACCACGTCATCAATTACAGCCACGAAGATGTGGCCAAACGGGTGCGCGAGATCACCCATGGCGTGGGGGTTTCCGTGGTGTTTGACAGCGTGGGCAAGGACACCTTCATGTCCTCGCTGGACTCGCTCAAGCGGCGCGGCTTGCTGGTGTGCGTGGGCACGGCCTCTGGCAAGATCCCGCCATTCGATCCGGCCATCCTGGCACGCAAGGGCTCGGCTTACCTCACCCGCCCGGGCCTGGCCGACTACATCGCTGACCCGGTTGAGAAACAAGAGCTCGTGGACGAACTGTTTGGCCATGTCGCTGCGGGCCGCATCCGCATTGAAATCAACCAACGCTATGCGCTGGAAGACGCCGTGCAGGCGCACCGCGACCTGGAGGGACGCAAAACCACCGGTTCCTCGATTTTCGTGCTGTAAGCTCTTGGAGGCGGTAAAAATGGAATTATGAAACCCGCTTACCTGTAGCCTATTTGAGGTCTGCATTGCGCTTTTCTTCCGGATTAAGGTCCTGCCTGTCGCTGGGCAGGTAAAACTCCTTGATCTGCGCGGCCCGCTCTGTCTGCCAATCCTTCACAGGCTTGCTGTTGTGTACCCGCACCAGGATCAGAAAGACTTCGCGCCTGCATCCTTGATCAGCGCCTGCAGACCACCCCAGAGCGCCGCTTGTGTAGCTTCTTGATGGGTTTTTGCAGCTCGAAGCCAACGCGCGGCGGGACTTGCACCCGCAGGTGTCCGCCGATGTTGGGCGCACCAAAAAATAAAGCCGACACAAAGGTCGGCTTTTGAGATGGCATCTCTGGGGACGCTGTTTGGATGTTGTTGGAGTTGGTGTTTGTCTCCTCGGTCCTCTCGCTGTGAGGTTCCGGGGCTGGGCCCCGAACCTGCGAGTGAGCGCATTGTAGGTAGACCCACCGGCTTTGGACATCGGGAGTTACCCCTAGGGTACATCGTTGGACAGGTCTCCGGTTTCACTGGCCAGCCAGGATCCAGGCAGCGGCTTTTTCAGCCATCATCAGGGTGGGACTGTTGGTGTTGCCGCTGGTGATGGTGGGCATGGCGCCTGCGTCCACCACCCGCAAACCAGCAATGCGCCCGCCCCTGCCGTCACGCACGCGGAAGTGGCTGTCCAACACCGCCTGCGGGTCGCCATCGCGGCCCATGGCGGTGGTGCCCACGGGGTGGAAGATGGTGGAACCGATATCGCCGGCCAGGCGGACCAAGTCCTCGTCGCTTTGGTATTGTGGGCCGGGCTTGAACTCTTCGGGGCGGAAAGCAGCCATGGCAGGCTGGGCGACAATGCGCCGGGTCAGTCGCAGGCTGTCCGCTGCCACCTGGCGGTCTTGCTCGGTGGCCAGGTAGTTCGGGGCAATGGCCGGGGCGTCCTCAAAACGGGGGCTGCGGACGAGCACGCTGCCCCGGCTGGTGGGGTTGAGGTTGCACACGCTGGCGGTGATGGCCGGGAACGTATGCAGCGGTTCGCCAAATGCCTCCAGGCTCAAGGGCTGCACGTGGTATTGCAGGTTGGGCCAGGCTTGGTCGGGTCCGCTGCGGGCAAAAGCCCCCAACTGGCTGGGTGCCATGCTCATCGGGCCGGTGCGTTTGAAGGCATATTCCAAACCTATTTTGGCCTTGCCCCACAGGCTGTTGGCCAGAGTGTTCAGGGTTTTGGCGCCCTGCACCTTGAACACCGCGCGGATCTGCAGGTGGTCTTGCAGGTTGTGCCCGACACCGGGCAAATCCACCAGGGGCTGCACCCCCACCGATTGCAAATGGGCGGCAGGGCCAACGCCCGACAGTTGCAAAATCTGGGGCGACCCCACCGAGCCCGCGCTCAACACCACCTCGCGCATGGCGTGGGCGGTCACCATTTCCTGGCCCGTCCACGCCTCCACGCCGGTGCAACGCACGGCGCCGTCGGGGCCGGTCTCGATCAACAACCGCGACACCTGCGCGCCATTCCACATTTCAAAATTGGCGCGGCCATAGCAGGTGGGGCGCACAAAAGCCTTGGCGGTGTTCCAGCGCAACCCGTTTTTCTGGTTGACCTCGAAGTACCCCACGCCTTCGTTATTGCCACCGTTGAAATCCGGGGTGGATGGAATGCCTGCTTGCTGGGCCGCTGCTGCAAACGCGTCCAGAATGTCCCAGCGCAAACGCTGCTTTTCCACGCGCCACTCACCGGTGCTGCCCCGGGAACGGTGGCCGTGCAAGGCAGCAAACCCCTCGTCAAATGGTTGACCCGGGTCCAGGCGCTGGTGGTCTTCGTGGGCCATGAAATCGGGCAGGCTGTTTTGCCAAGTCCAGGCATCGTCGCCCGTCAATTGCGCCCATTGGTCGTAATCACGCGCCTGGCCCCGCATGTAAATCATGCCGTTGATGCTGCTGCACCCCCCCAGCACTTTGCCACGGGGGTAGCGCAGGCGGCGCCCGTTGAGGCCGGGCACGGGCTCGGTTTGGTAAAGCCAGTCGGTGCGGGGGTTGCCAATGCAGTGCAGGTAGCCCACGGGGATGTGTACCCAGTGGTAGTCGTCCTTCTGCCCGGCTTCGATCAGCAAAACGCTGTGTTTGCGACTGAGCCGGTTGGCCAGCAAGGCACCCGCCGTGCCGCCGCCGATCACGATGTAGTCAAATGAATCGCCCAAAACAGCCGCCTCTTTGTAATGTATGTGGGCCCAGTTTATCCAACACACTGGCTGCAACCTTTCAACACAGTAAGGCTCCTGATGCAGTTCCTGCAAACCTTGTGGTTTTGATTTACGCTGCGTTCGCATTTTTTGCATTGTTAACCTCAACTGGAGCAACACTGTGAACACACCGCGATTGACCGCCGCTGATTTCGACCAGGAGCTGCTGATATTGTTCGATGCCTATGTGCATGGCGACATTGACCGCCGAGGTTTTTTGGAGCGGGCTCGAAAATTTGCAGTGGGCGGCTTGACCGCAGCGGGTCTGTTGGCCGCCCTGAGCCCCAATTTTGCGCAGGCGCAGGTGATTGCCCCAAACGATGCCCGCCTGCACACCGAAACCGTGACCTTTCAGTCACCCAAGGGGTATGGCAGCTGCAAAGCCTATGTGTGCCGCCCGGCCAACGCCCAAGGCCCGCTGCCCGGCGTGCTGGTGGTGCACGAAAACCGCGGCCTCAACCCCCACATCGAAGACATTGCCCGCCGCCTGGCCCTGGAAGGTTACCTGGCCTTTGCCCCGGACGCCTTGACACCCCTGGGCGGCTACCCGGGCGACGAGGACAAAGCGCGGGCCCTGTTTGCCCAGTTGGACCAGGCCAAAACCCTCCAGGATTTTCTGGCCGCCCACACCGCTTTGCGTGAGCGCAAAGACTGCAACCGCCGTGTAGGCGTGGTGGGTTTTTGTTACGGTGGTGGCATCGCACATACGTTGGCCACCCAACTGCCCGACCTGCAAGCTGCCGTGCCTTTTTACGGCAACCACCCCGCCGCTGCCGACGCAGCCAAGGTCAAGAGCCCACTGCTGATCCATTTTGCCGATATGGACGAACGCATCAACGCCGCTTGGCCCGCCTACGAGGCCGCGCTGCAAACCGCCGGTGTCCGCTACACCGCACACCGGTATCCGGGCACCCAACACGGCTTTAACAACGACACCACCCCCAGGTTCGATGCCGCAGCCGCGCAGTTGGCCTGGTCACGCACCCTGGATTTTTTCAAGCAACACCTGCAGGGTTAAACAGTTGCAAGCTGTGGCCGCGTGCCCCCACCCGCCACGGCCTGCTCACGCCAGGCCAGTGGCGTGCAGCCATAACGTTGCCGGAAATTGCGGATGAAATAGCTGGCACTGTTGTAGCCACAGGCCCAGGCCACGGCCTTGATGGCCATGTCGTGCTCGCCCAGCAAATGGGCCGCGCGCTCCATGCGCCGGCGGGTGATGTAACCCACCAAATGCTCACCGGTGTGGCGATGAAACGCCTGCGACAGGTGATCGGCCGTGCAGCCTGCCTGCTGCGCCAGGCCATGCACGCTCAGCGCCTGGTCGCCCAGCTGGTTTTGCACCCACACCCGCACTTTGCTGACCAGGGCAGGCTCGGGTTTGGCGGTCTGGTCGGCGGTGTCAAGCACCTGCAACACCTTGGCCAGAGCCGCCGCAACCAGCGCTCGCTGCTGCAGCGGAGCGCAGGGGTGCTCCCTCTGTTGGTCCGGGGCCGCAGCGGCCTCCATCAACCAGCGGTGCACCTGGTGCGCTGCCGTGTGCTGGCGGGCCTCCAAATGCTGAATGCTGGGCAAAGCAGGCGACAGTTCCCGGGCCACGTGGCTGGACAACGCACCACTCTCGGCATAAATCACGATGTTGCAAAACGGCCCCTGGGCATCGGGCCCCACCGCCTCGCTGTGCAGCAACTGGGGCGGCAACAGCGCGGCCTGCCCGGCGTGCACGGTCAAACGCCCCTGTGGAAACGAAAATGTGGTGTAACCCGACACCTGAACAAACAACTCCGGGGCCAAATGAAAATGCCCCGCCGCCGTGGGTTCCAACCCCTGGCGGGCACTGGGGCAATGCAACACCACCTGTCCGGTCAACAAGCCCTGCAATTGTTGTTGCAGCAGCTGGCGCATGGTCGGTCCACCGTCGGGCAACTGCGGCAGGGTCTGCTGCAGCGCCTGGTGTATCGACTCAGGCCACCGATGTTCTTGACTGGAAACTGGTGTTGAAGATACCGGGTTTTTTGTCATTGATCTCGGTTTTTTGATGGTTTATTTGCTGGATGAAATGGTCTCGCCTCGCTAAATTATCGACTGCCTGGGCCATTTTTCGAGATTCCCCCCCTTTATTCACAACCATGCAAAAAGCCAAGATTTCTGTCATCGTGTGGAACGAATTTCAACACGAACGCGAAAACCCCGCCGTGGGCGCGATCTACCCCGAAGGCATTCACAACGCGATTGCACAAGGTCTGCGCAACATCCCGGCCGCCAGCCGCGGTTCGCTGCCACTGGACATTGCCACCGCCACCCTGGACCAACCCGAACACGGCCTGACCGAAGAACGCCTGGCCGGCTGCGACGTGCTGGTGTGGTGGGGCCACAAGGCCCACGGCAAAGTCAGTGACGCCGTGGTGGACCGTGTGCAAAAACGCGTGCTGGAGGGCATGGGCCTGATCGTGTTGCATTCGGGGCACTTCAGCAAAATTTTCCGCCGCATGTTGGGCACCAACTGTTCGCTGAAATGGCGCGAGGCCGACGAGAAAGAGCGTGTGTGGGTGGTGGAACCCTCGCATCCAATCGCCGCCGGACTGGGCGAATTCTTCGAGCTGCCCTACGAAGAAATGTACGGCGAACGCTTCGACGTGCCCGCGCCCGATGAAACCGTGTTCATTTCCTGGTTTGAAGGTGGCGAGGTGTTCCGCTCGGGCCTGTGCTGGCAGCGTGGCCACGGCCGCATTTTCTATTTCCGCCCCGGCCACGAAGCCTACCCGACCTATTTTGACGCCAACGTGCAACAAGTGCTGGCCAACGCCGTGCAATGGGCGGCACCCCGCATCCAGCGGGTGGACGTGTGCCCGAACAGCCCCGCGCTGGAAAAACTCAGCCCCAAGAATGTGAACTTCTCGAAAGTGGGCATCGTGCAAAACCAAGGGGACATTCAATGAGCGACTACCAGGCACAAGCCGCCGCCAGCGGCACCGCCGAAGCCGCACCGGCCAGCCAGCAACGCCTGCGCGTGGCCGTGATTGGGCTGGGCATCGGCCGCATGCACATAGAAGGCTGGCGCCAACACCCGAACGTGGACGTGGTGGCGATTGTGGACGCCGACCCGGCCCGCCTGAACGCGGTGGGCGAACAGTTCGGCATTGCAGCCCGCTACACCGATGCAGTGCAGCTTTGGGGCCAGGAAACGCTGGACGTGGTCAGCGTGTGCACGCCGAACAAATTCCACAAAGACCTGACGATTGCCGCCCTGAATGCCGGCTGTCATGTGCTGTGCGAAAAACCCATGGCCATGAACGCCGATGAAGGCCGTGCCATGCTGGCCGCCGCCCAACAGGCTGGCAAACGGCTGATGATCAACTTCTCCTACCGCTTCAGCGCCCAGTCGCAGGCACTGAAAGCCCAGGTGGATGCCGGTTTGTTTGGTGATTTCTACTTCGGCCGCTCGGTGTGGCACCGCCGCCGCGGCATGCCCGGTTTTGGTGGCTGGTTTGGCCAGAAAGCCTTGGCTGGGGGCGGCCCTCTGATCGACCTGGGCGTGCACCGCCTCGATTTGGCCTTGTGGCTGATGGGTTACCCCAAACCCACGTGGGTCATGGGCAACACCTACAACCCGATCGCAGGCCCCCTGGCCGCATCGTCCGGCAAGGCGTTCGATGTGGAGGATCTGGCCGCTGGCTTCATCCGCTTTGACAACGGCGCGACGCTGGTGTTGGAGGCCTCCTGGGCCGCCAACATCCAGGAAGCCGAATTGATGGAAACCCGTTTGCTCGGCACCCGGGCCGGCTTGCTGCAACGCAACCTGAACGAGGGCTACACCTTTGCCGCCGATGTGTTTCTGGAGCAAAACGGCGCCCCATTCGACATGCACATGCACACGCCGCCAACACCGGCCAAATCGGCCATGCACCATTACGCGCAGGCCATCTTGAGCGACCAACCGCACGACGCCAACGGCGAGCAGGGCCTGATCGTGATGGAGATTTTGGACGCCATCTACGCCAGCGCCACCAGCGGCCAACCTGTGCAAATCTGAGCCAGACCGGTAACGACCATGACCCACCCCGACCCCATTGAAACCGTTCCCAATGTAGAACTGGCTGGCAAACCCGATGCCACACACCAACGGCGGGCCCTGTGGGCCACCCGGGGGGAATTTGCCGCTTTGGGCATCTTCAGCGGGGTCTGGGGGGTGCACATTCCGTCGGTCAAAGCCCAATACGATTTGGGCGAGATGGCCTTGTCCGGGGTGTTGCTCGCCGCCGCGCTGGGGGCAGTCACGTCGCTGTTCGTGGCCGGTCGGGTGATCGGTCGGCTTGGACCGCGCGGCACCTGCGCAGTGGCAGCCCTGGCCATGGGCGCATCCCTGTCCATGGTGCTGCATTGGCCTGCCACCTGGACCCTGCTGCTGGCCATGGTGGGGTTTGGCATGTTCATGAGTCTGTACGACGTGGCCATCAACACCGAGGGATCGGCCCTGGAAGCCATGGGCGGGCGCCCGGTGATGGGCAACTTGCACGGCATGTTCAGCCTGGGAGGCATGACCGGTGCCGCGCTCGGCGGCCTGATGCTGCGCGCCGACGTGCCCGCCACCCAGCAACTGCTGGGTGTGGGTGTAGCAATGGCGGTGGGCGTGGCCTGGGTCTCCCGGTCCATGCTGTCCACCCACCCGGTGGACGATACAGCCGAACCCAAGGCCCAATTTGCCTGGCCCACGGGCACCTTGCTGCTGATCGGCCTGTTGATTTTTTCCGGCATGAGCGCCGAAGGGGTGATGTACGACTGGAGCGTGCTCTACCTCAAGCAGGAGGTGGGCATGACCCAGGACCTGGCGGCATGGGGCTATGCTGCGTTCTCGGGTGCCATGGCAAGCGCCCGCTTTGCCGGGGACGCCCTGCGCCAACGGCTGCGCGAGGACGTGATCTTGAAAGGCGGTGGCCTGGCCGCCGCAGGGGCCATGGCGGTGGTGTTGGTCACAGGCGACCCGTGGGTGTCGGTGCTGGGTTATGCAGTGATCGGCGCGGGTCTGGCCCCTGTGGTGCCCATTCTGTTCAATGCCGCCACCCGGGTACCGGGCACCACCCGGGCCGCAGCCATCGCATCCGTTTCCAGCATCGGCTACAGCGGTTTCATGATCGGCCCACCTTTGATCGGGTCCATCGCCCAAGGCTGGTCGCTGACCCTGGCCATGGGCGTGGTGGTGGTGATGGCGGGAGCGCTGGCGCGGGGAGCCAAACACGTTCCCCTGGGCTCAGAAAACTGATACCTGCGCCAAAGGTCAACCATCAATACTGGAAATTGCCCGTCATCACACCATCCGTAACCGTCAACGTGTAAGGGGGGTCCGTCCCCTCGCCGGACCAGGTGGACAAATTGAAGGACTGGTTCGGCTTGACACGCACGCCTTGCACCTTCACACCCGACAACGTCTTTCGGCTGACGCATCGGGTGGGCACCTGGGTAGCGATCAAAAAGTGGGCCGCGCTTGCAGTGGTGGTGTCTGAGTTGGTAACCACGGTGCCTTTGATTGGGGTGCTTGAACCATCCCCTTCGATCAGCACGGCAGACTCGACCCCCACCCCGATTGCCCGGGCAACGGAGTCATTCAAAGTAGGCGACAAAGGCACACCCGCGGTTTTGACTGTGTGAATACCGCCCGCACAGCCACTTGCTGTACCGTCCGGTCCCACCATACGCGCCGTGAATGCCACCAGGCGCCCCATGCGGTCGCGCTCATCCAGGTGGGCATCGGCCAATGTGCGCTGCAACACGGTGGGCACCAAGAAACCGCCCGCACTGCTGGTGGAGCTGGTGGCGTAAGTTTGCGGGTTGGGATCGATCGTCATGTACTTGTTGAGCGGGTCGGCCAGCGCCTGCGCCGATGTGACGGTACCGTTGAGGGCCGCGAAATCGAACTGTCCCAACACCGCCAGCCCGGCACTGGTGCCTCCCACCGGCACCCGTTTGCCAAGCAGGGCATTCAGGGTATCGTTGAGCCGGGTGCCTTTCCACTGCTTGATGTAGTTGCTCTGGTCCCCTCCCGCAATGAACACCGCATCGGCGCGACCCACCTTCTCGTTCACAAACGCGTGGTTGGCCGCAGCCATGTCGGGGATCACCAAGGTTTCGACCGAACTCAGGCCCAAAGCATCGCCACCCACATAAGAGGGCCAAGCCGCTCCCGAAGAATCAAGGATGTAGTCGTTGTAGGCCCCGGTGCCCGTGGCCCGTATCACCACAAACCGACCACCGGAACCAGGCGTCACCCCCGCGCGCTGAATCATCCAACGGAACGCCTCATCCACATCGGGCCCACCGCCCATGATCACCACGGAAGGGGTTTGGGCCCTTTTGCTGGCCACGGTGCTGGCCACCGGGGCCTCGGGCTGTCCGTAAGCCACATAGGTGTAGGAGGCAGTTGCCGGCTTGGGGCTCTTTTGGGCCCAAGCCGTGCTGCCAAATGCCACCGAGACGGTAAAAGCAAATGCGGTGACACGGGCAAGCGCCGACAAGGGGCCGCGCTGTTTCGCCGATGAGCCCGCAGGCGATTTGAGTTGGACCATCACATTTCTCCCAAAGTGCTGAACAGCCAGTATCAAGTTTGGACTCTAAAACGGTGAACGCAGCTTGTCCAGCCCGATTGCAATGGCTGTTTACCCATCGGCTCGGTCCAGCGGCAAGCGAACATCGTCCAGCACCATGCGTTCGTATTCGGCCACCGGTAAAGGTTTGCTGAACAGGTACCCCTGAAGTTGATCACAGCCCAGCTGGCGCAAAAACACCATCTGGTCCCGGGTTTCCACCCCTTCTGCGACGATTTCCTGCCGCAACTGCTGGCCCATGGTCACGATTGCCTGTGCGATGGCACAGTCATTGGCCTCGCCGGGGATGCCCACCACGAAGGCCCGATCGATTTTGAGCGTGGTGATGGGAAATTTCTTCAGGTAGGCCAGGCTGGAATAACCGGTACCGAAGTCGTCCAGGGCAATGCTGAATCCCATCGCCACCAAGTCGTTCATGATGGGAATGACCTCGTCCGCACCGCGCACCACCAGGCTTTCGGTGATCTCCAATTTCAGTTGCGCAGGCTTGATGCGGTACTGCTGCAACAACGCCTCCATGCGCCGGGGCAACTGTTTGTCGAATTGCCGGGCCGACAAATTGACGGCCAGTGGAGGCATGTTCAGGCCGCGTTCGGCCCAGGCCTGGATCTGGCGGCACGCCTCATGCAACACCCATTCGCCCAGCTCCAGGATCAGGCTGGTTTCTTCGGCCACCGGCACAAAATTGCCCGGCGGCATCAGGCCATGCACCGGATGCTGCCAACGCATCAAGGCCTCGGCACCGGCGATCCGGCCATTGCGCAAACTCACCTTGGGTTGGTGGTAAAGCAACAGTTCACCGTGGGTCAACGCATGGCGCAATTCGCTTTCGATGCGGAAACGCTCGGTGGCCCGGGCGTTCATTTCGTGGCTGAAGTACAGCGGCACGGCATCCCCCGATTCACTGGCACGTGTGGTGGCCATTTCGGCGCAGCGAAGCAAAGCCGAGGCATCCATGCCGTTCTCGGGGTACAGCGAAATACCGATGCAAGCACTGCCGTGCACCACCGATCCCCCCGGCAACACCACCGGCGGCGTCAGGGCGGTCAACAGCTTTTGTGCCACCAGACCGGCGTGTTCCCGCTTCGGAATGTTCAACAGCCCAACGGCAAACTTGTCGTGGCTCAGGCGCGCCAGCACATCCTGCTCACGCAAAGCAGCCCGCATGCGCTGCGCCAGCTCTGCCACGTAGGCGTCGGCCAGTTCGTGGCCCAAGGTGTCATAGACGGTGTTCAGGCGCTGCATTTGCACCACCAGCACGGCCCCCGCATCGTGGTTGCGACGCGCGAAGGTCAAGGCCTGCGCCAGTAGCTGGTTCAACAGCGATCGGTTGGGCAAGCCCGTCACACTGTCAAAGTTGGCCAGGCGTTGCAGCCGGGCTTCGGTTTCCTTGAAACTGGTGATGTCGGAAAAAATCGAAAACGCATGGGACACCTCCCCCGCGTCATTGCGCAAAGCACTGATCGATACCGACTGAGGGAACACTTCGCCGTTCTTGCGCCGCCCCAGAATCTCGCCGAACCACAAGCCTGCGCCCTGCATGGCCGCGCGCACCTGGCTGCGAAACTCGAAGTCGTGCCGGCCAGAACGCAGCAAATCGGGGGTTTGACCGATGGCTTCTTCCTGGCTATAGCCCGTGATACGGCTGAACGCGCTGTTGACCATGACAATGCGTTCGTACCGATCGGTCACCAGCACACCCTGGTGGCTGTCTTCGATGATGCGCACATACAGCCGCATGCGGTCGGGCTCCGAGAGTGCCAACTGCTGGGTGAAGTAATCCACCCGCAACAACTGCGCCTGCCCCGCCTCGTCGCGCTGCAAAGTGATGCGTTCGGTCAGTTGCAGCAAGGTGCCGTCCCGGGTTCGGCGCTGCACCTGGGCCTGGGCGCTATCCTGCCCTTCGCGCAACGCATCGAGTGCGCTGGAGGCTTCCTGGTGCGCAGGGCACAAAAACAGCAAAGCCTGGCCCAGGGCTTCGTCTGCAACAAACCCAAACAGGGCTTGAGCATCGGCGCCCCACGCCGAGACAAAACCCGCCAGATCCAGCGAGATGGTGGCCTGTGTCACCGGCTCGTCACTCACGCAGATGCTCCCTGGCCCCGGGTGATCTGCAGCATCCAGAGGCAGGCCTGCACCAACACGGTGTTGAAGGTCAGGGCTTCAATGCCATGCTTGTCCAGCATGGCGTACATGGCGGAGGGTTGCGCGCGCTCCCATTCTTCCCAGGCCTGCAACAGGCCACCGAACTCACCCTGGTGGTTCAACAGGGCCTGCATCACACTCGGGGCCAGTTGCAAAGGCTGCAACACATTGGCCAGCGGTTGACCGAACAACACCCCCAGCATCGAGAACATGCCCACCATGAAAGCCTGCTCCTGGTCCGCCTTGTCGGCGCCCATTTCGCGAGACAACCGCTCCATGCCCTGCGCACGCAAGCACACATGGGCCATCAACATGGCAGAGCGGGGATCGTCCTCGCGCGCGGTGAACAACAACAACTGCAGCCACCGCTTCAGCGGATGCCGCCCCAGGATCAAAAGCGCTTGCGAAAAACTGGTGATCTCGCGCTGGCTCCCGACGCCCGCAGAATTCACCAGCCGCAGCAGGTGGTAGGCCAAGGTGGCATCTTGTCGAAAACAGGCCTCAAGGTCGCGGGTATCGGCATCGTTCATGACCTTTTCCAGCAACGCCAGTGCCTGCGTGCGCGAGGCGGCCTGTGCGGTCGAGGTTTGCGCCGGGGCCTGCAAGTACCATTCACCGGCCAACCATGCCACGGAAGCGGGCAACGCCCTGACGTGGCTGGGCAAGACGGCGGTGTTCTGGGTGTGCACAACCGTCGGCTCCAAGGGCTGCGCCCCCACCTGCGCCAGGCGGCTCTGTTCGTAGCTGGGCAAAGCCGCCAATGCCTGGGCATCCAGCAGACACGGCACCAGACGGGTCAATTCCTGGAACGACGCCGACCAGTCGTTTTCAGCAATCCATGACAGAGGGGACACCGATCCCCCCAGCGATTGCCAGCGCAACGCCCCCAAAAATTGGTTTCGGTTGGCAACCAACGAAACACGGAGCAGCGGGTGGGTGGCTTGGGAGGGCATCTGGGGTACAGCAACAGCGTTGGTGCCAATGTTACTTTGTATGAAAGGTGATCGCTAGAATCCCTGCATGCATTTTGAGAAGCAGCGGCCCCTGTATGTTGATCTGGACGGCACCCTGGTGGTGACCGACACCTTGCACGAGTCGCTGGTGCTGATGGTACGTGCCCAACCCTGGCTGCTGCTCCTGGCCTGGGTGTGGCTGTTCAAAGGCAAAGCGTATTTCAAACGCGAAGTGGCCAAACGCTGCCAACCCGACGCCGAAACCCTGCCCTATCACACCGCATTGATGGACTGGTTGCGCGAACAGCATGCACTGGGTCGCCCATTGGTGTTGGCCACCGCCGCCGACGAAGCCGTGGCCCAGGCGGTGTTTGCACACACAGGCCTGTTCGACGACCTGATCGCCAGCAACCCCGGCGGGCATTTGGGAGACAACCGGGCGGGCGCACTCAAACTGCAAGCCCTGCAAGCGCACGCACACAGCCACTACGGCGGCACCGGACTGGCCTACGCAGGCAACAGCGCAAGCGATCTGACGGTGTGGGCCGGCGCGCAGGAAGCCATTGCGGTCAACGCCTCCGCCCACGTGCTGCAGCAATTGCAACGCACCCATCCGAATGCACGGGTGTTCGCGGGCCCAGACACCGGCTGGCGTGTGTGGCGCAAGGCCTTGCGGCTGCAGCAGTGGGCAAAAAATGCCCTGCTGTTGATCCCCGCCGTGGCGGCGCACGAATGGTCCCCCAACGTATGGGCGGCGCTGGGCTGGGCCTTTGTGGCATTTGGCCTGTGCGCCTCGGCCACCTACCTGCTCAACGACTTGCTGGACATACCCAACGACCGCAGGCACAAAACCAAGCGCAACCGCCCACTCGCCTCTGGTGCCCTGCCGGTGGCCACCGCCTTGCCCGTCCTGGTTGTGTTGCTGGCACTCGCGTTCGCCTTGGCCGCATCCCTGTCCTGGGGGTTTGCGGCGGTGCTGGGGTGTTATGCCGTCACCACAGTGGCCTATTCGTTCAGCCTCAAGCGCCAGGCCGTGCTCGATGTGTTGGTGCTGGCCAGCTTGTACACGCTGCGCCTGATTGCGGGTGCGGTGGTCGCCAACGTGCAACCTTCCAACTGGTTGCTGGCGATTTCGATGTTCCTGTTCCTGAGTCTGGCACTGGTCAAGCGCTGCGCCGAACTGGAGGAGGTGATTCACCTGGACGACACCGAAACCGCCCGTGGCCGGGGCTACCACCAGAACGACCTGCCCAGCCTGCGTGCCATGGGCATCGGCAGCGGGTTTTTGACGGTACTGGTGCTGGCCTTGTACATTGACAGCCAGAACGGACAAGCCCAATACCCACAGGTCACCTGGCTCTGGGGGGTGACACCACTCATGCTCTGGTGGATCATGCGCATCTGGCTCAAAACCGGGCGCCGTGAACTGCAGGGCGAAGACCCGCTGCAATTTGCGCTGCACGACCGGTTCAGCTGGTGGACCCTGGCTGGCATGGCCGGGCTGGTGTTCATGGCCACACGCAACTGGGGGCTTTGACATGAGCGACAAGACCCTTGCCCTGTTGTTGGCCCTGGCGTGTGTGTTGCTGTCGGCCGCCGCTCAGCTGGTGATGAAGCTGGGCATGTCGGCCCCAACCTCGCCCGATGCTGCGGCACAAAGCGTTTACCTGAACGCGCTGCGCAACCCCTGGGTGTGGGGTGGGCTGTGCCTGTATGGTGTCAGTGCCATTGCGTGGCTGTGGGTGCTGTCCAAATTGGACGTCAGCCTGGCTTACCCCCTGGTCAGCCTTGGGTTTGTGGTCACCATGCTGGCTGGCGTGTTCTGGTTGGGTGAGCCGTGGTCCTGGGCACGGATCGGCGGGGCATGCCTGATCGTGGCGGGGGTGGTTTTGTTTGCGACCGATGTTTGAGTCAACCATGGAAACAAGTGTGTCAGCCACAGCACAGGCCCGGCGATTCTTCTACATCACTCTGCTAGCCACTTTTGCACTGAAAGTGGGGATTGCAACGTTCTTCCCCGTCACCGGCGACGAGGCGTTCTTTTACCAGTGGGGTGTACACCCGGACTGGGGTTATTCGGACCACCCCCCCATGGTAGGCTGGCTGCTGTACGCCCTGCGCCTGCTGGGTGACGACTTGCTGGTGCTGCGTTCTTTCACCCTGTGCCTGACCACTTTCATCGGCTGGGGCATGGTGCGCCTGATGCAACAGTGGCTGCCCCGTGAACAGGAAGCCTTGGCGTGGTGGGCGGGGGCGATCTACCTGGCCATGCCGTGGTCCTGGATGTTTGTGCTGGTCACCACCGACACGCCGTTGATCTTTTTCATGGTGTTGTCGGTCGCCTGCTATTTCCAGGCAGACCGGGCGATACCGACCGGCCGGGCCGTGCGTTGGTACGCCTTGGCAGGTGTGCTGGTGGGCCTGGGCTTTTTGTACAAATACTTTGCTGCCCTGCTGGGCATTGCCTACGCGGCGCACATACTGGCCAAACGGCGTGAACGGTGGTGGGCCTTGGCCTTGATGTTTGCCTGCGCCGTACCGTCCATCGGTCTGAACCTGTACTACAACGCCACGCACGGTTGGACCAACATCATGTTCAACTTTTACAACCGCAACGAAGGATCGCACTGGCAAATCGGTACCTTTGTGGTGTTTGCGGGCATGTTGGCCTACCTGTTCAACCCATGGCTGGTATGGAGCGCCCGCCGGGAAAGCAACCCGGACTTGCCTGCAAGCAAATCGTCGCTGTGGTGGTACCTGTGGGCTGTTCCCGTGGTGGTGTTTGCCCTGCTGGCCCTTCGGCGCACCATCGGCCTGCACTGGGTGCTGGGCTTTGTTCCGGTTTTTGTGGTGTGGGCGGCCAGTCGGGTCGATGCTGGGCGGCTGGCCCGCGTGTGGCGCTGGACCCTGGCCTTCTCTGGCTTGCACTTGCTGGCGGTGGTGGCCATTGCCTGGGCGCCGCTGGCCTGGTGGGAGTCGAGCAAGCTGTACGAAAAAGCCGTGTTTTTGCGCGAAAGCGCTGCCGTGACCGCACAATTGCAAAACGACCTGCCCCCCGACGCCACCTTGGCTGCCTACGCCTACAGCCCAGCGGCGGTTCTGATGTTCCACCACCGGCGGTATGTGCCTGTGTTTGGGGTGGGCCGCCACCACGCCCGACAAGACGACCAGCTGGTCGATTTCCGGCAAATGGACCAAAAACCGGTTCGCGTATTCCTACAACACAGTGCCCAAGCCGAACAGTTCAAACCTTACTTTGAATCGACAGAACTGAAAACTTTCGTTGTCAGGGGTGTGACCTACCACTACCTGGACGGGCAAGGCTTTCGCTACCCGTTCTACCGGGAGCAGGTGCTGTCCCAAATCGTGGACGACTTTTACGGCATTCCGGCTTGGTTGCCATTGCTGGGCAGCCCGTTTTGCGAGCGGTACGGATTCGCCCAGTGTGCGCCGCAGCGGCCCTGACCGAGTGAATCGCCCAAAAAAAAAGCCACCCAAAGGTGGCTTTGAAGTCCTTGGAGGACGTCGTTGGGAACCGGATGTTGCTGCGCCTCTGGGGTTGTTGTGGTTGCGAGGCGCCGCCCTATCTCATGAAAGCCCGAACACTTAGTTTTGCAGTGATGCGGTGACAGCGCGAAGCCATTGTGCGCTGATGGCACGGTTTTGAACATCCCCTGTTTGGGGGAGAGACCCCTTCAATTTGGTAAAAATACCGTGAATTTCGCCCCACCCTGGGAAGCGTCTTCGCAGCGAACCCAACCACCGTGCCGCTCTGCAATGGTTTTGACCAGGGACAACCCGAGGCCCACCCCCCCTTCACGCTCGCTGGCACCGGGCAGGCGGAAAAAGGGTTCAAACACCCGCTCGCGCACATGTGCCGGGATACCTGGCCCCCGGTCGCACACCACCAGCAAGAAGCCGGATGCCCCGCCCACTGTGGCCGCACCCAAGCCAACCGTCACGCTCGTGGGGGCCCCGTCCTTGAGTCCGTAGCGGCGGGCGTTCTCCAACAAATTGCGCAGCAAGCGACGCAGCAACTTGGCATGCCCCTGGAACACAAACCCATTCGGCAGGGGGTCGGTCACGTCCAGCTGTGCGCCGGTGCGAGCGCACTCTTCGGCCGCCAGGCCCAGCAAATCCACTTCTTCGGTGGGTCCCATGCTGGCTTGACTGGGGTCGGTCAGGTCCAACCGGCTGGCCAGCAGGATTTCGTCGATCAGCTGGTCCAGTTCAGCGATGTTGCGGGCCATTTCTTCGCGCTGGGCCGGGCTGGGGCCACCGGTGCCGGTCAGTTCCAGCCCCATGCGTATGCGGGCCAGGGGCGAACGCAACTCGTGCGAGGCGTTGGCCAGCAGGGTCTTGTGCGCAGTCAGCAACGCCTGCACCCGGTTGGCCGCAGCGTTGAAACGTTGTGCCAGAAAGGCCACCTCATCGCTGCCGTGTACGGGCAAACGGGCACTCAAGTCGCCGTCACCCCACCGCTCCACTCCCCGTTGCAGGGTTTCCAGCCGTTGCGTCAAACGCCGGGCCACTGGGAACGTGGCCAGTGCCACCACCGACGCCACCACCACCAGCAACGCCACAAATGCCCAGAACGACTGGTACCACGCAGGCTCCCAATGGCCGGGCGCACGGGGCGGACGCGGCAACTGGATGTAGAGCATTTCACCGTTGCGCATCTGCACCTGGAATTCGGGCGCTTGGCCGGGCATCCGCACGGCACGGGCCGGGGCTTCGCCCAACACCTCGCCCTCGGTGTTGCGAATCACGATTTGGCGCCCTGCACGGTGTTCGCGCTCTTGCTGCACCTGAAATTGCCAGAAGGCCCCCAGCAACAACGTGAGCACCGCCAAGGCCCCTACCAAAGCCAGCCAAATGCGCCAGTACAAATGCTGGTGCAGGCGTTGACGCCACAGGTGCATCGCCATGGTCAGTCCTGCTGTTTGGCAAACACGTAACCCACACCTCGCACGGTCAAGATCCGGCGCGGGGCTTTGCTGTCGGCTTCAATCGCGTTGCGTATGCGCCCGATGTGCACATCAATGGAGCGATCAAAGGCATCGAGTTCGCGCCCGCGCACCACTTCCATGATCTGGTCGCGGCTGAGCACCCGGCCGGCCCGCTCGGCCAGGGCCACCAGCAGGTCGAATTGGTAGGAGGTCAATTCGCAGGGCTGCCCCGCCACCTGCACCAGACGGGCGTCGCGGTCGATTTCGAGTGAGCCAAAACGCAGCAACGGCTGTCCCTGCCCAGCGGCGGCCACGGCCATTGGTTCCCCCCGGCGACGCAGCACAGCCCGGATGCGGGCCAACAGTTCGCGCGGCTCGAAGGGTTTGGGCAGGTAATCGTCGGCCCCCATTTCCAAACCCAGAATCCGATCCAACGGATCGCCTTTGGCGGTCAACATCAACAGCGGCACAGAGGCCAAAGGCGGTGGCATGGCCCGCAACCGGCGACAAACCTCCAGACCATCCATGTCGGGCAACATCAAATCCAGGATCACCAGGTCCGGGGCCATCGATTGCGCCAGAGCCAGGCCCTGGGTCGCGTCGGGAGCGTGCGACACCTGATAGCCGGACTGCGACAGGTAGTCCCCCACCATGCCAGCCAGGCGGGTGTCGTCTTCAATCATCAACAAACGGGGGGGCATGGGGTGCAAATGGGCGGGTAGTAACAGATTGGCCAAATTCTGGCAGCCGCTTGCAGCCAGGGTGTCAAGCGCGTGTGTAGCGTGTGTAAAGTGGGCTGACGTTACGGGCGCGTAGCACGCTCATGCACCCTGCCGGCCAGCCACACCAGCAACAGCACCGGCGCCCCCAACAGGGCTGTTCCCACAAAAAAGGTGTTGTAGCCATGCGCGTCCACAAACGCCCCCGAGAAGCCGGCCAGCCATTTGGGCGCCAGCAACATCATTGAACTGAACAGGGCGTACTGGGTGGCGGAGTAGTTCACATTGGTCAGGCTGGACAGGTAGGCAATGAACCCCGCAGATGCGATGCCCGCACTCAGGTTGTCGGCCGAAATCACCGCAATCAGCGCCGTTACATCGTGGCCGTGTCCGGCTAGCCAGGCGAAAAGCAAATTGCTGACGGCACTGAGCACCGCACCCAGCATCAACACCCGCATCACCCCCCAGCGCAGCGCCAGACCCCCACCCAAAAACGCCCCCACCAGCGTCATGATGACGCCGTACACCTTGGTCACGGCAGCCACCTCGTCTTTGGTGTAGCCCATGTCGACATAAAACGGGTTGGCCATGATGCCCATGACCACGTCGCTGATGCGGTACACCCCGATCAGCGCCAACACCAGCACAGCCTGCTTGCCGTACCGGCCCAGAAAATCGGCAAACGGTTCCCACACGGCTTCCCGCAGCCATTGCGGCAAACTGCGCACGGGGGCCATGGCCCGACGCACCGGTTCGGGTGAGAACAACACGGTCAACACACCCAAGGCCATGGACGCCGCCATGACCAAATAAGCCATTTGCCAGGCCCCCTGTTGGTAAGCCGCCCCGGGGGCAGCCACCACACCGGCAGTGGCAGCTGGTGCCACCAGTTCGGCCCGGGCCGCCAACCACAACACCCCCGCACCGGCCCAGATCATGGCCAGCCGGTAGCCGGTTTGGTAGGTGGCGGCCAAGGCACCCTGGCGCTGCACATCTGCAGATTCGATGCGGAAAGCATCCAGCGCAATGTCCTGGGTGGCCGAGGCAAACGCCACCATCAAAGCGAACCCCACCATGGGAGTCAGGGCCTGCCGCGGGTCGGCCAGGGCCATGCCTGCCAGACCGCAGGCTATTGCGAGTTGCGACAGCAACAACCAGGCACGCCTTTGGCCCAAGGCCCGGCTCAGAACGGGCAGGGGCAAGCGGTCAACCAACGGCGCCCAACACCACTTGAAACCATACGCCAGGCCCACCCAACTCAGGTAACCGATGGTCGAGCGGTCCAGCCCCGCCTCGCGCAAACGAAAGCTCAGGGTGCCCAGCACCAGCAACAGGGGCAACCCGGCCGCAAAACCCAGTGCGAACATGCGCAGGCTGGCCGGTTCCAGGTACACGCGCCAAACAGTGCGCCAGTCTTTGGCAGGAGAAGGGGGAGGGACGGAAGCAACGGTTTCTGACATGGTGCGCAACTCAACCTGTGGTTTTGACTATTATTGACACATGTGCTGGCTTTGCGATGCGAAACAAACAACTTCTTCCTCCGCTGTAACTGGGACGGCGGTGAGCGCCGGTGCGGATGCACACCGCTGGTCATCGCGCCGGGGGTTTTTGAAGGCGGCCGCCGCAGGTGCTGTGGGCACCGTGGGCAACGCAGCCCTGGCGCAAGTGGATGTGGGCAAATCATCGGCCATACGCAAACTGGTCCCGGCCGAAACCCTGGAACGCGCAGCGTTTCAGCAATACCGGCAAATGTTGCAGGAAGCCGAATCGCAGAAGGCTTTGGCATCTGCCAACCACCCGCAACTCAAAATGCTGCACGGCATTGCGCGGCAATTGATCCCCCACACCAGCGGATGGAACGATCGCGCCCGCAGCTGGCGCTGGGAAGTCAACCTGATCGGCAGCGAACAGGTCAATGCTTTCTGCATGCCCGGCGGCAAAATCGTCTTCTACACCGGCATTCTGGACAAGCTCAAACTGAGCGAGGACGAAACCGCCATGATCATGGGCCACGAAATGGCGCATGCCCTGCGCGAACATTCGCGTGAGCGGCTGGCCAAATCACAAGCCACCAGCCTCGGTTTGTCGCTGGGCGCCCAGTTGCTCGGCCTGGGGGATCTGGGCAACATGGCGGCCGATTTGGGCACGAAACTGTTGACGCTCAAATTCAGCCGCGACGACGAAACCGAGGCCGACCTGGTGGGACTGGAACTGGCCGCCCGCGCCGCCTACCAACCGCAGGCCAGCGTGACGCTCTGGCAAAAAATGACCGCCGCATCCAGTGGCAGCGGCTTGGGCTTTTTGTCCACCCACCCCACGGGGCCAAACCGCATCAGCGAACTGCAGGCCAACGTGCCCAAGGTGCAGCACCTGTTTGAGCAGGCACGGCGGGGTGGGGCCTGAACGTCACAGGTCTCGCACGTAGGGGTTGGAGCGGCGTTCGCGCCCAAACGTGCTTTCCGGGCCGTGACCCGGTATGAACACGGTGTCATCGCCCATGGGCCACAGGCGCTGCCGGATGCTGTCGATGAGCTGATCGTGGTTGCCCTGCGGGAAATCGGTGCGACCGATGCTGCCCGCAAACAGCACATCCCCCACAAAAGCCCGTTTCCCTTGGGGTGAGTGAAATACCACATGCCCCGGCGTGTGCCCTGGGCAGTGGCGCACGTTCAAAGTCAGGTGCCCCAACTGCACGGTGTCACCGTCCTGCAGCCAGCGGTCGGGAGTGAAGTGCCCCGCTGGCGGAAAACCGAACATGACGCTCTGCTGGGGCAGGCCATCGATCCAGAACTGGTCAGCCGGATGGGGCCCAATGATCGGCAACCCGAGGTTCTTGGCCAACGTGGCGGTACCGCCCGCGTGGTCGATGTGTGCGTGGGTCAACCAGATTTGCTTGAGGTTCAGACCCAGACGCCGGGCTTCGGCCTGCACCGTGTCCAGGTCGCCGCCCGGATCGATCACGGCGGCGTCCATGGTTTCATCGCACCACACCAGCGAACAGTTTTGCTGGAAAGCGGTGACAGGGATGGTCAAATAGTTGAACATTGCGGTGGCTTGAGACAGTTCGGACGCCGAGTTTAAGGCCACCCCAAAAAAAGGACCTTCGCGAGGAATAAAGGCGGCACCGCAAACGTATACCTGCCGTATCAATCCTTTGAATGGAGTCATCCCATGAAACACCTCTCCTTGATTGCCGCCTGCGTGCTGGCCTTTGCCAGCGGCCCCGGCTGGGCGGCAGACGCCCCGGCCAAAACCATGGATGGCGTGCTGACCGGCCCCAACGGCTTGACCCTTTACACCTTTGACAAGGACGTTGCGGGCAACGGCAAAAGTGTTTGCAACGGCCCTTGTGCGGGCAATTGGCCCCCTCTGATGGCGGACGCCAGCAGCAGCCCTTCGGGCGAATACAGCATCATCGTCCGGGACGATGGACTCAAGCAGTGGGCCTACAAAGGCAAACCGTTGTATTTTTGGGTGAAAGACATGAAACCCGGGGACAAAACCGGTGACGGCTTCAATGGTGTCTGGCACAGCGCCAAGCCCTGAGGTCCGCGAGCATGCACCAGGCGGTCGTGGCCGAAATTCCCCGTTTGCGACGGTATGCCCGAGCACTCACAGGGAGGATGGACGCCGCAGACGACCTGGTGCAAGCCACACTGGAGCGTGCGCTTGAGAAACGACGCCTTTGGCAACGAGACCGCGACTTGCGGCCGTGGCTGTTTTCCATCATGCACAACCTGCATGTGGACCAGATCAGGCACCACGACAAGCTGGACTTTTGCGACAGCGACCATTTGCCCGAACCGACCCAGCGGCCGGAACAAACAGACGGACTGGAACTCCGAGATCTGGATCGGGCCCTGGCGAAACTGCCGCTTCAGCAACGTGAGATTCTGTTGCTGATCGGGCTGGAAGAGCTGAGTTACCAGGAGGTTGCTGAGGCCCTGGCTTTGCCCATCGGTACCGTGATGTCGAGGTTGTCGCGCGCCCGTTCCCAACTGAAAGCCGTCTTGGCCGGTGAATCCTTGACCCAGCTGCGCGTGGTGACCCGATGAACGACCCCATTTCAGACAACGACCTCCAGGCCTATGCCGACAACCGCCTGGAGCCGGCCCGTGCCATGCAAGTCGAAACATGGTTGGGCTTGCATCCCGAACACCGCGCCCGTGTCGAGGAATGGCGGACGGTGTCGGCCCAACTGCACCGTGCATACGACAGCATCCTGTCGGAGCCCATACCGCAACGACTGATACCGGCGGCGAACCCATCCAGCGGTTTCGCTTGGCGGCGGCTGGCGGCGGTGGGGTGGCTGGCACTGGGCGCGGTGTCAGGTTACTGGTGGCGGGGCGGTCCTCAGGCATCGCCCGATCCGATGGCGGCGGCACACGGGCTCCCTCAAATGGCATCGGTGGCCCACGCGGTGTACACCCCTGAAATTCGGCACCCGGTGGAAGTGGGTGCAGACCAAGAGGCACACCTGGTGGCCTGGTTGTCCAAGCGACTCAAGGCCCCATTGCATCCACCCAATCTCGAAATCGCGCAATTTCGCCTGGTGGGCGGCCGTCTTTTGCCTGGGCAAGCCGGAGAGGTGGCGCAGTTCATGTACGAAAACGCTGCGCAACAACGGCTCACACTGTACGTGCAACCCCAAGCCACCGAATCAGCACCCACCGCATTCCACCACGCCCACAGGGCGGGAATCGACACCTTTTACTGGACAGACCGTCGTTTTGGCTATGCGCTATCGGGTCAACTCGGTCGAAACGATTTGCTGCAACTCGCTACCCTGGTTTACCAGCAACTGCAACCACCCGACAAAGCGGACGCCAAGCCGCAAGGGTGATACGTTGGCAAATCCACCGGGATACTTGGCGTCCGTCACAGGTTGGTCGCGGCAATCACCTCAGACAAATCGGTCAAACCCGCCACCACTTTCTCAATCCCGTCCTGGCGCAAGGTGCGCATGCCGTCGTGCAAGGCAGCACTGCGAATTTCGCCGGCCGAGGAACGGTGGCGTATGTGGTGGCGTATGCCGTCGTTGTTGAGCATCAACTCGTAAATACCCAATCGCCCCTTCAGACCCCGGCCTTCGCACACTTCACAACCTTTTTTGATGAACGTACGCAGGTATCGACCGCCCTGCCCATCATCCACGCCGTGTTCGGCTTTCCAGCGTTCGATCTGGGCATCAACGTCGTGGTCGTCCACGCGTTGCACACCGTCCAGGTACTGCGTGGCCAGGGCACGGATTTCTTCCTCTTCGGCGGGCCGCGTTTCCACACAATGCTGGCACAGCCGCCGCACCAGCCGCTGCGCCAGAATAGCCAGCAACGAATCCGAAAAGTTGAACGGGTCGATGCCGATTTCCAGCAGACGCGTCACGCTTTCGGGGGCCGAATTGGTGTGCAGGGTGGACATCACCAGGTGCCCGGTGAGGGAGGCTTCCACCGCGATGCGCGCGGTTTCCTCGTCACGCATTTCGCCGATCATGATCACATCGGGGTCAGCCCGCAAAAAGGTGCGCATGGCGGCGGCAAAGGTCCAACCAATCCGGGGGTTCATTTGCACCTGGCGCAAACCGGTTTGTGTGATCTCGATCGGGTCTTCGGCGGTCCAGATTTTGCGGCTGTCGGTGTTGATGTCCGAAATCAGCGAGTGCAAGGTGGTGGTTTTGCCGCTGCCAGTGGGCCCGCACACCAAAATCAAACCGTAGGGCTTCTGGGCCATGCGGCGCAAGTCGGTCAAGTTGTGAGCGCTCAGGCCGATGCGGTCCACCGGCATCGGTTTGGAGCCCGCCAGCAGGCGCAGCACCACGTCCTCCAGGCCGCCCGTCGTGGGCACGGTGACCACCCGCAACTCGGTGCGGGTGCCGCCAAAGCGCGAGAAGTCGATCTTGCCGTCCTGTGGCTTGCGGTGCTCGGAAATATCCATGCCCGCCATGATCTTGATGCGGGCCACCAGTGCATAGCGGAACCGGGACTCGACCTCCAGGTAAGGCGACAATTCGCCGTCCAGGCGGAAGCGGATTTTGACTTTCTTGGGCGCCGGTTCGGTTTCGATGTGGATGTCGGACGCCTTTTGGGCAATCGCTTCTTCGATCAGGGAATTGATCAGTCGCACCAGGGTGTTGTCCGACTCGCTGACCACGTCGGCCTCGGGCTCGTTGCTGCCTTCGTTGGCGGTTTGCAGGTCCAAGGCCAGGTCCCTGGCGCTGGAGCGTGTGTTGCTGGCCGACGGGTTCGGGGCTGCAATGCCCTTCTCGGGCTCGTAGGCCCGCGCGATGGAAGGCATCAAAGTACCGGGCGCGGCCAACACCGACACAATGCGGCGCTGGGTCATGAACCGCAACTCGTCGAGCAGACGCTTGTCCAGTGGGTCGGCCATCAGCACCACCAGAATGTCTTCGTGGGCCAGCATGGGCAACACCGCCTCGCGCTCGGCCACGTAGCGGGGCACCAGCGCCAACGCTTCCTGATCGAAGTGGTAAAGGCGGGCATCGATCACCCGGTTGCCCAACCATCCCGCAATCACATGCCGCAACTGCGACTCCGACAACACGCCTTTGTCCACCAACTGCCGACCGAGTTGACGGTACACGCCCAATTTGCGTTCTTCCACTTGGGTTTGCAACGCCAGGCGCAACTGGTCGGGGGTGATCACGCCACTTTGCACCAGGGCTTCGCCCAAATGCCGCGCTCCGTGGGCCGAGGATTGGGGGTTTTGCAGCAAATGCCACAAATCTTCAGGCGTTTTGGGTGTAGGACTGGCCGCCATGGGCTGCCCGGAGGGGTCAAGTGGGTTCACTGCGCACTCGGGTTGGTGTTCTTGTGGGTATTGTGTCGCATTCTGCGTCGGCACCGGACATGGGCCGCCTTTCGTTCACAATGGGGCCATGCAAGTTAAAAGTGTTTTGATCGGTCTGGGCACGGTGGGTTTCTTTGTGCTCTCACACCACAATTACGGATGGCCTGGTGTGGCCATGGCGGCCGGCATAGGGGTGATGTGGCTGCTGTTGCAGTGGACCCGCATCATGCATGTGCTCAAACGGGCCAGCCACCGCCCGGTGGGCTATGTGGACAGCGCCGTGATGCTCAACG
>JACCDQ011649067.1_pt1 | contig 33529 bp, 50 predicted proteins | sample 7446031 | NCBI WGS metagenome assembly JACCDQ01 (sample SAMN15323442, study PRJNA562643) | freshwater metagenome | isolation source: river surface water | place: USA:Blue River Watershed | collected 2017-08-17 | reverse complement strand
TGAGCCGTTCAGCTGCCGTGCGCAGTACAACTGGCTCTAGTGTGTTGCCCCACTCCATTGCTTCGTTGCCAATGTCAGGGCGCTCCTTGCCGTCAATCGCGTTGATGCTGAACTGCAGCTCATCATTTGGGGTGCTGTACTTGCTGAACCCCATGAGCCCAGGCAGACGCGAGGCCGACATCTCGCGGTCATCAGTGAGTTTTCCCGCCATCATTCTCTCCTTGTGTGTTGTTTAATTGATACACCCTGACCACGCGAGCGTGAGCAGATGGGTGTGTGGCTTCGGTGTAGCCCACCGCTTTGAAGCGCTTGCCTTTGAAGACAGCGCCCAATACGGATGGGTGCATCCCTTTCGGGAGTGAGATGCGCTGACGCACATCGTTGATTGAGACAGTCCCAAACTGTTGTGCGCACGCAACAGCAATGGCGCGGCACTCGTTCAGGAAGTCTTCATCGCGCAGCTCAAAGAAGTCGAGCTGGCTGTCACGCAGCTTGCGGCCCACATCAGCGGTGTGCATGGAACACCACCAGTCCGATGAGGAAGACGAACAGAACCACGCCAACGTATCGCTTGGTCAGCTTGTCCTGTCGGTTGTCGAAGATGCCAAGCAGTGCGTCTTGCACTTGGCACTCTTCTTGGGTCAGCGGGGCTGCGCGGTGGGGCTCATAGGCGAGCCCGATCTTGACCTTGCCCGTGTTGTATGGGACTTGGCGCGGTTGCATCAGAGCACCCCGCCAACTAAGATGATTCCCACGATGCACAGCAGAAATGCTGCACCCGCACAAACCTTGTCGGTCAGTGTTTCTTCTTGGGTAGTCGCACCCCAGATGTAGTGTGCTGTTGTATTTTTGACACAATGCACATTATGCGACATCGTGTGTGTGGTTGAGCTTCGGTTCATCTCTATCTCCTTGATTACTCTGACTCACCAGACCGCTTCCACGGTCTGTCCAAATTCCCAACCTGTACGGGATGGGAAACACTACGGGTAGTGTTCTTTGTGCGCTCCACCTTCGCGGCTTTTTGGGGCCGCGCATACTTCAGGTGGAAGCGAATATGTTGCAGCGCGTCACGGGCCAGCATGACCCGCAGAACGCTGTCGCGCTCATCTTCATAGGCCAGTTTGTTGAGCACGCTGTTGACCTGGCTGATGAGCACAGCGGCCTTCTTGAGCTCTTCCAAGCTGGTCAGTCTCAGGTCGAGCCTGCAGTTCAGCGGCTCGCCACGGCGCTTCAAGAAGTCACCGAGCTTGTGCTCTTCTTCAGGGAAGTACTGCGCGAAGTTGAAGTCTGGGTCAGTCACTCGGCAGCCCCTTCACTTGGTCATTCACCTTGGCTGTATTCGTGTCGAAAGTCACAGCCTGCCGATCAGCGGCGTCTTCGACCAGACGGGCGACCTTGCGTTTCACGATGTCGTGAGAAGCGCGTGAGCGCAGCCACAGGATGAGCCCAACCTGACCGAAGACAGCCACGGCTACGATGATGGCGAGCAGCGTGGTCATTTGATGCGCTTCAACAGGTTGGACACTTGACTGACGCCCCACTCGCTATTGCCACGGGGTGTCTCAATGCCACGGTATGAGAGCTCCTTGGCGATGTCGCGCAGGGTCTTTGCCCCCGTCTTGCGGATGATGTCGCGCACCACGGGGCCAACGCGCTCGGCATAGGCATCAGCCTTGGCGATGACCGCCTTGGCTCCCGCTGCAGCGCCAATCTCAGGGTTTGGTGAGCCGAGCTTGACGCCCTTCTTCTTGAGCTCCTGCAGCGCAGCCTTGGTGCGCTCGCCGATCTTGCGTGCTTCCCACTCGGCGAAGACCATGCGCATCTGCAGCATCTCGCGGCTGGCTTCGGGGAAGTCAGCGCAGACAAAGCGCACCTTGGTGTCGTTGAGCAGCATCGCGCCAAAGGCCAGGTCACGGGTCAGGCGGTCAAGCGTGGACACCACCAGCGTGGCCTTCTCGCGCTTGCACAGCTTGATGGCGTCAGCCAGCGCAGGGCGGTCATTCATGCGACCAGTCTCAATCTCGGTGAACTCGCCGATCAAAGACCAGTTGCCGCCATTGAGAAAGCTCAGGATGCGCTCGCGCTGTGCGTCAAGACCAAGACCCGACCGACCCTGACGGTCTGTGGACACTCGGAAGTAAGCAACGAATTTGCCGTTGTGCGGGGCCATCTCAAACCCCAACGGTGCGAGTGGCAACCAGACGGCCCCACAGGTTGTGAACCTGAGCGTCAGGGCTGCAGGCAGCGAGCCAAGCAAGCGCTTCTGTGCGAGTCCAAGCGCGTTGACGGGTGCCGTATGAATCAGTGATGAGGTACATGGTTTCAACTCCTTGGGCTTCATCTGCCCGTTGAACATGACTGCAGTGTAGTCGGATTTGTATATCGCTTTCAATACCCAAACGGAATATTTGTTGATTGAGTTGGCAAAGCCGATAGAAAAAAACAATCAATGACTGTCCAAAACCGATACCAGTGTGCAATACCATTGGGTCATGGACAACAAAACACAACCCTTCCTCATCAGGCTACGGCCTGCTACTCGCGCCCTGCTAGACGCAGCGGCAGAAGACCAACGGCGCAGCCGCGCCAGCATCGTGGATGAGCTGATACGCGAGGCATTGAGCCAGCGCTACGGTCAGCTTCAGCCCCGTCTGCAGCGCTTCCTTGGGGGCGTCAAGCAATGAGGGTGCTGGTTGCCTGCGAATACTCAGGTCGCGTGCGTGATGCCTTCATCGCGGCAGGCCATGAGGCGATGAGCTGCGACTTGCTGCCGACAGATGCGCCTGGTCCCCACTACGAAGGCGATGTCTTTGAAGTGATGGACTACCCGTGGGACTTGGCGATCATGCACCCGCCCTGCACTCACCTGTCAGTCAGCGGCTCGCGCCACTTTGAGGCCAAGCGTCTTGATGGTCGCCAGCAGACGGCAGTGAGCTTTTTCATGCGTCTGGTACGAGCCAGCGACCACATCCCAAGGGTTGCGATTGAGAACCCTGTGAGCGTGATGTCAACGCTGTACCGCAAGCCAGATCAGGTCATCCAGCCGTGGCAGTTCGGTCATGGCGAGACAAAGGCAACGTGCCTGTGGCTCAAGGGTCTGCCGAAGTTGACCCCGACCGATGTGGTCGAAGGCCGAGAGGCACGCATCCACAAGATGCCACCGAGCGCTGACCGCTGGAAGCTGCGCAGCGAGACATATCAAGGCATCGCAACCGCGATGGCAAAACAATGGGGAGAACTGAATGACACACAACGAAGCCAACAAGCTGCTTGACCTACGCAGGGAAGGCATGGAGATGCCACCACAGGTCATTGATGAGGCGCTGGCGCTGACAGAAGACCTGTCAATGGTCGAGCCCCCTGCCCCAACGCTTGAGCAGTACATACAGCGCCTGAGAGAGCGAGGTCTGCTATGACCGAGACAGTCTTGACGCTGGACTTAGGTTCAACAACAGGGTGGGCTTGCCGCACTGCTGACACCACCATCACCCACGGGTGGGTGTCGCTCAAGGGTGGTCGCTTTGAGGGTGGCGGTATGCGCTTCCTGCGCTTCAACCGCTGGCTGTCAGAGCTCTACACCAATGTGGGCGAGGTCAACGCCGTCTACTTTGAAGAGGTGCGCCGTCACCAAGGTGTTGACGCTGCTCACATCTACGGTGGACTGATGGCAACGCTGACCGCCTGGTGCGAAAACCGCAACATCCCCTATCAGGGTGTGCCAGTTGGCACGATCAAGAAGCACGCCACTGGCAAGGGCAACGCAGGCAAGGAAGAGATGATTTCTGCCATGCAGCTCAAGGGTCACCCCGTCACCGATGACAACGAGGCTGACGCGCTCGCCATCCTGCATTGGGCATTGGAGACACAGCAATGAGAGTGATTCTGTTTGGCTGCTTCGTGCTGGCGCTCATTCATTTCGGTCAGCTGCTTGCCAGTGATGCTCTGCTGATGCTGGCTGGTTTCTCGGTCGGCGCAGTGATTGTCTGGCTGCGTGACCACATCAAGAAAGAGGCAAGCAATGAGCATGGCTGAGAACGTATTGACTTTGGTGGCCTTGATCGGCCTTGGATGTTTGATTGTCGGCGCTGTGTGCATCGCGCTGGCTGCAATTTGGAGTGCAGGGAATGAGTGAGATTCAGGGAACAAAAGACTATGTGGCGCTGTACCGCGATGAGAACGGCACGGTTGTCCACAGCGAGAACGCCAATGGCGAATACCGCGAGATGAAGACGCAGATTGAGAAGCTGCGCCAAGCGCTGCAGCTTGAGATGGAGCGCACCCAAGACTTGCGTGAGCTGCTTGACCGCACCCGCAAGGTCATCTTGGAGCAAGACCGCAAGATTCTGGCGGGGCGAGCATGAAAAAGCGCAGCAAGTACAAGCCCAAAGGCGTGCGCCTTGATGTCATGGCATGGGTCAAGTCAGGGATGCTGCCCGTCAGCAAGGTTGACCACGCTGGCATCACCTTGAAGATCAAGAACCACGCAGCTCTTGCCAACATCACCCAAGGCAAAGGCACACGCGATGACATTGACATCGTGATTGCCGCCATGAACGTGACTGAAGCGCTGGCCTTGCTCGGACAGGGCAAGGACTGGCACGCCGAGATTCGCGCTGCTCAAGACGCTGTGCTGCAGATGGGCAAGCGTGGGCTGGCGAACGCTGACCGCTTCTTGTTCACTGGCCCTGAGATGCAGGCCGTGAACCTGGCAATGGAAGTGCATGACGCGCAGCTGGATGTCTGCACTGTCGGAGAGCTTGAGAAAGCGCTGAAGCTGGTCGAGCAGGAGATTCGCCACAAGCGTGCGCGAGCAATCAAGGAAAGGGCTGAGGCATGACAGAAGCAGAAGCACAGGACTTGATCGCTCGGGTTCAGAAGGCAAATGACACGATTGAGCGTGCCATCAAGCGCATTGATGAGCTGACTGCAGAGAACCTGACGCTTAGGCTGGCGCTTGAGCAGTATGAAGAGCCAGTCGAAGACGATGAGCCAGAAGACTGCAGCTGGTGTCGCGGATGCGGTGAAGGAGACTATGACGGCGCTGCTTGCCGCAAGTGCCACGGCACTGGTGTTGAGCCTGTTGAGAAAGAGAGTGACGTATGACGCAGGATGAAATCATTGAGATGGCGCGTGAGGCTGGATTTGATACAAGCAAGCCAAACAGAATCATCGTGCGCCATTCAAACGGCTCATGGATAAGTATCAAATTTGAACTTGAAGCCTTCGCAAAGTTGGTCGCAGCTGCAGAGCGTGAGGCGTGTGCGAAGGTGGCTGACCAGATTAGCGACAAGTACGCCATTGGCTATTACGGAAGCGAAGTTGATGCGGTTGACGAAGTTGCAGACGCCATCCGAGCAAGGGGCAACCAATGCTGACGGTCTTTGTCATCGCCATGCTGGTTGACCATGTATGGCTGGACTGAAAAGGCCGTACAAGCCGCCAAGCAATCGCCCTTCCCCGTCTTTGCACACGCTGCTGGCTGCTGAAGCCAGAGAACTGCTGACAACGTGGGAAGTCCTGAAAAACAAGGAGCTCATTGAGCGCCACCTGTCCGTGATGGACAAGAAGTACAAGCCAGGCGCAGAGAAGCTCATCCGAGCCTATATGCACGCCGTCAAGAAACATGAACGCAGTACCGAATAACGTGGTCGCCTTTGAGCTGCCCAAGAAGCCACGGGTCAAGCAGAAAGATGCGCCGCCCGATCAGCGCAAGCTCGCTGTCGTGCCGATCAAGGCCGCGACAGACGACAACCTGACCGATGGCTGTGTGCGCGTGCTCATGGTGCTGTGCAGCTATTGCAACCGAGCTGGCATCACATGGGTGAGCCAAGCACGCCTTGCTGCCGACATGAAGGTGAGCCGTCAGGCCATCACCAACCAGATCGCACAGCTGCGCAAGCACGGCTATGTGGAGATTGTGAAGAAGGGCTGGCGCGGTGAGCGTGCCAACACCATCAGAGTCATCTTCGACAAGTCAGTGGACACTGACACAGCTATCGCAGTGACCAGCGCAATCGAAGACACCCGACCACCAGCCATCAAGGAAGAACAGGAGAGACAGATGGAAGAACAAGTTGACCAAGAGGGTCAGAAGCGCATTGCAAGGATGCTTGCGAGCGCACTCAAGAGTAACCAACCAAAGGAGAGAACCATGCCAAAAGAAGGCGACACGCTAGCAGTCAGGAAGATCAAAGAGGGCTTGAAGAAGCCTTCTAAGCGCACTCCCATAGGACAGTCCACAGTGTCCAATGAGAGTCAATCAGAGATGTCCAATGAAGGCTCTCATAGGCAATCAAATGGACACTCCACAGTGTCGCAGAACACAGAGAACACAGTATTAGGTAAGGTCTATAAGGGTAAGAATCTTAAAGAAGAATTAAATAAAGAAAGTCCTTATGGAGTTCTAGGACAGTCTGAAGTTGAAGAGTTGAAGAGTCATGGACTGTCGAACGCGAAGATCGCCGAGTCGCTGGACATCCTGGCCGCAGCCTACCGAGCCGAGGGTCTGACACCGACCAGCCGACTGCTGGCAGACAGCATCCTGCAACTGCACCGAGATGTCCGATGAGCCGATGCCATTTAAACCGCTTGGAAGGCACCAAGAAGCCACGAACTAGGCACGGTCTAGGCAAGGGTAGCCACTCACCCTTTCAGCGCGTTGTAGAGCCTTCTATCGGGTTTGAACAAATCGCAGACGAACGTATGGGTTTTGTACGGGTGTCTGTGTGTGGCGAAGCAAGGGGTCAGCGAGGGTGTCTGCCAAGCGCCAGGCCAGCCCTATACGCGCCCGTCAACGCGCACGGTATCGCGCCGAGCGCCTGCGCGGTCAAAACCGACCCTTTGCCCCCCTACCCCACACCTAGCGCTAGGGGGACTCCCCGCAATTTTTCCCCCACTTTTTCCCTGAAAGGACTTTCCCATGTACCCACCCAACTTTGACCGTGTTGGCATGAACGCTGGCTATCAGATTCCCGAGGCTCCGAGAGTCACGCAGTCTGTGCCGCCCGTTGGCATTGCGCTTGAGCAGCTTGAGAAAGAGCTTCATGGCCTGCGTGAGCTGGTCAGTATGCTCGGTCAGCGTATGAGCCCTGTGATGCGCCCGTTGCCTGCCACTGGCAATGCTGTGCCTGACTGCCGTGCTGGTGGCTCGCCGATGGTCGGTCACATTGAGTCGCTGACTCAGCTTGTTCGCTCAAGCAGCGCAGATGTCCACGCAATGCTGGACTGCTTGGAGCTGTAAACCCACGCACAGGACTTGTGCATAATTTGTATATCAACCAAAAGGAGTATTTGACATGGCATACGAGATGAGAGCTGGCAGCGGTTCGCTGTTCAAGAATGATCGCAAGGAGAAGGACACACACCCTGACCTGAAGGGCAAGGTGATGCTGCCAAACGGTGAGGTGCGTTGGCTGTCGGCTTGGAAGAAGCAGACTGGTGCTGGCGCTGCGTGGCTGAGTATCAGCGTGGGCGAGCTGGTACAACAGCCGATGACTGGTGGCAGCAACTTGCCTGGTGGTGGAGTTCCGCCGCTGGACTCGCATAACGCTGCGAAGGCCAATGCGTTTGTTGTGGAGACTGATGATGACATTCCCTTCTGACAAACACGGTGGGTCAGCGTTTCCATTCTCGATTGAGTTTGACAACCCTGATGGCAGCAAATGCGTTGCCTACAGCCACGGCATGACCCTGCGCGACTACTTCGCTGCTAAGGCGATGCAAGGGCTGCTGGCTGGTAGCCCATCAACGCTGTCGGCACTGAGCGACAGGACAAACAGCGATGGCTCTGTCAGCGATGTGGCTTACAAAATGGCTGACGCCATGCTGAAGGCTCGCGGCTGATGACCAAGAGTCGCGTATCCGAGCAAATCCCCAGTATGAAAAACTGGGGTGGTGTCAGGTCGGTTCAACGCCGACTTGAGCGCAGCAGCACGATTGTCGCCAACCGTGAGGCTGTCGCCTACGCACTGCTGTGCATGGCTAACACGAAGCTGACGGACATCATGGAGTGGGATGAGATGGGAAATATCACCGTCAAACCGAGCTCCAAGATACCTGAGCACGCATTGCAGTCCATCAAGAAGATCAGCGTGAAGACGGACAAAGACGGCAACAACACGCTGGACATTGAGCTGTATGACAAGGTGGGTGTGCTGCGTCTGCTGGCCAAGGCTAGTGGCTTGCTGGACAACCCCGATGACGGCAATGACAAACCGAGCGTGATTGATGTGAACGTCATCTCGCCAGATCAAGCAAGGAGAGATGAATGAAGATTTCGTTCAAGTGCCTATGTGGGGCAGAGTTTGTTGGTGAGGACAGCGGGACTGCTTATTCAATGATGACCCGCGCTGACAACTGGCAACAAATCCACAAGGCTTGCATTGACAAGCAAAAGCAACCAAAGCGTGAGCCGCTGACGGATGAGCAGATTGAAATGATATGGACTGTAGACCAAACCAGCGCCGATGACTGTGCAAGCCTGTACTACGCAAAAGTCATTGCCCGTGCAATTGAAGCCGCCCACGGCATCAAGGGGGCAGCATGACTCGCAAGCCAATCGGCGTGACCAGCCCATACCGCAAGATCGGCTGTGTGCAGCATGACTGCGAGCGCTGCCAGCGCGGGTGGGTTGGGCTGACAAAGAACGAAGTTGAGCAAACTTTGCTCGACCACAACATGGGTGCGTTGCCACACAGAATTGAGTGCATCAGAGCCATTGAAGCATTACTGAAGGAGAAAAACACATGAGCATTGAGAAGACACTGAAGGAGCGTCAGAAGACGCATGGTGACTTTCTGACTCACGCGATGATCGCGCAGAGCTTGAAGTGCCAGATGTACAACGCGCCTGGCTACGGCAACCTGACGGCTGACCAGCGTGAGGCGCTTGACATGATTGCCCACAAGATCGCTCGCATCCTGAACGGCAACCCCAATCACGTTGACCACTGGCACGACATCAGCGGCTATGCGTCACTTGTGGAGAAGCAGCTGTGAAGCCAAGTGATGACCCACGGTGCGCCTTCAACTGGCGTCACCCTGAATACAAACAAGACATTGACTGGAAAGAGCTGAACAAGTCAGCCATGTATTCCAAGTCGCAGGCCAAGGTGGTCAACGACAAGCGCAAGCAAGGGCGCGAGCTGTCAATCAATATGCCCTACTCCGAAAAGAGCAAGCACATGATTGGCGACCCGTACCACTTCAAAATCAAATAGAAAGAACCTATGGCAAGAACAAAAGAACAGTCTGACAAGGCGCTCTCGCCTGTCGGCTTGAAGCTCGACTTCAGCAAGTCGCCCGTGGTCTATGACTTCATCCAGTCCAATGCCTTCGTGCAGGGGATGATGGGGCCAGTGGGCTCAGGCAAGTCATACGCTTGCTGCGGCAAAATCTTCATCAAGGCTGTTCAGCAAAAGCCTTCGCCGATTGACAACATCCGATACTCGCGGTGGGCCGTGGTGCGTAACAGCTACCCCATGCTGAAGACCACGACCATCAAGACTTGGCTCGACCTGTTCCCTGAGTCCACCTTCGGCCCGATGCTGTGGACACCGCCAATCACCCACCACATCCGCTTGCCTGCCCGTGACGGTGCGCCTGGCATTGATTGCGAGGTCATCTTCTTGGCTCTTGACCAGCCCAAAGACGTTCGCAAGCTGCTGTCATTGGAGCTCACAGGCGCTTGGGTGAACGAAGCGCGTGAACTGCCCAAGGCTGTGATTGACGGCTTGACCCACCGTGTTGGTCGCTACCCGACCAAGCGCGATGGCGGTGCTACTTGGCACGGCATCCTGATGGACACCAACCCGATGGATGACGACCACTGGTGGCACAACATGGCTGAGAAGGAAAAGATGACGGGGCCGTATGCGTGGAAGTTCTGGAAGCAACCAGGCGGCGTTGTCGCGGTTGACCCCGAGCACTTGCCTGACAACCCTGAAGCCAACGACCACATCTTCTCGGCTGGCAAGTGGTGGAAGCTCAACCCGAAGGCTGAAAACATCAACAACTTGCCTGGCGGCTACTACCAACAGATGCTGCTCGGCAAGAATCTTGACTGGATTCGCTGCTATGCGGGTGGCGAGTACACCTATGTTCAGGAAGGCAGACCCGTCTGGCCTGAATATGACGACTCCACCATGTCTGGTGACGTTGAAGTTGACCCGACTGTGCCGATTCAGGTGGGTCTGGACTTCGGTTTGACCCCTGCAGCCACCATTGGACAGCGTTTGCCCAATGGTCGCTGGATTATTCTTGATGAGATTGTCACGTTTGACATGGGCTTGGAGCGATTTGGCACGCAGCTGCTCGCCGATTTGAACGCCAAGTACCCAAATCATCAGGTTTTGCTGTGGGGCGACCCCGCTGGCATGGCGCGTGACGCGATTTATGAGGTCACCAGCTTCGACTTCCTGCGAACCTTGGGTCTGAAGGCGCAGCCAACAGCATCAAACGACTTCAAAGTGCGCCGCGAGGCGTCTGCTGCCCCAATGCAGCGCCTGATTCAAGGCAAGCCAGGTCTTATTGTCAGCCGCAACTGCAAAATGCTGCGCAAAGCCTTGGGCGGTGGCTACCACTTCAAGCGCGTGGCGGTCGGCGCAGGGCAAGAACGCTTCAGAGATGCGCCAAACAAGAACGAGCACTCGCACATCGGCGACTCATTCGGCTATCTGATGCTAGGCGGTGGCGAATACAACCGAATGACCCGCACCCACCAGCTCGGCGGCAGACCAATGCAGCAAACCGTGGCGAGCTTGGACTTTGACCCGTTCGCATGAGGTATCAGGGCGATATACACCACTTTGACATTGTGCAAAACCCAATAGAATCGCTTGCATGAGTATCGAATTTGACCCATGTGTTGTGCATCACTTCGCTGCTGGCGTGTATGCCAAGCAGATGACGCTGCCTGCGAATCACTACGCCGTCAAACACGTTCACAGCTATGACCACATGAGCATCTTGGCTCAAGGGCGCGTGACTGTTGACGTTGACGGCGTGGTGCAAGAGTACGCAGCGCCTGCTTGCATCTGCATCAAGGCAGGACAGAAGCACCGCATCGTGGCTGTCGAGGATTCGGTGTGGTTTTGTATCCATGCGAGTGAGGAGACTGACTCAGACCGTGTGGATGAGGTTTTGATTAGGGGGTGATATATGCCTTGGATTGCAGCAGCGGTATTGGTGGGCTCGGCCTACACAGCGAACGAGGCGCGTAAGTCGCGCCGTTCTGCTGAAGAACAACAACGTCAGGCTTTGCAGCAGCAAGCCGCTGACGCCGAGAAGATGCGCGGTGAGCTTGCAGCTCAGACCGCCGCATACTCGCAGCAAGCGGCTTCGCTTGAGTCGCAGGCTCAGACAGCTCGCTTGGCCTATGACCAGCAGAAGACTGCCTATGAGCAGAACAAGCTGGACATGGAGAAGAAGGCTTCTGAAGTTCAAGCCGCCGCTGACGCAGAGCGCCGCAAGGCTGCAGCTGCAGAGGCTTCGGCTCTCAAGGCTCGCACCCGTGGCGGTCGCCGTTCGCTTCTCTCGCAAGAGCGTCTGACGCCTGAGCTCGGCGTGACCAGCACGCAGCTCGGTTCAGGGATGATGATGTAATGGCAACGCAGCTCACGCAGTACCAGATGGCGCGTGTGGCTCGCAAGAGCTCAGACATCACCCGTCTGGCAAGCCAATACAAGAACAGCGTCAATGACCTGTCGGGCCAGTATCAATCGTCTTTTGCTGAGTACCAGAAGAAGCGTGACGAAATCATGGCTCCGTACAACGCAGCCACTGACAAGTACAAGGCTGACTTCAGCACCTACGAAACCAACCTTGCAAGCTACAAGGACAGTCTGAGCGCGTACCAAAAGCGCCTTGCTGATGTGACTGCCAACCCGCTTGAACAGCTTGATGTGCAGCGCCGAGTTGTGCGCGGGGCTGGTCAGCAGTTCTTCATTGACGGTGGCTGGAAGACATCGGGGCAGCTCGGTGATGACTACACCGTTGAAGGCACATCGGTCTACAAGCGCAGAAGCGCTGGCACGTTTGACGCGAAAGCGCCGACTGCGCCTGAAGTGCCGACCGCGCCGACCGTTGAAGAGTTTGACTCATCGCAGTTCGATGCCAAGCGTGCCGAGCTGGACACAAGCTACAAGCGTGAAGTTGGTGAGCGCAAGGCGGCGCGTGCGTCTGCCGTGTCGCGCAAGTCAGCTCGCCCACTTTTACAAGGACAATAAAGAATGGCTAAACAAGAACCAGGGATGCGCCTATCGCCTGAGCAAATCATCAAGCGACAAGAGACTGCACAGAAGAAGAAAGACGAATTCCAAGGGCTGTATCAAGACGCCTATGAGTTCGCCCTGCCACAGCGCCAGCTGTATGGCGTATGGGAAGGCAAGAGCACGGGGTCGAGCAAGATGGCCCGTGTGTTTGACTCCACAGCCATCAATAGCACGCAGCGCTTTGCCAACCGCCTGCAGTCTGTGGTGTTCCCGCCGCAGCGCAAGTGGGCTCGCCTTGAGGCTGGCACTGATATTCCCGCGCAGAAGAAAGACCAAGCGCAGCAGATTCTTGAGCTGTACGCAGACAAGATGTTCACCGTGCTGCGTCAGTCCAACTTCGACATTGCGATGGGCGAGTTCTTGCTTGACCTGTCGGTTGGCACGGCTTGCATGATGGTGCAGCCAGGTGACGATGTATCGCCGCTGAACTTCATCCCCGTGCCAATGTTCTTGGTGACGTATGAGGAAGGCTCAAACGGTCAAGTGGATAACGTCTACCGCCGTATGCGCATGAAGGGCGAGAGCATCCAGCGCCAATGGCCTGATGCCGAAATCCCTGACAACCTGAAGCGTCAGATTGATGAGAAGCCAACCGATGACGTTGACCTTCTTGAAGCCACCGTCTATGACGCCAAGCGTGGTGACTACTGCTACCACGTTATCCACAAGGAGTCGAAGACCGAGCTGGTGTACCGCCGCCGCAAGTCATCGCCTTGGGTGGTCAGCCGCTACATGAAGGTGGCTGGTGAAATCTACGGTCGCGGCCCGTTGATGACTGCTCTGCCAGACATCAAGACGCTGAACAAGACCATTGAGCTGTTGCTGAAGAACGCATCACTCGCTGTGGCTGGCGTCTACACCGCTGCAGATGACGGCGTGCTCAACCCCAATACGGTCAAGCTGACACCTGGCGCGATCATCCCTGTTGCTCGCAACGGTGGCCCACAAGGTGAGGCGCTGAAGCCCCTGCCCCGTGCTGGCGACTTCAACGTGACGCAGCTGGTCATCAACGACTTGCGCCAAAACATCAAGCGCATCTTGCTGGATGAGTCGCTGCCGCCTGACAACATGAGCGCACGCAGCGCGACTGAGATTGTTGAGCGCATGAAGGAGCTTTCGCAGAACTTGGGCTCTGCTTTCGGGCGACTCATCAACGAAACCATGATTCCGCTGACCGCCAAGATTCTTGAGGTCATGGATGAGCGCGGCCTGATTGATATGCCGCTGCGCGTGAACGGGCTTGAGGTGCGCGTTGTGCCTGTCGCTCCGCTTGCGATGGCTCAAAACATGGAAGAGGTCAGCGCGATCATGCAGTACGCACAGCTCATGGCGACCCCGACCTTCGGCACTGACGGTCAGCTCGCGCTCAAGACCGATGTGTTGCCTGACTACTTGGGCGACAAGCTCGGTGTGCCGCTGGCTGTGCGCAATACGCAGGCCGAGCGTGCCGTGATGATGGAGAAGATGCAGCAAGACCAAGCAATGATGGCTGTCGCTCAGGCTCAAGCCATGCAGCAAGAGGGTCAGCCCCCTGCCCTGCCTGCCCCTGAAGGGATGATGGCATGAGTGGGTGGGATGACCTTGAAGCGATGGGGCAAGACCCCGATGACATCCGAGATGTGAAGCAGCAGCGCGATGACTTGGCTCGCCTGACGCTTCGCGTCTTTGCAACCGAAGACGGTCAGAAGCTGCTTGAGTGGCTTCAGACCATGTATGTGAATGTGCCTATCGCCGCGCCAGGCACAGACCCGTCATTCGCCTACTTTGCCGAAGGGCAGAGAACGGTGGTGCGGGACATTGAGGCGCGGATTAACCAAGCAAGGAAACTATGACCACTGAAGCAACAACCGTCGAGCCCACCAGCAGTGGCCTACTTGACAGCGTGCAAGTGACTGACGATACCCAAGCAAGCAACCCGCAGGCTGCTGAGATTGACCACAAGGCTGCAACGCCTGGCGCTGAAGTGCCTGGCACGCCCAAGACCAAGCCTGACTATCTGCCCGACAACTTTTGGGACGCCGAGAAAGGCGAAGCGAAGTATGAGGCGATGGCAAAGAGCTGGTCTGACCTACGCAAGACCATCTCGCAGGGCAAGCACAAAGCCCCTGAAGACGGCAAGTATGACGCCAAGGTGTTCGGTGAAGACGCCGAGAGCAACCCCATCGCTGGCACTCTGACCGAGTGGGCCAAAGAGAACGGCCTGTCACAGGCTCAGTTCGATGACCTAGCCACCAAGCTGCGCACCAAGTCTGAAGAGATCATGGGCGCGAACACCATTGACCCTGCCCAAGAGCTCAAGGCTCTCGGCCCCAATGCCAACGCCATTGTTGATGGCATGGCGAACTGGGCGCGTGGTCTGGTCAACAAGGGCGTGCTGTCAAAAGATGACTTTGAAGAGTTCAAGATCATGGGTGGCACGGCTCGCGGCATCAACGTGCTGCTCAAGATTCGTGAAGCCTACGAAGGCCGAGTGCCGATTGAAGCTGCTCAGATGGATGGCGCACCGAGCAAGGAAGAGCTGTACCAGATGGTCGCCGACCCCAAGTACAAGACTGACCCTGCCTATCGCCAGAAGGTCGAGCGTATGTTTCAAGCCAACATTGGCTGATTCTCCGTTGTCATGGACTTTGACCCGCTTCGGCGGGTCTTTTTTTGCAATATCCAAATGCCCCCTTGCGGTGTTGTAAAAAAGCCATACAATCCGCACCAAGGCATACCGAGCAATCGGCCCTGACCGCAGCGAGATGCTGACGAGTGGCTGGCGTAACTGGCAAGCAACGGCCCTGAATTCTCAGGCTAACCAGAGCGCTAAACCCTGTTCAACAAACTCGATGAGGTAATTCAAATGAGCGTTTCTCTCTCTAACGCCTTTGTGACGCTCTTCGATGCTGAAGTGAAACAAGCCTACCAGGGCAAAGCAATGCTGGTTGGTGCTGTTCGTCAGCGTCGTGGTGTCGAAGGCTCCACTGTTAAGTTCCCCAAAGTCGGTGCTGGTGTCGCAACTGTGCGCGTGCCACAAACTGACGTCACCCCACTGAATGTTTCATTCAGCCAAGTGACTTGTACTCTTGTTGACTACAACGCAGCTGAGTACAGCGACATCTTCTCGCAAGCCAAAGTCAACTTTGATGAGCGTCAAGAGTTGGTGCAAGTTGTTGCAGCAGCTATGGGTCGCCGCCAAGACCAAATCATCTTGGATGCACTCGCCGCTTCTAGCACTTCTCTCACTGTCAGCAATGACATCGGTGGCTCTGACACCAACCTGAACGTGGCTAAGTTGCGCGAAGCCAAGCGTTTGCTCGACAAGGGCAACGTGGAGCCAGCAAACCGTCACATCGTGATTCACGCCAACGGCTTGGCTTCTCTGTTGTCTGAGACTGCAGTGACTTCAAGCGACTTCAACAGCGTCAAAGCGCTGGTGCAAGGCGACATCAACACTTTCTTGGGCTTCCAATTCCATGTGATTGGCGACCGCACTGAAGGTGGCTTGGCGATTGACGGCAGCAATGACCGCGTTTGCTACGCTTTCCACAAGGATGCTATCGGCTACGCCGAAGGCATCGGTATGCGCAGCGAAATCAACTACATCCCTGAGAAGACCAGCTGGTTGGTCAACGAAGTATTCAGCGCTGGTGGCATCGCCATTGACGCTGGCGGCATCGTTGCTATCACTTGCCGCGAATCTTGATCTAAATAAGGAGTAAGAATCATGGCATTTTCCGCAACTGGTTGGAACGTCATCGGCGCTTCCAAACGTGGCAACGCTCCTAGCGTTTACACCTACACCACCACTGACTCCATCGCTACTGTGAACACCGAGGGTTACTTCAACTCTCTGGCAAACACTTTGGCTGTGGGTGACTTGATCTACTGCGTGACCAGCACTGGCTCTACCGCAGTGGCTACCTTGGTGTACGTCTTGTCGAACGCTTCTGGCGTTGTTGACGTCAATGACGGCACAACCTTGGCAAACACTGACTCTGACTAATCATCAGAGTTAAGGCAGAGGCCAGCCACTGAGCAATCGGCGGCTGGCCTTTCTCACTTTAAGAGGTTCACATGGCAGCAGGCGACACCGCAATCTCAATCTGTTCAGACGCGCTCATCATGCTTGGCGCAAAGGCTATCTCATCGTTCAACGATGGCACGGATGAGTCCAACGTCTGCGACCGTCTGTACCCCGACATCCGTGACTCTGCGTTGTCCATGTACCCGTGGAGCTTCGCAACCAAGAAGATTCAGCTGGCGCGTCTTGTGACTGCGCCAGGTAGCGTGTGGCGATACGCATACCAACTGCCAGGCGACCGTCTGGCAAGTCCCGCCGCCGTGTACGAGTCAGCCAATGTCGGCTCGCCCGTGCGCAAGGATTGGGAGATTCAAGGCGATCAGCTGCTGACCAACCTTGAGACAGTCTTCATCGACTACAAGTACAGCGTTGGCGAGTACGCCATGCCCAAGTATTTTGTGCAGCTGCTCAAGTACATGACCGCATGGCACATCGCCGAGCCGATCACTGAGCAAAACAGCAAGGCCGTTTACTGGCAAGGCGTTGCCGTGGGCTCGCCGTCAGAGAACGGGCGTGGTGGCTACTTCCGCACTGCAGCGCAGATTGACGGTCAGGGCAACCCAAGCCGCGCCTTCACAGACTTCACCCTGGTTGACGCGAGGTTCGGCTGATGTCCCGCTTCGTTGACGTACAGACCAACTTCTCGACTGGCGAGATTGACCCGTTGCTGCGAGCCCGTGTGGACTTGCAGACCTACAACAACAGTCTTGCCAAGGCCACCAACGTGCTGATTCAGCCGCAGGGTGGTCTGCGCCGCAGGCCAGGCACGAAGCACATTCTTGAGCTGCCATCGGCTGCAGCTGACGGTGTGCGCCTTGTGCCATTCCAGTTCTCGGTTGCTGACAGCTATATGCTGTGCTTCACCAACAATCGGATGTACGTCATCAAGAATGGCGCTGTCATCACCAACATCAACGGCACGGGCAACAACTACCTGACCACTAGCATCGGCTCTGCCTTGCTGGATGATATGTGTTGGACTCAGAGCGCTGACACGCTCATCATCGTTCACCCTGACTTGCAGCCTGTCAAGCTGGTGCGCGGTGCGTCTGATGCGAGCTGGACTGCCAGCACCATCACCTTCGACAGCATCCCGCAGTACGCCTTCACGCTGTCATTCAGCAACCCTGCTGCGACCCTGACCCCTAGCGCGGTCAGCGGCAACATCACGCTGACGGCTTCGGCTGGCGTGTTCAGCGCTGGCAACGTGGGTCAGTATGTCAACGGCACGCCGCAAGGCCGTGCTCGCATCGTGCAGTACGTCAGCAGCACAGTGGTGAACGCTGTGACTGAGTACCCGTTCTTCAACAGCTCTGCCATCGCGTCAGGCTCATGGGAGCTTGAGACTGGCTATGAGAACGCATGGTCAAGCGGCAAGGGCTGGCCCCGCACCGTCAGCTTCCACGAAGGTCGTCTGTACTTTGGCGGCAGCAAGTCTCGCCCTTCGACCATTTGGGGCAGCAAGATCGGTCTGTTCTTTGACTTTCAGCCAACCGAGTCACTGGATGACGATGCGGTTGAGGCGACCTTGGACACCAACGAGCTCAATGTCATCACTGACATCATCAGCTCGCGTGACTTCCAAGTGTTTACCACGGGCGGTGAGTTCTATGTGCCGCAGCAAGGCACAGACCCAATCACTCCCCTGACCTTCACATTCAAGAACGTCAGTCGCAACGGCATCAAGACTGGCACTCGCGTGCAGTCTGTCGAAACTGGCTCAATCTACATCCAGCGTCAGGGCAAGTCGCTCAACGAGTTCGTCTTCTCGGACACGCAAGCGACCTACGTGACACAGCGCATCTCGCTGCTGTCTGGTCACTTGCTCAAGACGCCAAAGCGCATTGCGATGCGCCGTGCGTCAAGCACCGAAGAGGCTGACTTGCTGATGATGACCAACGCCGATGACGGCTCACTGGCTGTCTTCAGCATCATGCGCTCGCAGCAGATCACTTCGCCATCTGAGTTCACCACTGTCGGCAGCTTCATTGATGTCGGCGTGGATGTGACCAGCATCTACGCTGTCACCAAGCGCACATTCAGCAGCACCGACAAATATTTTGTCGAGCTCTTCGGCTATGACTACTTCACAGACTGCGCGTTTGTGGGTGGTGCAGCCAGCAGCAAGAGCAGCCTGCCGCATGAGGGCGCTGCGCTCAACGTCATCTGTGATGGCGTGCCGCAAGGCAATGAGACTGTAAGCAGCGGGTCAGTCACCTTTGACCGTGCGAGCTCGACTGCGTATGAGGTCGGCTTGCCGATCACTGTGTACGTCAAGACTCTGCCTGTTGAAATCAAGCTGCAGTCTGGCAACCGCATCAGCTTCAAGAAGCGGATTGTGGAAATCAACGCGATTGTGAATGACACGCAGCATCTGCAGATCAACAACAACCCCGTGCCATTCCGCAGCTTTGACAACCCGTTGCTTGACGCTGCAGAGCCAGAGTTCACGGGCATCAAGCGAGTCAACGGTGCATTGGGTTACAGCCGCGAAGCATCCATTGAAGTGAGCCAAAATCTGCCACTGAAGATGACGCTGCTCGGTCTTGACTATCGCGTGGCTGTTCATCAGGGGACTTAAATATGGCAACCACTCCAACCACCAACAACAACGGCAACGTGCTTGCCGCTGCTGGACTCATCAACGCCTACGGTCAGGCTCAGGCGACTGAAGCCGCAGCCATCAATCAGCAGACCGCATACATGGTGTCTGCGCGTGATGCGCTTGTCGTTGCCAATGTCCGAGCTGACATGGCAGAGCAGTACGCTCAGGTGCAGTCTGGTCGGATTCTCAAGAAGGCCGAGCTGGAAGCGCAGAACTACACCATTGCTGGCAACCAGCTGCTGAAGAATCTGCGTGCCACCAATGCGTCAATCCGAGCCCGTGCAGCCGCTTCAGGCGTTGCCTACGGCGAAGGGTCTGCGCAGGCCGTGCAGAACCAGAACACACAGAACGTGCAGCAAGACGTTGCCATTGCTGACCTGAACGCGCTGACTGCGCGGGTCTACGGCTTTGAAGACGCGACTGCGCTGATTCAGTCCACCGAGTATCAGAACTTCCTGAACAACTACACGGCACAGCGCCAGGCTGGTCAGTACGAGATGGCAGGCGATGCGGCGCGAAGCCAAGGCGGTTTGCTTGCCAACTACCAACTCGCAAGCGGCGCGTTGAACTTCGCAAAGACATACAAAGCATAAGAGGCGCACATGGCAACAAGACTCGAACAAGGACAAATGCAGCTGCGCTCAACTGGTGGCGTGCCGATGCAGCAAGTGGCGATGCAACAGGTCAGCCCCGTGGGGTATCAGGCTCAGGCTTCGACTGCCGAGGCGCTGTCGCGTGTGCTTGACCGCATGGGACAAACGGCTTTCCAAATGGCTGGTGAGCAGCAGCAGCAGCGTGCCTTTGCCGATGTGGTGAACAACCCCATCACGCCGCAGCAGATTGAAGCCGCCAAGAATGGCGATGTGTCTTCTCTGCAGCTCGGCGGCACGGTCAACATCTATGACGTTGCCATGCGCAAAGCTCGCAGCTTTGAGCTCTCTTCTCGCTTTGAGACTGAGGCCAAGAACGAAGCCGTCAAGATCATGGCTGACATTGACGCTGGCAACATGAACAGCGTGCAGGCCGCAGAGAAAATGAACGTGCTCACCAACGGGTACGCCAAGTCTCTGGCTGGTGTTGACTCTGAGGCCGCGCTGAAGTTCACCGCGAGCATGGGCATCTACGGCTCGACCATCGTTGCCAAAGCCTATGAGCACGAAGTCAAGAAGCGCAAGGAGAAGGAAGCTCTCGCTGTCTTGGGTGACTTTGACAACACCATGAAGTTGGTGCAGCCGATGCTTGAGCAAGGCACATACACCAACTCTGCTGGTGAGATGCGACCTACCACTGAGCTGGTTGATGTGGCTCGCAAGAACCTGACTGACCGCGCTTTCGCTGCGGGTGGCATTGCGCTGGCGCGTGAGTATCAAACCAAGTTCGATGCCGAAGTGAAGCAGGCCAAGATCAACGTCATCACCAAGCAATTCACTGGTGAAGACGGACTGATTGACGTTGAAGCGCAGCTCAAGCGTCTGAAGGCTGGTGACGCTGGCAAGGTGTCTCATGTGCTGCAAGAGATGATCGCCACCGACTTTGACTCAGTGGCGAAGATTGAGGCTCAGGTGATGGCGGCTGCATCGCACCGCTACACCGTCAAGCAGCAGAAGGAAGCCGAGCAAAAGCGTGCTGGTGAGGCACAAGCTGTCGGCATCCTGACTCGCATCTACGCGCTGCCAGAGGGTAGCCCTGAGCGTCAGAAGCTGTCAGGCCAGCTCGCCACCGTTGCTCGCAATTCACCTGGCTCTGTGCCAATGGGCATCATCAAGGATGTGCTCGCGCCCAATCAGGACAGCAACCCGCAAGTGCAGTTCAACGTGCTGCAGGGCATCTTCGACAACAAGATCACCACGGCTGACGAAATCTGGTCGAAGGTCGGCAAGGGTCTGTCAGGCAAGGATGCTGTCGCCGCGCTGAAGATTCTCAACTCTGAAGACCGCCGTGACCAAGCTGACCTTGAGCGTGGCCTTGCCAAGCTCGCTGGCATCAACGTCATCCCTGGTCAGGCTGTTGTGATTGACAAGTCTGGCGTGGAAGCCAAGCGCCTGAATGAGCTGCGCGGTCAGGCCATCCAGCTGCAGGCTGCGCGTGCGTCTGAAGGCAAGCCACCGCTGACATCGCGTGAGCTGCTGCAGACCGTTGAGAAAGACATCATGGTGCGCCGTGATTCTGAGGCTGCGAAGTCTGCGCGTGCGCAGCTTGAGGTCTACGAAAAACAAGATTGGGTCAATGGCAAAATCACCCGTGACGGATTGGTGGCACTTGAGAAAAAGGCTGGCAATGACCGCAACAAACAAAACGCTGTCAGGCGTATGCGCCAGCTGCTTGACCAAGCCGAAGGGAACTAAGAGATGTCAATTGAAGATCGCTACCTGTCAGGTCTGATCGCTGTTCAGTACCCTGAGCCAACTGACCCCACCAGCATGGATGGCGTGCAGCTCGCTGCTGGCCCGTCAAACACTGTCAGCGATGCTGGCGGTGGTGTGCGCGTGGGTCGCGCTGGTGTGCCGTACAAGCCGCCGAGCATGAGCGACATCACTGAGCCTGCTGGCGCGATGCTTGACATGGGCGCTGCCACTCTCAAGGGTGCGACTCAAGGCTTCATCGGTTTGCCTGGCGACTTGGAAGGCATCGGGCGTCTGGTGCTGGACAAGATGGGTTTTGGCGTTGACCAGAACACCGTGCTGCCCAAGACCGAAGAGGTCAAGAAGTGGCTCGACAGCAATGTGGGTCAAGTTGGCAATGGGCAAAACCCATACGAGTCAATTGGCGAAGTGACTGCACCTGGCGGTCAAGTCAAGGCGCTGAAGGCTGCAGGCCGTGGCGCTAAGGCGCTCGCGCCCAAGGCAGCCGAGATGGTGCTTGACGCAACCGAGAAGACGGGTGTGCCTGTGCGCGGGTTGGGCATTGTTGAGAACGCACCGCAGCTGGTGATGGAGCGCGTGCCTGGCGTGAAGCCTGGTGATGAGCTCATCGTGCAGCACAACCTGACTGCCAGCAACTTGCTGAAAGCTGACAAGTTGGGCGGCTTGCCAGTGCCATCGCTCGCCATCTCCAAGGTTGGCGCACCGCTTGAAGGCTTCGGTGAAATCACGCTGATTGCACCCAAGGAGATGGCAACGCCATCTGCCAAGAATCCCGTCTTCGCGTCTGACGCATACACCAAGCGCTTCCCAACAATCGACTATCAGATTGACAGCAAGAGCCAGAAAACACTGAAGACTTTGCTGAGTGATGTGGCAGACAAGATTCCTGGCGGTGACTACAAAGTTGACCGCCTGCTCAATGACTGGAATGACCGCAAGTATTCAGACGTACTGGCAGCGAAGTTTCTTGATGAGCGTGGACAGCTGCCAAACGCAGCAGACTTTGATGAGTCGTGGAAATTTGACAGCGCATTGCGTGAGGCTGTTTCAAAGAATCAAGGCGAGTTCACAGATTGGCTTGAGAAGTTCGACAACACGCTGCCAGACAACGGCGTGAATGTGAAGGAGCGCATCTTCAAGGGCTTCACATACAGCGGCAATCGCCGCTATGCCGAAGTCAATCTGACCAACTTGGTCAAAGAGATGAAGGGTGGAGCGAACGAAGAGGGTTGGAACTATGGCGTTTCAAGCCTTCGCGCTGCAGCCACACCTAAGTTCAAGAAGTTCAGCGAAATCAAGGATGCACGCGACAAGATCATTGACAGCAAATCAATGGAGTCTGTGAAAGACCAGACGCGCCAAGCCTATGAATCGCTGCTTGACCGACTGTTCAAGGTAAACCCGCAATATGACGCTGGCGATGCGATGCTTGAAGTCGTGCAGACGCGCAACATCAACTCGCTTGACCGCGAGTATGACTTGCCGCCTGAGCTCAAGGCTGACATCAGCGTGTTCATTCAGAAGCTGAAGACGCTGCCAACCGAATACTTTGAGATGAAGCCGCAGCGTGCTGTGAACCTTGATGAGTTCAGGGGCGCAATCATTCCCAAGGACACGCCGCAAGCTGCGCGTGATGTACTCAAGAAGGCAGGCATCACTGACATTCACGAATACTCAACGCCTGAAGAGCGCAAGGGTCTGTTCGATAAGTTCGGCAAAGAGATGTTTGCTGCGATGCCAGCCGCACCGATGGGTGCTGCGACAATGCAGGACAAGGAGAAAAACTAAATGGCAATCCCATCACTCGACCAGCGCCTTGGCTCAATCCTGCCGCAGCAGGCAGCTGACGGACAAGACCAAATCACCGCACCGCTTGAGCCGATGCCTGGTGCTGACCAGCCTATCGCAGAGCCTGAAGTCACAGAAGCACCTGGCACGCCGAGCATGGATGACGGTGTTCAGGTGGCAAGCCTATTCGGTGGCGCTGAGGCGCTGATTCGCAAGGCCGTCACCAAGCAAGCGCCAAAGGCTGAGAAGGCGCTTGTGCCTGACGCTGCACGCGCTGCTGAAGGCGCGATGCCTGACGCGACCAAGGCAGGCCGATACAAGCTCATTCCTGAAGCTGACCAAAAGCTGACTGACACCGTTGGTGATGCGGTCAACGCACGCAAAGCTGGCCCGATGACTGATCGCATCGGCAAGCCAAGCCCAACGCCTGAAGACCGTGCGCTTGGCAACAACATTGAAGAGCCGTTCAACCTGTCTCGCTATCAGACAGAAGACGCAGCGGCTGTGGTCGGCGGTGTGGCTGATGCGCTTGGCATCAAGACCAAGGCTGTGACATTCAATGAGATCAAGGCCAAGGCTGCTGAGAACGGCATTGGCGAGGCTTTCTTGAGCCGTCTGGTAGGCAATGACGGTCGCATGATGGCGAGCGCTGTGGAGACTTATAAGGCTCTTGAAGTCTTGGAGTCTTCAGCCAATGAGCTTGACCGACTGTTCAGAAAAGTCGCAGACGCTGATGCGACTGACGCTGACAAGCTGCAGCTGCGCCAGCAAATCGCCCTGCACGGGATGATTCAAAAAGGCGTCAAGGGTATGCAGACCGAGACAGCCCGTGCGCTGGCAGTCTTCCGCATCCCCCGTGATGGCAATGCCGCTGTCATTCGCCAAGTGCTTGATGACTTCGGCGGTGACGCCGCGCTGCAGGACATGGCGAAGTCATACCTGACGCTTGAGAGCCGCGCTGCTCAGAACGCCATGATTGAGAAGTCAATGATGTCGGGCGTCAAGGATGTCTGGTTTACCACCTACATCAACGGCTTGCTCTCTGGCCCTGTGTCGCACGCCAAGAACATTGTCTCTAACGCCATGTTTGGCGCGTACCAAATCCCTGAGCGCATGGTCGCTGCCTTCTACAGCAATAAGCTGCCAGAGGGTGTGCGCTCATGGCGAGCTCTTGTGCCAGGCTCAGAGCAGGACAAGATCGCTTTTGACGAAGCGCTGACAATGGTGCAGTCGCTGCGCAACGGCATCAGCGAAGGCTTGGAGCTGGCTTCAACCGCATGGAAGAACAACCAGCCCAATGACCTGATGAGCAAGATTGAAGCGCAGCGCGGTCTGGCAACGCCACCTATCTCATCGGCTGCGATGGGCGTTGAGCCTGACAAGTGGCTCGGCAAGGCGATTGACTTCTACGGCACGGCTGTGACCATGCCTGGTCGCGCACTGATGACTGAAGACGAGTTCTTCAAGGGTGTGCTGTACCGCATGGAGCTCAACACTCAGATCACCCGCCGCGCCAAGTCGGTGTACCGCGATGCCATTGACTCTGGCTTGCCTGAAGCTGACGCCGTTGCACGCGCTGAGTCTGAGGCCACGGCTCTGTTTCAGAACCCGCCTGGCGACTTGGACTCTGCAGCGCAAGAGTTCGCGCAGCGCGGCACGTTCACGGCTGAGTTGCCAGAAGGCTTGCGCAAAGTGCAGCAAGTCTTCAACCACCCTGCCCTGAAAGTCGTTGTCCCGTTCTTCAAGACCCCTGCCAACATCGGCATGGAAGTGGTGGAGCGCACCCCATTTGCACCGCTGTCTTCACGCTGGCGCGATGAGATGGCAAAGGGTGGCGTGTACCGCGACATGGCGCTTGCCAAGGTCACGCTCGGCTCTGCGATGGTTGCCACATTCGGCAGCATGGCGACCGAGGGCTTGATTACTGGTCGCGGCCCTGAGCGCAAGGCTGACCGTGAAGCGCTGATGCGTGACGGTTGGCAACCCTACTCGCTCAAGATAGGTGACGCCTATTACAGTTACAGCGGCATGGAGCCCATCAGCGCCCTGCTCGCCATCTCTGCTGACTATGCCGAGTATGCACAGAATGAGCCAGACGCAGACAAGATTGAGCAAGTCTTCTTGGGTGCGACCTATGGCCTGTATGAGTACCTGAAAGAGCAGCCCTATCTGCAGGGCGTGGCTGACATCGCCAAGCTCATCGGCACGAATCAGCAAGGCGCTGTTGACGGCAAGAAGATTGTTGACGGTCTGGCAAAGCAGTTTGGTGGCTTCGTCATTGGTGGCTCGCCTGCTGGCGCGTACAGCTCTGCTGTCGCCACCATTGACCGTATGCTTGACCCGACCAACAAAGACACCCGTGCAAACCCTGACCTACCAATGGGTGTGCGTGGCTTTGTGGAAGCCTTCAACAAGTACCGCAGCCGCCTGCCCGTGTTCAGCAATGACTTGCCTGAGTCGCTGAACCTGTGGGGTGAGCCAGTGCTTCGCAGCCGTGGCAACCCGCTTGAGATGGTGCTGCCTACCCGTGTGAGTCCACAGCAGTTCTCCGAAGTGGATGACGCGCTGTGGCGCATCGGCTCGCCAGTCGGTATGCCTGAGCGCAAGATCAACGGCGCTGAGTTGGATGCGTGGCAGTACAACCGCCTGCTCACCATCTACGGCAAAGAGACTGAGGCCAAGCAAGCCATTCTCGACACCATGCGCTCTCCAGGCTTTGCGCTGCTGAACTTGGATGACCAGCAGAAAACCGTGCAGCTGGTTCACAGCAAATACATGGACATGGCGAAGCAAAAGCTCACCGCCGAAGACCCTAAGCTGCAGCAGAAAATCTTTGAGATTGAAGAGCTGCGTAAAGCCAATGGGCTCTACTACAAACCAGACTAAAACCGTACAATTCCCAACAGGAAGGACTGAAATATGGGCGTGCCAATTTCCAACGTAACTCGCAGGGTCGTGTATGAAGCCAGTGGCACTGGCCCGTACAGCTTCACCTTTGAGATTCTTGCCAACACCGACATCTCTGTTTACAAAGATGATGAGCTGCTGACGCTGACCACCGACTACACGGTGACAATCAACAGCAACGGCACTGGCTACATCACTCTGGTCGCATCGCCCACGGGCGCAGACCAGATCGCCATTGTCGGCGACCGCGCCATTCAGCGCACTTCTGACTTCGTGACTGGTGGCGACTTCTTTGCCAACACGGTCAACGCAGAGCTGGACTCGCAGACCATCTTCGCACAGCAAAACGCCGAAGCGATTGACCGTGCGTTGAAGGCTCCACAGACAGACCCGACCACCATTGACATGACCCTGCCCCGCGCATCTGTGCGTGCTGGCAAGGTGCTCGCGTTTGACAGCAACGGCGACCCGACAACTGGTGAGGTCATTGGTGACTTCCGTGGTGAGTGGGCTTCTGGCACTGCGTACAACAAGCGCGATATTGTCAAAGACCCTGACAATGCCAACATCTACTACTGCACTGTCGCTCACACATCAAGCGGCTCTGCGCCGATCAGCGGCAACACCGACTCTGGCAAGTGGACTCTGATTGTTGACGCTGAGTCTGCGTCTGATGCGCAAGATGCGGCAGAGGCTGCACAGGCCGCAGCTGAAACGGCTGAGACAAACGCAGAGACTGCAGAGACAAACGCTGAGACAGCTGCCACAGCAGCCGCATCAAGCGCATCTGCAGCAAGCACATCTGCAAGCAGTGCAGCGACTTCAGCGACAAACGCTGCGAGCTCTGCCACAACCGCAAGCACCAAGGCGAGCGAGGCTTCTACCAGCGCGAGCAACGCAGCGACTTCTGCCACCAGCGCATCAAGCTCTGCAAGCTCTGCCAACTCATCTGCGTCAAGCGCTTCAAGCTCTGCGTCTTCTGCCAGCACTTCTGCCAGCAACGCATCTACGTCAGCCACGAACGCCGCAAGCAGCGCGTCAAGCGCGAGCACATCGGCTTCGACTGCCACTACCCAGGCGACCAACGCCAGCAACAGCGCGACTGCTGCTGCGACAAGTGCAACAAACGCAAGCAACAGCGCAACCGCTGCAGCTACCAGCGCGACCAACGCCGCCGCATCTGAGACTGCAGCTGCCGCTTCTGCAGCTGCCGCAGCGTCTTCGCTTGACAGCTTTGATGACCGCTATCTCGGTGCTAAGTCTTCTGACCCAACCGTTGACAATGACGGCAATGCGCTGGTGACTGGTGCGCTGTACTACAGCACAACCGCACAGGCGATGAAGGTCTATGACGGCGCGGCTTGGATTACCGCCACAGCAGCTGGCACAACCGCGATGTCGCGCTACCGCTTTGTGGCGACTGCAGGCCAGACCACATTCACTGGCGCTGACGCGAACAGCCTGACTCTGAGCTACACCAGCGGCAACATTGTGGTGGCTCGCAACGGTGCGATGCTGGACACATCCGAGTACACCGCGACCAACGGCACAAGCATTGTGTTGTCGGTGGCTGCTGCGCTCAATGATGTGGTGGACATCGTGGCCTTTAAGTCATTCACCGTTGCTGACACATATACCAAGGGCGAAGTTGACGGCTTCACTGTCAAGCTGACAGGCACTCAGACTGTCGCTGGCTCTAAAACATTTAGCAGTGATGTGACTGTTCAGAAGTCTGGCGCGTCTGACAATGCTTACTTCCGCGCAAAGAACGCAGACCGCGAGTATGCGTTTGGTGCTCGAGGCAGCGTCAATGACAACTTCGAAATCTATGACATTACTGCTGATTTGTCGCGCTTTGCTATCGACTCCAGCGGCAACGTGGGTATTGGTACGAGTTCGCCAGTTCGCAAGTTGAACATCTCTGGCTCTGGTGTATTTGGTGCATCTACTGGCGCGACTGTTCGCTTAGATAACACCACATCTGGTCGCCCAGGCATCATTGATTTTGATGACAGCCAAAACTTAAACGTTTGGGCGAATACAGATACTGGGTCAATCCGATTCTTTACTGCCACAGGTGCTGGCACAGAACGCGCCCGTATCGACTCCAGCGGTAACTTGCTGGTTGGGTTAAGCACATCCGTTGCAGGAAAATTACAAGTTAAAAATAACAGCGGAGATGCTGCATCTGGTATAGCTGTTGTTGAATCTGGCACAAATAATTATTGGTCACAGTATATGTATACCGTGACGCACGACCTTTATTTGGCTTACAACAATACAAACAAAGGCTATTTCCAAAGCTCTGGTGGTTCTTATGTTGCGGTGTCTGACCAACGATTGAAAAAAGACATTGCAGACATTCAGTATGGTCTTGCAGCAGTCTTAGCTTTGCGACCAACTTCTTATTTGATGAACGAAGATGATGAAGCATCTAAAAAACATCTAGGTTTTATTGCACAAGAAGCTCAAGAAGTAATCCCAGAGGTTGTGTTTGATATGCAAGGCGGGATGTTGGGCATGGACAAATCTGCCATCATTCCTGTGCTTGTGAAAGCCATCCAAGAACAACAAGCCATCATCGAACAACTGCGTGCGGATGTGGAAGCATTGAAGAACGCCTAAGTACAACAACCAAGCGCCCCGTATGGGGCTCTTTCAGCAGCATCGAAAGGAGCCCTAGATGGGGAAAGCAGCAAACCTTGCAAGTCTCGGTGACTTGACATTTCAGACAAGCACAGCGTCAGTCAGTGCGGCGAATAACACAGCGACCACGCTGTTCACTCTCGCCAGCAATACATTCGCCACTTACATCGTGACGGCTGGAGTGCCTGCCAATGACCCTGCGAACTATCACGAGGTCGCAATCATCTCGCAGCAAGGCACAACGCTTCAGATGACAACGCTTGTAAATGCAGCGCTGCTGTCAATCAGCGTCAGCGGGTTGGACATCAAGGCAACTCAGTCATCTGGCCTGACACAGACGGTCAGAGCGCATCTGACTTGCTTGAATAAGGCCTGAGCATGACGACCATTGACGCAACTGAAGCACGCCTTAACACGCACGAAGAGCTCTGCGCCATGCGCTATGAGCAGATCAACGCCAGGCTCAAACGACTTGAGGGGATTCTGTTGAAAGCCTGCGGCGTGATGCTGCTCGGCATGGCTGGTGTCATCTGGTCTTCAATCATCCACATCAAGTGAGGTGAGCCATTGACCCGATCAGTCTTCTCATGGCAGCGCAGGCCGCTGTCGCGGCTGTTCGCAAGGGCTGTCAGATGCTGTCTGAGGGCAAGGCTGAAATCAGCAAGCTCAAGAAGACTGTCGAGCAAGGCATCGGTGACGCCAAGGCCATCTACAAAGAGGTCACTGGTCTATGGGGTTGGCTACTTGGTCTGTTCGGAAAGCAACCCGCCAAGCCAGCCGCGCCGTCAGTCGCAGCACCAGCGCCAGCAGCAGTGGCGCAAGCAGCTGCAGCGCCGAAGGCGAAGGGCAAACGCGAGCGCGAGCCTGAGCTTTCTTATGAGGAGTATCAGACCCAAGCCATCCACCAAGTCTGCGAACAGCTCAAGTCATTCTTTGAGATTCGCAGGACATTGAAAGCGCACTGTCTTGAGTTGGAAGAGATAAGCAAGACCACGACAACGATTGAAGACAGTGCGATTGACAGAGTTGAGATTGAGCTGCAGCTGGAAAACATGACGGTGCAGATACGCGAGGCGATGGTGTACGCACCGTCAGAGCTTCGCGCAATCTACAGCAGATTCTTGGAGATGTATGAGTTGATTCTTGAAGAGCAGGAGTTTGCTAGGCAAGTAAGAAAAAAACAGGAGCGCGATGAAGCGGCACGGAAATGGCGACAGCGAGACAAACGAATCGATCTGCTGGTGGAAGTGATCGCTACGGTGGTGCTAGTGGTAGTGGTGGGGGCAGTGTTGGTCGATCTAAGGATGCAGGAGAAAGCACGCTCAAACTTCTGGCGCGAATCCTTCTATACACAGCAGTCGTGCTGTTTGTTGTGATGTCGTTCTTGGCCTATGTCGAAACGCTGTGGATGAAGACCGAGATTAAACAAGAAGCGAGGGAGCTTCGAAAATTGAAAGATGAACTAAGAAAGGAAGTTAAAAATGCTGCCAATAGTCGCGGGGATAGTGGCGAACCTAATCAACAACGGGATGCACAAAGTCGCAGACCAAGTGATTGAGAAGGGTGTTGACGCCGTACAGGAAAAGCTCGGCATGGAGCTCAAGCCAGAGGGTGAGGCCACGCCTGAGTACAACGCAAAGCTGCAAGAGGAAGCCAACCGTCACAGCGAGTTCATGGCGGCGCTTGATGAGAAGTCAACCCAACGCGCAACGGATATGTATATGGCAGACGAAAGCACCCGCCGCTTCAGCCAGCACTACGCCTGGTTCATCACCATCGTGTCGTTCGCTTACTTCTTCATCGTGTCATTCGCCCCTGTTGAGAACCGCAACCGCGACTTCATCAACATCATCTTGGGCTTCTTGATCGGCACTGCGGTGAACTCGCTCATCCGCTTCTTCTACGGCTCAAGCAACAAGAGCCAAGAGGCTGTTGACCAGAAGCAGAAGGAGCAAAGCCAATGACGCCAGGCATTGACCAACTGGTGGCAGCTGGCATCAAGCGCGAGGTCGCCGAGCGCTGGCTTCCCTATGTCCAAAAAGCAATGGCGCGGTTCAGCATTGTGACTGAGCGACAGGTGGCGGCATGGCTCGCGCAGACCGCGCATGAGTCTGGTGGGTACACCATGCTGACTGAGAACCTGAACTACAAGGCAGCGACTCTTGCTGCGTGCTGGCCCAATCGCTTTGCCGTGCTCGGCGCTGACAAGAAGCCAGTCAAGGATGCGCAAGGCAAGCTGCAGCCCACGGCTGTGGCAAACGCCATAGCGGGTCAGCCTGAACGCATCGCCAACTTGGTTTACAGCTCACGTATGGGCAACGGCCCTGCTGAGTCTGGTGAGGGGTGGAAGTTCAGAGGCCGTGGCTTGAAGCAGCTCACGGGCAAGGACAACTACACGCGCTGCGGCACTGCCCTTGAGCTGGACTTGGTGAACAAGCCTGACCTGTTGCTTGAGCCAGAAGGCGCTGCTCTGTCTGCGGCTTGGTTCTGGTCAGTCAACAAGTGCGGTGCGCTTGCTGACGCCGATGACTTCGTGGGTCTGACCAAGAAGATCAACGGCGGGACAATCGGACTGCCAGACCGCGAGAAGCGGTACAAGGCAGTGCTCGCCAGCATGGGTCACTAGATCACCGACCAACCAGCTGTCAGCAGCAGCCAACACAGCTTGGCAACAAAGCCGATGACCACGGTGGCAGCAGCCCACCCGAAGGCGAGCGTGAGCAGGTTGAGTGCCGTCTTCATTGGATGGCTCCCAACGCCTTGAGTCGCTGCTGATACGAAGCCGTGTGGCGCAATCGCTTCACGGTATCAACGCGCTTCATCACATCGGTGTTGCACTCTTTGAGCTCGCGCAGGATGGTCATGCGCTCGCGTGCTGGTCGCTTGCCAGCGCGTGCAGTCTTCTCAGCGATGTCTTCGTACCCGTCTTGCCACTCATCCAGCGTGGCATAGGTCGCGTGCGGCTCGGCCTTGCCTGGCACATACAGCGCAAAGCCAATCACAGGCGCAGGCTCACCAGATGAGCTTGGCTCATCATCTTCACCTGGCACACGGCTGACTTCAGGCTCAGGCAGCGGCTTGAGCTCAATGTGCTCAATGTCTTCTGCGTTGGCATTGGGGATGACAGCCAGCACTTCAACTTCAAGCGTCTTGGCTGCGAGCTCTTCGGCTTCAGCGTCTTGAGCGAAGGCTTGCTCAATCACCACAGGGTCTGAAGTCTGTTGCGGAATTGCAACAGGTGCAGCCACCAAGTCCAACGGGTTGCGTGGCATCTCCTTCTTGGTCAGTGGCTTGTGATGCTCAGTGTGCTCTTCGCTGTCCCATGCTTCTTCAATGGTCATCAAACCCTTGAGCACATCAGCGAATTGGTCGCGCAGCGCAAAGCCGCGAGCTCGCATCTGCAGCATCCGCTTTGGGTAAGCCTGCCACGGGCCTTGCTTGCCCCATAGACCAGCACGCTTGGCGTCTTCAACACTGAACCTGACTGTCACTGGCTTGCGGCCTTTGCGGTGTGCGATGCACACAGCAGTCGGGTTGACTGTGCCTTCGCCTTCAATGCTCTCTTCAATGCCTTCGCACTGTGGGCTTGACTGCACCAACGCCATCATCGCGTCACCGTACACAGACGGCTTGCCGTTGATGACCGCAATGTTCTGCAGCGCCTGCATGGGTGCAAGGCCAATCTCTTGACCCCATTGCACGCACACCATGATGTCTTGGGGCTTGCCTTGGTACTGGCGGGGAACCATCGCGCTGTCAGCCAGCATCTTGCTGAACTCCATTGCTTCGGTGATGGTGGCTGGCGCGAAGCCTTGGCGATTAGTGGTGGTCAACTGTGTCATGGGTTTCCTCTTCTGATAGGTAGGTTTGAAAGGTGGTGAAGATCAGGTCAGCCATCGCGTCAATGAGCGCTTCGGCTTCGTCTTCTTCAATGTCGGGGACTACGTTGAGCAAGGCGACAACGGCCTTCTCATACGCAGCTCGGATGGCGGGGCGCTCGGGCAGATTCATTCCTGCAGCTCCTTGATTGAGAGCGTTGACTGACGCACGCTGTAGGCTTCCTTGGCTGGAACCAAGCGCTCCGATTGGGCTTTGTAGTTGCGCATGGGCCAGCTGATGACAAAGCGACCAGCCCTGCCCTTCTCTGCCTGACCGAGCGCTTCCTTGATAAGCCTCTCAGCCTCTTCAATGCCAGCTTCAGCGGCACGAATCGCAGCCTTGTTCTCCAAGATGCCACGCGCCAAGTCGTTGACCGTTGGCGGCAGCTCGACTTCCTCTTTGGCTGCAGCCGTGGGGTAAATGCGGTCGAGCTCGCGGCTGGTCTGCGGGGGATACCAATCAATCGCACCCGTCTGGCGATATGTCTCAAGCCGCGACTCAAACTCTTGGACTGCCTTGACGATGGCCTGCTGTGTCTCCTTGTGCGGTGCGAACAGGAAGACGCGCAGCTCAATGCCTTGGTACAGCACGCAGACAGCGCCCCACTTGTGACCCGTCACCAGCATCTGACCCTGCAGCTGGATGGGGCCGCGAGCCAAATGGGGTACGTCTTCAGGCATGGTCTTGGTGACCTTGGCTTCCAGCACACCAGGCCCGTCAAGCGTGATGCTGTCCTGCCCGACCACGAAGACGCCCTTCTCAGGGTCTGAGGTCACAACCTGACCGTCACCGTACCCAACGCCGTCAAGCGAGCATGACAGGGCAAAGCTGCGGTGGCTGTACGCCTGGCGAATGTCGGTGTCAAAGCTGGCGAGCTTGAGCCGTTCAGCTGCCGTGCGCAGTACAACTGGCTCTAGTGTGTTGCCCCACTCCATTGCTTCGTTGCCAATGTCAGGGCGCTCCTTGCCGTCAATCGCGTTGATGCTGAACTGCAGCTCATCATT